>Ga0182017_10001106_pt1 | contig 21114 bp, 31 predicted proteins | sample 712E3DmetaG_FD_120492 | JGI IMG/M metagenome (GOLD analysis project Ga0182017, IMG submission 120492) | Permafrost microbial communities from Stordalen Mire, Sweden - 712E3D metaG | ecosystem: Environmental > Terrestrial > Soil > Wetlands > Permafrost | place: Sweden: Stordalen | collected... | reverse complement strand
TGAATTATCACACTCAGAAAAAGAACTTGCTGGCGAGGGCCGGCGTGATTGCCACACTGCTGTTGGCCTTGGGTCTTGGGTTGGTGGTCTCCACCTCCCCCGTTCTCGCTCAGTCTAACCAGGAGAGTTTGTTCCTGGCCAGTGGCAACCCGGCACGGCCTACCAACATCACGGGCGGCGTGACGTGGGCTGGCGGGATCGTGACGCCCCCGCTCACCACCTACTACTACTGGGTGGTGGCCGTCTACCAAGGCGGTTCGGTGGTGGGTGTCGGCCCAGTCAAGGTTGCCAACGCCCCTGTGACAACCACAGCCGGGAATTTCGTGACCATCTCCTGGACTGGAGTACCCGGCACGGGTGTGACGTATGACGTGTTGAGGACTACCTTCTCGGCCTGGCCGGGTGGAGCCGTCACGTGTGCCGCGTGCCTGGTGCATACCGGGTTGACGGCCACCACCACCACGGACACTGGGGCGCCTGCTCTCCGTTACTACACGCTCGCGGCGTTCAACTACCCACATGCCCTATCCAGTGTCAGTTCCAATAACCGTGAGTTCTCGACTCCGGCACTGGAGTTGAACGCTCCAACCAGTGGGACGGTGAGGATCAATAGCGACACCTACGTGACGGGTAAGGTGATCACCAGCGATGCGTTGAGAGTGGGTGACGTACTCTACCTGACCAACGTACCGGGTAACGTCAACAGTGAGTTGTGGGGCGGGGATACGGAGATTACCGACCCGTCACTATTGGCTGGCGAGTCACTCACCAACGGGGCGTTCACCGCTCCCGGTGCGGAATGGGTTGCGGCCGGTGGATGGGTACTGGGCGGCACCTCCGCCGTGTACTCCCACAATGCCGGTCCGAATACCCTCACCCAGCCCAATGCTCAACTGGCCACCGCGGGCGTCCCATATCGCTGGTACCAGTTGAAGTACGACGTGACGGCCAAGACCCGCTGCGTGTCGTGCGTGCTCAGTGTCACCGCCACGTTTGCCGGTTCGGTAGTGACCGTGGACACAAAGCTCGGGACGAACAAGCTCATGTACTTCAAGGCCGCTCCGGGGGCGGCTACGGCTGCCGTGATATTCAACGTGACGGGGAGTGTGGCCACCGATTCACTGACCTTGGACAATGTGAGTTTGAAACAGGTGATTGGCGGGAATTTGATCGTGAACGGGACCATTACCGGTGGCGGGCCGTATGGGTTGACCATTGACTCGTCTGGGAATGTGTCCACTCCCGGTGGAATCTCCGCCACCAGCGGGAATATGACGGTGGGCTCCCTTGCCGGAGAGTCATTGACCAATGGGGCTCTCACCAGTGGAACGTCCTGGTCCAGGACGGGTGACTTCGCTCTGGGCGCCAATGTGGCCACCTACACGGACGCCACCCATACCGGGTCCATTACCCAGGCCGCCGTGGACCAAGCCATTGCCGGAGTGGGAAGTAAGTGGTACCGCTTCCAGTACGACGTGGTGAGCAACACCATGGTGGGTGGGACGGTGACCATCACCAACGCCTATGCCACGAGTGCATACCAGTTGAACATGGCCATTGGTACTGGCAAGGTGGCCTACATCTACACTGCGGCGGCGCCGGCGGCGTTCATCATCAATGTGGCTGGGTCGAGTGCCGGGGCGTTCGTCCTGGACAACTTGAGTTTGAAGCAAGTGCTGGGCGGTGACTTGATTGTGTATGACAAGATCACCGGGGGAGGGACTAACGGGATTCGGATTGACTCCAACGGGGATGTGAGATTCGATGCCGCGGTGGTTAATGGATTGCCACTGAAGGGAATGCCGTTCAGTTACCTGGGTGTGTGGGCTCCGGCTGCCGGGACCTTGACGTACTGCACGGACTGCGACCCGGCCATTGCGGGAGCTGGACCGACCGTGTGCTCTTCGTCGGGCACCAAGACCGGGACGTTGGCTATCCGGTTGAACAGTGCGTGGACTTGCCTGGGGATTTGAGAATGGATCTTCACGTAACACTGCCCGTCAGCCTGCTCGCGTCCCTCGTGGTATGGGGGTGGACTTCGCCCGCCACCCCCACCGTCTCGTGGGTGACGGGTGATGGGAGGAGTGAGTAATGACCCCACTTACCGGGCCAAACTCATTCTTGGGGCAGATTGGGTACAGGCTGGGGGTCAGTGAAGAAGTGGTGTGGGTGGGGATCGTGGTGTTGCTGGGTGGGGCGTACTGGTTGATTAAGAGTGGGAGAGGGTAACGAGTAAGGGAACGATGGCGACAAGAGCCACATCACGGGTGAGGGGCAGGAAGAGGGGGAATCCCGCTCGTCCCCGCCGCCGGTTCAGTGAAGACCACCCGGAGGTAATACTCTCCGATCTGGAGATACAGCGTAAGATCACAGACGCCTTTCTACCACGACACATGCGTGAGGCTGGGGAAGATGCTCTGAACATTGCGCGTCAGATTCAGCAAGCCATTGCGCGGAAGGCTCCAGAGGTGCAGATTGAAGGGCAGAGGGATATTCTGCGGGACCACTTACAGCGGGAGTTCCCCAAGTTGTTCCCGCAGAGAGTCAAGAACTACCCCCGCTCCAAGTACTGGCACACGGTGGCCGATGCCGACGGGATACTGAGCGTGGCTTACACGGGGACCATGAGTGGGGCGCAGGCTGCCGGGAAAAGGTTAGTGGCTAAGGGTTATCAGGCACACGTCATGCCGGCCGAGGGGGATGAGCCGCGTGGGTGGAGGAAGGAGTGGAAAGTGGGACTCAAGAATCCAAACTGGGGTCAAGTTCTGGTCCCCATGGATTCCATCACGCCACTTCACGAGGTGAGAGAAACAGAGTGGAGAGACAAACTGGTTAGTGAGTTACGGGCCAACGGATGGGTTGGTAGACCGCTACTCGTGCTCCACACCGACAAAGGTGAGTTCAGGGCAATTACAGGCTCCCACCGACTGGGTGCTCTTGCGTGGATGAGACGTAAAGGAGAGTGGCCCAAGAATCTCCCGAGCGGGAAAGTGCCGTCCCTGGTGTTGGAGAAGAAAGACTTTGAGAAGGGTGGATGGGATCTGATTCAGCAAGCGGTCTACGACGAAGACCGTATGGGTGTACTGATGAGGAAGCTGAAGGACTCCTTGGTTCACCCAGGACCCAATTCCCCCGCCATCCAGATCATGGCCGAGGAGTTGGCGCGGGATCACGAGGGGTGGGACCAGCATGAGCGTGTCAGTCCGGAGATGGACAAGTTGAGAGACAAGTTGGACCCATTCGACTACATAGGAGCAGAGGTTATGGCAAACCCGTCTGGAAGATACATCTTCGCTTTCTTTTATGAAGACGAATCGGGGAACGTGTCGCCTGGCGGCTCTCGCGGCTTTGGATCGGTGATCGCCGCAAAGGCGTACTCCAAGCTCGTGTACTTGCAAGAGGGGGCGGTACACTACACGATCTACGACCAGGAAAAAGGGAAACTAGTTGCCCAGAAGGGGTTCCGGTCTACCACAGAGGCGGGTCGCCACGCTGTCAAGAACCCCCCTGGTGACATCCAAGACCGTTTCTCCTCGCAACTGGCCAACGCCCTCTGGCCGAGGGTGAAGGGTGTGGGAAGCCGTAGTGAGTTGCACCAGGAGATCCACCAGGCCATGCACGGGGTGAGTGAGCCTGGAGCGGGGGCGGGGAGAGTGGGGAATCCCAGTATGTGGGAGTTGTCGAGTAGGCCGGAAGTGAACGCCGAGTACCAACGCCTCTTCCAGCAATACTTGAACGACAATCCGGTGACTTACAAGTACCCGGCGCGAAACCAGCTCACCGACGCCGACAGACACGCCCGCCGCAAACTCAAGGTGTGGTTGCGGAAGCAGGGTATTGAAGTTGAAAGAAACCCGGCTGGTGGTGACTCCTCCGCCTCCTCTCTCTTCGAGTCCTTCCACGGAACCCCGTCCACTTCCGTGTCAACCGTCAGTGAAGTGGAAGAGTACCCGGACAACCTGGCAACCCTCGGCCAGTTGGTGGAGTTGAAGGTGAACACCCTCTCCAAGCTGGAGGCTACGATACAGTTTGGTGGGAATGGGGATGGGAGTGGGAAGGGGAATGGGAAGGGGAGAGTGGGGAACCCCACGGGTGATATCGAGACTCACCAGCTCTGGTATATCGGACCATTCCGTACTTCATCCTCTGAGGGTGCCGACGCCGCTGGTCTGGAATTACAGCGCAAAGGCTACAACGTGGTCTTCGTGGAGAAGTCCGGGGGTAAGTGGTACATCATGGGCAAGTCTCGAAAGGGTCAGCCCGTGCCACCCCACTCCGTATTGGGGAACTGGCCGAGGATGGATAGGCGAAACCCGGAGGAGTTGGACAGTGACGCCCCTGTGTTGGCTTCTTCCCCTGACGGCCGCCAGCTCTACATCGTGGGCGGGGACCAATCCCTGGACCTCTCTGCTCTCCGTATGTCCGGTCCCAAGTGGGAGCGTGACTCCATGGTCCTGGGTGTGCTGGACGAGTTCACGTACCGCACCAAGAAGGGGTTTGACAACTTCAAAATGTCGGACTACTACCACCACGCTGGAGAAGAGAGTGGGGTACAGCCCATGTTGGTGTACGACAACATCAACCGGCGGCTGTCCATCGTGGGCGGCCAATATCGTATCACGCCCCGCGGAGTTGAAAATTAGGAGAGGAGAAATCATGTTCCCAGCTTTACTCTTGCAAGTGTTGATCGTGCTTATCATCGTCGGGCTCGTTCTGTGGGCCGTGTCCCAGATCCCGATGGACGCCGTGATCGCCCGCATTATCCGGGTGGTGGTGATCGTGTTCGTCGCCATCTGGCTCATCTACATCTTGTTCGGACTGGCCAGTGGGGGAGCACCACTGTTCCACAGGTAATGTCCATGACCACAATGAAGCCCGAATACTGGCTGGTGTTTTTCCTGGTCCTCATGGTCGCCCTCGTGGCGGGCATGAGCTTCGTGCGCCAACCGGTATACGTGGCGGGTGTGGAGTGGGCACAGGAAGTCCTCAAGTACATGGTGGTCAGTGTCGTGTCCTTTCTCTTCGGTCGCATGATGCCGGAACAGATCGGGGACCCCAAGCCGGGGCAGACCACTAACAAGCGGGTACAGACGGAGAGCGCCACCACGTCTCTTGAGCCGGATGTAACAGTCCCGTCTGTGGAGCCACCTTCACCTCCCCCACCCGTTACCAATGTCCAGCTAGGAGTAGCCAACTAACATGCAATCTTACAAACCAGTTCTGGTCTCCCCTTCCCCAGACCATCGTGGGTCGTGGGTGGCCAATCGTCCTTCACCCCGGTCACCGGGAATCAGTGAAGAGAAAGTGAGTACCGAATGGCGCAAGTAGTCAAGGTTCGGCGTCTCGCCAACCCCCGCAGACGTAACGCGGGCAAGCGCGTGGGGCGCCGGAAGATGACCGCCAAGCAGATCAAGCACTTCGGGACTCGCCGGCAGAAGGCGGCACTGAAAGCATCTCGGGCTCGTAAGCGGCATAAGCCGGCAGCCCGGCGCCGTTCCAACCCGGTGACCCGGATCGTGAAGCGCACGGTACACGTGTACCGTAACAAGAAACGGAAGGCGGCCAAACGGGCCAACGCCCATCGCCGCCGGAGAACCAGTAACCCGGCACCCGTCATTTTGACTTTGGGAGCCGTGAACCCACAGAAAAGGAGAAGTATGGCTCAGAGAAAGCGTAAGCGCGTCGCTTCCAAACGGCGCAACCCGAGCCGACGCCGGAGAACCCGGATTGTGGTGTCGGCTTCTCATCGTCGTCGGACCAACCCGGTTGGTAAGCGGCGTCGGCGTCGGGTCAACCCGGCCCGCCGGCACACTCGTCGCCGGAATCCGTCCATGTTCGGGTCCCCCGTGGGCTCCATGGGCACCGTGAAGATGGTGGTTGGCGGACTGGCCGGTGTGGCCGCCGCCAAGTTCATCCCCACCCTGCTCCCCTCTTCCATCGTCCAGGGTTCCATCACCCGTGTGATCGCAACCGGCGCCTCGGCCTTCGTGGCGTCCTTCGTGGCCCGCAAGGCTGGCCTCTCCGAGCAGATTGCCGGCGCGGTTCTGTTCGGTGGTCTCATGCAGACAGCCAGTGTGGCCATGAATGCCCTGTTGCCGTCTTCCATCGCCACCCGCCTGGCCCTGAGTGGGCTGGGTGATCTGGTACCGGGTCAATTCTCGGTTCCCCAGAATCCGCTTCGCATTCCGGCGCCCATTGCGGTGTCCACCAATGCACGGACCACGGTGAGTGGTCTGGATCGGTCGTTTGGGCGGGCCATCTAACCGGCCAGCTCCCACGGCTCATAACCTTTGGCCGTCCCGGGCGACTAACTACCCGTTGCCCGGGGCGGCCCAACCGAAACCAGCAACCAACTTGAAAAGGAAAGAGGTAACAACTCAATGACCGGTCAACAGCAAATGATCGTGGACGCCTTCAACTCTCAGGTGTACATCGACAACCGCATGGACGTGCAGCATACGCCCCTGTACGACACCGTGGCGTTCTACCCGGGCACGGGTGGCACCCCCGACACCATCAGTGAGAACACGGCCGTGTGGTTCACCAATGTCGGCCCGTCGGCCCCGTTCCTGGCCGTGAACAAGACTCTGGCGCAGACCAACATGACCCAGAGCCAGAAGCTCCCCGCTCCCGAGGCGTTCTCCATCTACGGCCTCCGCCTGCGGATCAAGGAGAACATCCTCCGTCAAGACCTGGACAACATCCTGGACTCGTTCGCCCTGGAGTTCTACCTGGGTCAGAAGTGGTACCAGCGGGCTCCACTGTGGTACTTCGCGGCCGGCGGCGGGATCTGGGCGGCGTCGGACATCCCCGCCATCCTCGTGGCCAAGTCCGCGGCCATCCCCCAGGCGGTCTACACCAATGGTGTGCCGGATCGCAACGGGATGCACAAATTGGTCTTGAACCTCGTGATTGAAAACCAAATGACCTTCTACGCTCGTTTGGTTGGGACTCCGTACACCCTCCAGGTGGCGGCGGCCCTGTTCGGGACCGGGGCCATCATGACCCTGCTCTTGGACGGCCTGTACGCCCGCGGCGTCCAGTAAACCCGTCAGTGGTTGCCAGTGAGCAGTCACTGGTAAGTGCTTGGGGCGGGCCTCGGTACCATCCACCGGGGTCCGCCCTTCACCAGTGAGTATCAATCCAGGATGGGTGAACAGGGAGGGTAAGCAATCATGAATAACCCATTTGCACCGCAGGCGATGAACGGGGTGAACCAGGTACCCGATGGGGACTACGTGGACGTGGACTTCACTTACGTCTTCGACACCACACCCACGCTGGGCTTCCTGGAGTTGCGGCGGGACTTGACCGTCCCACTCCACAATGACGCGGACTTCGTTCTCCGTGCCATCCAGTACGTGCAGCCGGACATCACCCAACTGGGGATCTTCCGCCTCCGTCTCAGCGACAGCCAGGGGTACTACCTGTCCAACTCGCTGGTCTACCAAGGGAACATTTCCAACGACCCGAGCCGGCCCACGCCCATCATGCCGGAGATCGTCTTCCCGCGTGGCGGGGCAATCGGACTGGACATTGAGAACACCAGTCCAGCCACCACCTGTCTTGTGCAGATCCTGTTCCGCGGAGTGAAGCGGTATCGGGTAGTCCGGTAGTGGACGGTGGACGGCCGCTGCCCGCGATTAGTGAGTAGTGAGCAGTGGGAAGGGAGGAGCCCAATGATTCGACGAGCGGACTTGCAGTATCAAACGCCCCCGGGGTACTACGACGACCACTTCATCTACGTCTACGACGCCGATGCGTTGATGGTTGGAATCGACTATGAGAACCTGGTCATCCCCATCACCGACACCGACTTCATCCTTCGCAAGCTGGACGGGATGCAATCCGTGCTGGGTTCCGGTCTTGCCGGTTCCATCGGTCGTTACCAGGTGCGTGACGCGGTTCGTGGGAACTTCTTCTACAATCCCATCTATCCCATCGGCGCCCTGAGTATCTTCAGCCCGTCCTCCCGCGCCGTGTTGCCGGAACGTAAGTACCCATTGCAGGGTGAGATTGGGTTCGACCTGTACAACATACTACAAACCACCAAGGTGGCTGGAATCACTCCGGCCACGGTGTTGTACATGTGCCAGATGCTGTTTTGGGGAGTCAAGCGCAAGCCCGGCGCACGGAAGGAGTCTAGCTACAAGTACCGTCTGGTCCCCTTCTCCTACTCCCTCTCCGTGACCATCGACTGGGATGCCTACGTGTACAACATCGGCGGTATCCCCCTGGCCTTGGCCAACATGAAGACCTTCACCATCCCGGTTCAGAACAACGATTTCGAGTTGTGGGGCTTGAACGTGTGCAATCCGGCGACCGGGCTCGCGGGTGACGCCAAATCCAAGATGATTCTGTACGACCAGACGGGTACGGCCCGCGTGTCCCACCCAATCCTTACCGACCTGTTCGCCACCAACTCCAACACGTTTCCCGGAGCCCCCCCTGGATGGGATTGGGCCTCCCAGGGTAACGTGGTATCTCCCCCGATCCTCTACCAGGTGGGGAGCCAAATCAAGTTCGACATTCAAAGTATGTGTCTCGCCTTGCTTGGGGAAGTCCCCACGGTCAGGGAGTACACCTTCTTTGGCGCCCAACGTGTACCGGTGAGGGGGTAACGTCCATGGCCATCAAAAAAGTCAGTTGCGTGCTGGCAACCAGCCGGCCGGCGTTCGTGGAACACGCCCTCGCCCTGTTCTCCGCTCTGGACTGGCCCAACAAAGAGTTGGTGTTGGTCGAGGACGTGGGGAGTGAGTACAAGACCACGAAACGGTTCTCCCGCAGTGTGCCGTCCGGTACGGTACGCAAGTCCGTCAAACCCGGCACCTTGTTAGGGATCAAGTTTGGTTTGGGTGTGTCCCTGGCCACGGGTGACGCCATCTGGAAGTTTGACGATGACGACTACTATGCACCCGGCTTCCTCACTCGTGCGGTGTCCGAACTCGACAAGGGAGTGGATCTGTGCTGGTGGGGCAAGCACCAACTCTACTTTGCCAAGACTGGCGTCACCCGTATGGTGAACAACTCCCGTCTCCGTGCCGGCGGGTCGTTTGTCTTCACCCGTGAACTCTCCCAACGTGTTGGGTTCCGCCCCCTGCCCCATGGCATCGACACGGGATTTGAACTGGACGCCCGCTCCGCCAAGCCCCCGGCCCGGTTGTCGGCCATCATGGACTCCCCCTCTCTGTTCATCTACGTCCGTCACGGCCAGAACATGTGGCAGACCTCGACGGCCATTGTAGGCGGCCTCCCCAAGCAGATCGACACGGACTCCATCCTCGTCTCTCAAACGGAGTTCTACCCCGGCCCGTGTGGGATTCCCGACAAGGATCGTCAGTTCTACCAGGCAATGAGTAATGGCAATGGTAGTGGCAATGGTGGTGTGGAGGTGTCCAATGGGGTCTAACCCATCCAGTCCGTATAGTGCAATGGTTGAACGTCCGGCCTTCGACGGCTTCTGCTACGACCTCAACCGTCTCTTCGTCCCGTGCTGGTACGAACCGATGGCTCTGGGGCAATTGGAGGCCCTCCGCAAAGCTGGCCTCTACCGCTCCCGCTGGTATGCCGTCCCTGAAGACCCACTCACCTTGGGCGGCTACGACACTCTGGAACAACAAGTTCGCATTGTCCCCGGGAGTTATCTGTGGGGAATAATCTCCTCAGCCTTCAACCAAGTCCAGGTGAGGATTGTGGAGGGGTCAACTGGGATACCCTTCATGAGCGACTTTGTGGATGGTGGGGGGTTGGGGTTCAACCTGGCCAACTTTGGGGCACTGCCGTGGGAGACGGCCCACCCAGTGTTGATGACTCAGCCACGGTACATAGTCTCCCCCGGGTACGTGCAAGTGGAGCTGGCCAACACCACGGGACTGGAGATTACTCCAGAGAGGTTGCAGGTGATCCTACTGTGTGCCGAACCGTGTGTGGTGGTGGAAGAGAACATGGAAGTGGAGAGGTACATACGATGAGAACGAACGCGCTACAGGCTTACCAACCCGGGGTGAGGCAGTTGGCCCCCACGTGTCCCACCATCAACCAACAGTTCTTGTTCCGGCCGCCCAACGTGTTCGACCGGCTCTTGTACCAGGAAGGCCAAGTGTGGGAGACCATTCAAGACGTGGGAGGGATCTTCCCTGTGATTTCCCCACTGCGCCGGAGATTGATTGGGAACCTGGGACCGGGATTGGACGGGGATGTTGGAGAACGGCGCGAGATTCCCACTCCCGGTTACGTGGGGAGCATCCTCATGCCGGCGTTTGACGGGCTCGACCACCTGGTACTGGCCTTCACTATTCCCGTGGGTTACGACGGGATCTTGAAAGGGTTCACCCAGCTCTACACTGGACTGGGGTTTGTGGAGGGGAGTGGAGACATCAGTTGGCGGGTACAGGTCAACCGTCGCTACCTGAAGGGTATGGGTAACATGCAGACCTCCATGGGGAGTTTGCAGGGAGACGGTCGGAACATGCCGGTGGGCGTGATGGTCCAGTCCCGTCAGTGGATCACGTATTGGGTCAACCTTCTCCCGGCTGCCGCGGCAAGGTTGGACGCCACGGCCAGGATCGTGTGTACTGTGAGTGGGTGGTTGTACCCGCAACAAGGGTGATGGGTGATGGGTGAATGGAGGCGGATCATGAAAAGGGTGTTGTTACTCACATTGCTGGTGGCGGCCGTGGGGCTGGCCCAGACCCAGGTGAACGTCCAGAACGTCGCCCCCGACTGTTCGATATACTTCACTCTCACCGCTGCCAGTCCCACTTCAGTGGTGTTTGACAACCGCCAATCTGCTTGCACCAGTTGGACTATCACCTACCTCAACGTAGGCGGCACGTTCGGCGCCCTCTCCCTCTTAGTTGAGCAGTCTGCCGACGTGTCTCCCCTGGTGTGGGGAGCGTTTGCCGGGTCGGTGGTCTCGGGAGTCAACCCCAACGTGGCCATCACCCAGGCGTCCACTACACTGTTTGGATATGCCCCCTGGTTACGTGCCAAGGCCACGGTAGTTGGCGCCGGCACGATCACCGGCCGTCTCTACGGGTTCCGCCAGCCGTCCGTCACCCTCATCCCAGGTATCTCTAGTGGAGGGGTGCTGGCCATCTACTCTGGCTGTACCCACTCCCTTCCCTTCGATACCGGTGCTGCCACACTCAAAGAACTTGTCCCGTCAGTGGTAGGTAAACTCATCCGCGTCTGCCACATTTCCCTCTCCACCACTCCAGCTGAGAACGTGTGGATAAGTCAGAGCAACGCCACCGGGTTGTGCTCAGGCGGCACAGTGGCGTTGAGTGGGACATACCTGGGTATCACCGGGTTTGCCCTGGACCTCAACGGGTCGCTACTCACCAATGTGGGGAAGGCACTGTGCCTGGAGCAGAGTGTTGCCCAAGCCACTGGGGGAATTGTATCGTATGAGCAGTATTAAGGGAGAGCCATGCGTAAACTCCTAGTCCCAACTCTTCTCCTCATTCTCTTGCTGGCACTCACCGCCCCGGCAAGTAATGTGAAGACGGAAGTGGTGTTGTGGAAGAAGTACTCTCTCATCGCCATCGCCAACGGAGTCAATGGCTGTGCCAACGCCAACGGATGCTGGCAGGTGAACGGATTATTGGGGGCTAATAAAGCCGCTGGGCTCACCCAGGACGTTACCCTTTTCCAGTTACCAGCAACTGGGAAGGTCACCGACTGGAGAATGAAGACCGGTGTGGCCGTCACGGGAGTGACTACGGCCAATAGTGGGTTGGGGGTCACGGCCAACAATGTACTGTTCCGAGCGGCCAGTTATGACTTGAAGGTGGCCGTGGCGAGCACGAACTTGGTGGAGGGTCCGACGGCCGGGGCGGGGAGTGGGACGGGGGCTGCCACTAACGTGGTGGCTAGTGTGGTGACGACCGTGGATAACGTGGACCAGATCGTGGCTGGCGGCAGGTTGGACGTTTGGATTCAGTGGTCGGTACTCCCGTAGATTTGGAGGTGACAAGTGAAGGCAATCAAACTACTTATTATTGCGGCGGTGGTGTGCATTGGCACTCTCCCAGCGCAGCAGTTGGTGGGCAACGTCCCCACGTCCAGCGTGGCGTGTACCGGGGGCCAGACGTATGTGTACCAGACTGCCACCAAGAACTTCGTGTGCGGCAGTCCGGTAGACTCCACTGCCATTCACGCAGCCTCCACCCTCACCGGCTCCGGCGCACTGCTCAAGGATGCGGGCGCGGGGACGGCGGGGGAGAGTGCGCTGGTCGATAGTGGTACGGAGATCCAAGACAACGCGCTACGCCGATACGGGCTGGGGACTTGGGCGCGTACCGGGAACACGCTGGGCGTTGCGGGGTTCACCTACTGGGGCGGGTCGCTGGTGGTCGGAGATCCATCGACGCTCGGCACCGAGTCGCTCACCAATGGCGCGTTGACGGCTGGTACGTCTTGGACTCGCACCGGAGACTTCGCGCTCAGCGGAGGCGCGGCGGTGTACACGCATTCGAGCGGGGCGGGGACCATCGTGCAGGCGAATGGCACATTGGCGGTGAAGCTGGCCGATCAACGCTGGTACACGTTTGTCTACACGGTCACGGGAGTAACCGCCGGGGTGACGCTGAGTTTGCCCACCGCGATTTGCGATACCACGTTCACCTGCACTTTCGACTCGACTGCGGGAGCGGCGAAGGTCTTCTACTTCAAGACGGCGGTTGGCGCGTCCGCGCTGGCGTTCACGGTCAACGGAGCGAGCACGGCGGGCGGGTTGACGCTGGACACCTTGAGCTTGAAGGAAGTTCAGGGCGGGAACGTCACCACTTACGGGCAGTTCCTCGGCGGCGGAACGAGTGGGATCAAGGTGCTGGGGAACGGCAACGTCGGCATCGGGACGACGGCACCTAGTGCAATGTTGAGTGTTGGGGCAAGTAATCAGTTTACGGTTAACAGCGCGGGAAATGTGGTTGCGAGTGGCAATAGCGCGCAGTTCTACCTTGTTCGTCCAGATACATCAAACTATGGTGAGTATGCTTATTTAACTGGAAGCACGTTTGATTGGACATTGGGAACAAGATCGGGCAATAGTAACTTCCATTTTTATAAAGGAAACCTTTCTGTAGTAGGTTCGTTTGACGCTATGATATTGGATACAAGCGGTAATCTTAGTCTTCCATCAGGAACGTTAACGGTATCAGGGACAGGGAATACAACAATAGCAGGCAACGTTGGCATCGGGACGGCATTCCCCACCGGAGCGCCATCGTCGAAGCAGGTCACGGTTGGTTCCACCACTATCTACGACTCCACCAGCCTCGGGGCCGAACAGGCCGCAAGCGATGCCGCTTGTACTGGATGGACTCTGCCCGCTGGATGGGCCTGCAACGCTTCCGGAGTCATTACGCACACGGCATCGGGGGGGACTGGAGCGGCGGAGTATACGCCTTCGCCATTGACAGCCTCCGGTTACAACTACCACCTCGTGGCCACGGTAACCGTAACTGCCAGTTCGTTCATGCCTTCAGTAGGCGGGGTATCGGGAGCATCGGTGGCAGCCTCGGCATCCCCGCTTTCTATCGACATCGCGGCAACCGGAGCGGGCCACTTGCTGTTCACCCCACTCAACGCCTTCGCGGGTACGATCAACGTCCAAACCCTTTCGCTGAAAAAGATCGTCGGTGGATCGCTCAATGTTGCGCGAATCAGTGCACTGAGTAACCGACTCGCGGGCACTTGCACGGCGGCTGGTTTCACCTGTACCGCCACTTTCAATGCGGCTTACACGGTGATTCCAGTCTGCACGGCGAACGATCAAACGGCCATCGCCCCAGTACAGACGGTACCCGCCGTTGGGTCTTTGGTGATGAACGTGAGCGCACTAACTGGGGCGGGAGCTACAGATGTGCTGGCTTACCACTGCATCGGAAATCCGAACTAACATGAGACTCCTTCTCGCCCTCGCCCTCATCCTGCCCCTTGCGGCACAAGACTGGAACTGGGTCTATTCCGGAATTGCGGCACATGCCATCGGTAGCGCAGTGTACGGATACAGTTCGTGGGGGTGCAACGAAATGAATCCCATCTTAGGAAACCGTTTCCAGCATCGAGCCGTGATGCTAAAGTCGGTGGAGTTTGGCGCAACAGCAGCGGCCACTTACCTGATAGCCCGCAAGTACCCACGATTTAGAAAGGTTCTTGGAATCGTAAACCTGGGTATGGGCGGCGTGTACAGTGGGATGGCGGTTAGGAATTGGAGGACGCCATGAAATCACTTCTACTCGCACTCGTTCTCGCCTCCGCTTCGATGGGGCAGAACACTGGAACAATCACCGCAACTGACCCGCACGGAGTCAAACTCTCCGTGGCGGTGACCATCGTTCAGCCGACTAAGTTGATATCGTTCACGCCGACGACACTCACCGTCGAGAGTGGAACGCCAGCACTGCTCACGTTGACGGCGAACCAGCAGGTGCCGATAGCCGTGTACCCCAATGGATTCACCATCTCGATGACCTACGGGACCACGGGTTGCACGGGGCCGGGGGTGGTGACAATCCCAGCCGGGTTGTCGAGTGCCACCGCGACCGTGACCTGCACTGCCAGCCCAGTGGCGCTCATTCCATTTGCCCATACGGTGCAGGCGCAGGGCCGGGCGGCGGAAGGCCGGGTACAGATGTTGGCGGCAACACATGGAGACCCGTAAGTGGTGGGTGGCCGCTACTTTTTGACGGCATCATGATTTGGAAGTACAGTTAAGGAGGAGGTAAGAAACAATGCCCGACAAGAAAAAGGTGGTTGTGGTTTCCGCCCTTTACCAAGTTGCGGTAATGGGTAACAACGCCGCTCCGTGGGCTTACACGGAAATGTCGTTCACTCCGGATTACCAGTTCCGCGTCCAGGGCGCCAGAGACTGTAACGTGGCTCTGGTCCCCATTCCCGAAGTCACGCCGGGGGACAGCAAGGCGTGGGCCGACACTCACCGGGTGAGTGCTGAGGTCAAGAAAGAGATTGAAGTGGTACCGATTGACGACGCAGTGTTTGGGTCGTTCGGTACGGACATGCAGGCGCTGGTTGTCAAGCTGGGGCTGTACACGCCCGATGCGGAAGGGAACTAGGCCATGCGGATACCGGCCTGGAAATCGAGAATCATTTACGGTGTGGCATGGATGGCGCTGATAGCCCTTTGGTGGGGCTGCGCTGCCCAGAACGCCGGTACGCCCACCCCCAACGTCCCCGAGCCGCCACAGGTCACGGTATTGCGCTTGGACCAGGCTCTCTCGGACGCCACCAACATCGCGGCCAACACCTTGAGCGTTCTCTGGCAGAACGGGAAGGTGGACGCCGGAACGGTTACCCAGATCAAGACGTATCTGTCTGCCGCAGTGGATGCCTCGAATGCCATCGCGGACGAAGCCAAGAGTACGGATAGCTGGCCGGTGATGAGGGTCAAGATCGCGGGTATTGCCGCAAGTGTGGCAACCTCGGCTGTGGTCAGTGATCCGCAACTCAGTCAGAACATCATTGCTCTCCAGGCGGTGGTGACTCAGATCCTGGAGGTGAAGTGATGGCCGCCGCCGCGGGAATACTCGGGACCGTCAACCTCAGCCTGGGGTTGATTACGGCATTGCTGCCCGAGGGGATCAAGTTGTACGAGGCAATCAAGGGGTTGGTAGCGTCCCATCCCCAACTCACCGACGCCCAAGTGTTGGAGCTGGTCACGGCCTTGTGGAGTGACATCAAGGCTACCAATGCGTCAACCTCGGCCGTACTGGCGGGAATCGACACCAGCAAGCCGCCGGGTAAGTAGTGACGGGTAGGTAGTAGTGGAATACGGGCAGCTCAACGGGAAGTGGTGAATGAGCGTTGGGCTGCCCAAGACCAGTAAATGCAAGCGTAAAGGACAACACACTCTATGCAACTCCCAGCTCCAGCACATATTGAGATCACCTGGCAGGTGGCGGGCATACTGACCGGAATCATTGTAGCTGCCACGGGGGGGATGGCCAAGTACGTTGGCTACACCGTCTCCACTGCGATTGCCTCTCTAGAAGGAAGGTTAAAGCTGGCAGCGGTGTTGGACCGGGCAAAGTTGATTAAGGAACTGAACGGGACATACGTACACACCCCGGCTTGCACAGCAGACATGGCGATAGCCAAGCTGGAAGCACATGAGGCGGCAAGGGCGCTGGCTATCGAGGAGGCTGGCAAGGCGAAGGCTCTAGCATTGGAAGCACATGAGGCGGCAAGGGCGCTGGCTATCGAGGAGACAGGCAAGGCCAAGGCCATTGCGCTGGAAGCACTGAGGACGGCAAGAGCACTGGAAGTGGATAAAAGGATAGTGAAGTTGGAGCGCCACGAGTCGGAGCCACACCACAATGAGGATTGAACGGGGGTAGTCCATGCCGGCCAAGACCAGATGCGCCCAGTTGATTGCACGGCAAGAGGGGTTTGGAGTGCCGGACATGATACCCACTGTGCGACGGAACCCGGGCGACCTTCGGCACAGTCCACACTCTTCGCACACAGGGATCGGCAAAGACGGCATAGGGATCATTGATAGTGACGACCACGGGTGGGAGGATCTGGAACGGCAACTGGCCTTGTTTGCCGAACGTGGGATGACCTTGGAGGAGGCCATTTACACGTTTGCACCACCCAATGAGAATGACAGTGTGGCGTACTTACGGAATGTGTCCAAGGGCCTGGGAGTTCCACCGGACATGCCCATGACGGCCGTGTTGAAGATACCGGCGATAGTGGAGCGTGGAGCGTGATCTTCCGCGGCCACCTTGGACGGGGCAGGGGGATGGGACGGCTGGGAGGCTCTTCCCTCACCCCCACTCAATTACGCTCCTTGTTCTTGTCCGTGGGGTTCCCCTCCACCGTTGCCACCCAAATGACTGCCGTGGCTCTCAAGGAGAGTGGTGGCAATCCGGCAGCCTACAATGGAGTGGGTCGTGACAACAGCTACGGGCTCACCCAAATCAACATGTACGGCAACCTGGGACCAGCCCGGCTCCAGCAGTGCGGACTCACCAGTGCAAGCCAGCTACTCGACCCCACCACCAATGCCACGTGCGCTTTCAGGATCTGGAACGGTTCGGCGGCCAACCTCGACCAGGCGTGGGGTATCGACACGTGGGACGCGGCGGCCTACCAGAGGACGTTGCCGGCGGCCGAGGCGGTTGCTGGGCTTGACACGAATGAGGGGGGAAGCGGAGAGTTGATGACGGGCGGGTCATCCTCCGCCGGCCCGGTCACGGCCCTGGTTTCCCCCCTCACCCCTTCAACCGTGGACGACACCCTGCCAACAGACACGGGGGACGGGGGGCTAACCCTGGACCTCTCCAGTGTGAGTGGGCTGGGTATGAGTGGCGCCGCCATGGTGCTGCTGGCCGTGGGAGTGGCGTTCGTTGGGTGGAAAGCCTTCTCCTAGTAGACAAACTCTGGACAACCCCAACGGGTGGTGGTATAGTGGAGGTACTTCGTTGCGTGTCCTCCGTCTTTGGCGTGCGAGCCCTCCGCTGAGGTACTCCAGTTCCCCGGCGGGGGACTGTTCACCCCCCTCTCCCCTTCCCTTCTCCCCTCTCCCAGACCCCCCTCAAGATTGCTCTTGATTTCCTGTTAACACCTGTGTTAGTGTTTGAGGTGTACCTGAACAGGAGGCCCATGAACATGGACCTTTGTGAGAGAGTTAGGATCTTGAGAAAGATCGGAAAGTTGGAGGTGAGAATGTCGAAGATCACCGATGAACTGGCACAGGTGAAGTCCGACCTGGAAGCGGTCCAGGCAGATGTCGGAACCCTGTCAACCGGAGTGGACAGTCTGAACACGGCCATCAAGGCGTTGCAAGACCAGATTGCCAATGAGCCGGATGCGAGCCCCGAAGTGACGGCTGCGGTCGATGCGCTGGTGGCGGAGGGCGATGCCCTGAAGCTGGCGGCGGATACGGCGGCGGGGAAGGTGGCTCCACCCACGACCACGGCCTAGGAGCCGGGTGTGGGAATAGGGGAGTAAGAGTGTGCCGCCCTCATGGAACGCCAGTAACCTCCTGACGAGCCCAAGCCCTTGAGAAGTCGAAGGCGGGAGTGGGGGCGGCATTGAAGACGAAAGACGGAAGACGGAAGTTGGAGGAGGGAATCCCAATGCGGACACTGAGAAATGCACTCTTGATTTTGGCGCTGGCAGTGGTCGTGGCCGGCGCAAGCCCGTTACCCGTGACCCAGATCGTGGATGTCCAGTTCATCAACGCCGGCTCGGGCGTCAATGACGGCACGGCATACGTTGGTCCCTACACGTTGAGGGTGGACGGTGTGGAAACACCCGGCACGTGTGTGAGCTGGGACTTGCGTGTGGCGCCCCCGTGGGAGTGGACCGCGGACGTGTACCTGGCCACGGACTTTCCGGCACTACTCGCGGAAGACTACATGGCCGCCTGGTGGCTGGACCTCCAGTTTGCCGTCCACCAGGACGGGGCTACAACCGTGGCTATCCATCACGGGATTTGGGATCTGTTCGGAGCCGACTACTCGGACGGTTGGCAGTGGGCGGCGCTGGCAAGGGTGAACTACCAACTGGTGGACCCCAACACGTTCCGGGTGCTCGTGCCGGTTAGGGGAGAGTACACTCAGACGTTCATGGTGCCCGTGGAGAGTGGCGTTCCCGAGCCCGTCACGTGGATGCTGGTGGGCATTGGGCTGGTGTTGGCGGGGATGGCAAGGCGAGGGGGGAGGCGGACGTGACATCGGGATACGGTCGTAGATGGACAAGCATGTGGCGCCTGACGTTGCTAGGATGCCTCGCACAGGCTGCCTGGGCCTTCCTAGTACTCTTCCTGCTCATCCGGTACGTGTGGCCGTGGTTTGCCAGCATCCTACGCGCCAATGGAATCAAGGGGGTTTGACGTGACACTCAAGGATGCCATTCGACTGGTGAGGGATGAAACCACGCAGGAGGTTCTCGGCTTCACTCCAGCAACACTACAGGCAGCCTATGAGCATGTCACTGCCATCAACGACGAGATTGCCAAAGCTGGCCTCGTCGATGCACTCCTACACGGGATACTGGACATGGCGCACGACCCACGGGCTCTGTTTGCCTTGGCCGTTCGTATGGGGATGAGGATTCAGCGGAAGCTGGATCACCCGGAGCGGGTAACGAGTGAGTTCGACGTTTCGGCAAACCGCCAGGAGGCCGTCCAGTGACACTCAAGGATGCCATTATCAGCGTGAACCAGGAGTGGGCTAACGAAGTGAGTCCCAAGCTGACGGACGCGGACCACGTGGCGGTGGTGGTGGCCGAGATGAAGGACCAGGACAAAGAGGTCATGGAGTCCATGATCCCCACCGTGTTGTTGGCCCTGGCCCGGAGAATGCAGACGCCGGCCGAGGAGTTTGTGTCGGTGTGCATCCGGTTTGGGATGAGAGTGCAGAGGAAACTGGATCACCCGGAGTGGAAGACCACCACGTACTGCCGGCGAGTGGTGGAGAGCGTGGAAGGCCCCGGGACGGTGCCGGCGACCAAGAGCGTGCTCAACTGAGGAGGGGGTAGGCCGTGGACAATTCAGCATCGGCAGGAGCATGGGTTCGGGATCGGGAGATTGTGGAAGACCGGCTGTACCTATTCGTGAACCCTGGGTGGACACATGGTGGCCACGACCCAGCGGTACTCACCTTCGTAGTAGGCATGACAGCGGACGGCCGTGCTTACGAACAGAGTGGGAAACCGTGCATTCTGGCTTGGCCACCCACCGCAGACTGGACGTTATTGAGGTCTGCCCCACGGGAGCCGGGGGACAACGGACTGGTGAGGCGGAAGCCAGCGGGGGATTTACGCTATGAGTGAGTACTTCGGGCTTCGGTGCGCGACCTGTTCCGTGGACAGCAGGATGATTGACGTTCCAAGCATAAAGGAGAGAACTGTGAAGAAAACGACCGAGGAGTTGGAAGCAGAGTTGAGGCAGGCAGACCGGAGCGTGGAGATACTTCGGGCAGAGATTGCCGACCAGCGGGCTGTAATCGCGGGCCTGAAACGGAGCAACGACACCCACCAGGGGATGAGGGCGTCCCTCCACCGATCCCTGATACAGGAGCGGATTGACCTCCTGTGCGGGTACCGGGCGCCGGACGATTCCAAGGCCATGGGAGAGAAGTTCACTCTGGAAGACCCGGTTTGACGTTCCGCGCATAAGGAGAGGGAATAAATGGCACCAGACACTAGAGTCGCTGTTGGGCGGCCCGTCACATCCACGCAGGTGATCCTTGACCGAGTTTACCGGAAGCTTGACTGGGTGCGGGGGTTGCCGTGTTCCGCTCTTCTGGTGGTTGAGCTTCTATATCTGGTTGACGACAATAAACGGCTGGTGTTCGTGAACGAAAAACAAGCCGCGGAGTTTGAGGGAATCGTGGACACACTGATTGCCAACATCAAAGCTCGAATGGCGAACCGCGCATAAGGGCCAGTCTGCGCGGAAAAGGGGTATTCGAGAGGGAGGTCGGAGGATGGAAAAATCCAAGAAACGGGCAGTTCGCACTGGAGCGCGGGTAAAGGCGAATAGGTCTTCTTTCCGTTTTTCGTACTGGGTGAACGTGTTCCCACCCAAAGTTCAGGGGCAATACATGAATCGGGAGGAGTCCTTTGGACATTCGGGACTGTGGGATACCCGGCGTGAGGCGGACAGGTCCGATGCCCCCTTCGGGGATCGGGTGGCTTGCATCCGCGTCCTCATCCAGGGGCGGGAGGGGGATGGGTTGAAGAAACTCCCGATCCAGCACATGCCGTTGGCGGACAATTTGGCTGTACGCAACCCTCGGCAGAAGAGGCGCAAGCCACGCCGCCGGGCTCCGAGGCAGACGCCTCTGAAGAGACGACGGTGAGCCTTACCCGCCAAATCTCCAACCTAGTGCGCCAAGCCCGGCTGGACTACGACCAGTTCCGGCACGTGTGTGAGGCCGTGAGGAAAGAATTGGGGCTCCGGCGCCCGAGACGGGGGAGGCAGCTTCCCAAGATCCTCCCTGAGGCGTCGTTGCGGAAGTTCTATGAGACCATCTCCCGTCACGGCAATCTCCAACACGAGATCATGCTCAAGCTCCTGCTCTTCACTGGCGTGAGAGTGAGCGAGTTGTGCCACATTCGGATGGAGGACGTGGA
>Ga0182017_10001105_pt1 | contig 21116 bp, 13 predicted proteins | sample 712E3DmetaG_FD_120492 | JGI IMG/M metagenome (GOLD analysis project Ga0182017, IMG submission 120492) | Permafrost microbial communities from Stordalen Mire, Sweden - 712E3D metaG | ecosystem: Environmental > Terrestrial > Soil > Wetlands > Permafrost | place: Sweden: Stordalen | collected... | reverse complement strand
TACATCCGCGTGTGGAACCGCGACTCCAAGCTGCCACCCAAGAAGGTCTTTTACTTGCCCAACAAGGGAGACAAGACGCGTCTGGCCTTCGAGACCGATGTGCCGCTGTGGCCGGGCAGCAACATGGTCCAGGTTTTCGTCCGCGAGACCAACGAGATCCAGTCGGTGCAGACCGTGGTAGTGCTCGACCGGGGCGCACCCGCCGTGGTGCAGAGGACCGGCACGCAACCGACGAAGTGAGGGGCGAACGTAAAGTCGCGGCCGTGGTCGTGGCCGCGACGGGCGCGCGCGAATCGCGCGGAGGAGGCGGGGTGGGCTGTCCGTCCCGAAGCCCGCGAAGGGGGTGGCCGACGGTATTCACTCCGGCCAGGGCCACGAGAACGACCACGTCTACGTCTACGACCTTCTGCCGCTATTGCGAGACTAGGGACAAGGTTGCCCTGTGCTTCGTCCCACGATGTTCTATATAACGACGTGGTGGAAGCCCACGAGATGCTCGAACCACCGCATGCACCAACACATCGCTTGGCAGAAGCCCTGACCCGCGGGCTGAACCCAAGTCAGGTCGAGGCGGTGACCTATCCGGCACAGCCGCTATTGGTGATCGCCGGCGCGGGCTCGGGCAAGACCCGCGTGATCACATGCCGGCTGGCCCGCTTCCTGGCTGAGGGAGCCGACCCGCATCGCGTTCTGGCCGTGACCTTCACCAACAAGGCTGCGCGCGAGATGAAAGATCGTGTGGCGCGCCTGCTCGGCCGCGAGGGCGGCGACCTGCCGGGGATGTGGCTGGGCACCTTCCATGGCTTGTCGGCGCGGCTCTTGCGCCTGTACGGGGAGGCGGTGGGCATTCGCAAGGACTTCGTGATCTACGACGCGGATGATCAGCGCCGCCTGGTGGCGCGCGTGCTCCGCGACCTGAACATATCCGACAAGACGTTCCCCGTGCGCCTGGTGGTTGCCATCATCGATCGCGCTCAGAATCAGGGGATCAGAGCGGCCGACTTTGCGGTGGCCAGTCCCATGGACGAGGTCATCGCCAAGGCCTACCGTGGCTACGAGGAGCGACTGGCTGCGGCCAACGCGGTGGACTTCGGCGGCCTGCTGCTCTGGGCCTTGCGTCTGGGCAGCGCCGAAAGTGCGGCGGCTTCTGCGCTGGTCGAGCGATTCGATCACGTTCTGGTCGACGAATTCCAGGACACCAACAGCGTGCAGTACCGCCTGGTGCGTTTCCTCTCGCGCCGCACACGCAGCATCACCGTGGTGGGCGACGAGGATCAGTCAATCTACGGTTGGCGGGGGGCCGACATCCGCAACATCCTCGATTTCGAGCGCGATCATCCCGGCGCCGGCGTGATCAAGCTGGAGCAGAACTATCGTTCGACGGGAAACATCCTGCGCGCGGCCAATGCAGTGATCGCGCCCAACACCGAGCGTCGGCCCAAGCGGCTCTTTACCGAGGCAAGCGCCGGAGATCCAGTCGTGGTGTTCGAGGGTGAGACGGAACGCGAGGAAGCCGAATACGTGGCCTCGACCGTGCAGGCCGGGCTGGACCAAGGAGCCGCGCCGCGCGATTTCGCCGTGTTCTACCGGACCAACGGGCAGTCGCGCGTGCTGGAGGAGGCCCTGCGCACGCACAACCTGCCCTACCTGGTGGTGGGTGGCACGCGTTTCTATGACCGCGCCGAAATCAAAGACCTGATCGCCTACCTGCGCGTCCTGCAGAATCCTGACGACGCCGTGGGTCTGGCTCGCATCATCAATGTGCCGACGCGCGGGATTGGCGACACCACAGTGGATCGCCTGTCGGCCCTGGCGCACGACCGGGGAATCGGGCTGCACGCGGCCCTGGAAATCGCTGCTGTCGAACACGATGTCTTGGGCCAGGGGCCGCGCAAGAAGGTGGCGGCCTTTGGCGAGCTTCTCAGATCTCTGCGTGCGGCCAAGGAGTCGCTGTCGCCCGCGGAGCTGGCGGAAAAGGTTCTGGAGGACTCAGGCTATCGCGATCAACTTGCAGCCGAGAACACCATCGAGGCCGAAGGCCGCCTGGAGAACTTGATGGAGTTGGTGGCGCAGATGCGCGAGTACGAGCGCGAGGCCGAGGAGCCCAGCCTGGCTGACTTCCTGGAACGCATCACCCTGGCTTCCGATGTGGACAGCTATGATCCCGAGAAGGGCGCGGTCGCTCTCATGACCGTGCACACGGCCAAGGGCCTGGAGTTTCCCGAGGTGCTGGTGGTCGGCCTGGAGGAGGGGGTGTTCCCCCACCAGCGCAGCATCGACGACGACACCGCCGTCCAGGAAGAACGCCGCCTGTGCTATGTGGCGCTCACGCGCGCGATGAAGCGTCTCCACCTGTGTCGCGTGCGCTGGCGGCGGCTGTCGGGCCAGCAACTGGGCGGCGTGCCCAGCCGCTTCTTGCGCGATCTCCCGGCCGAGGTGGTCGACCATGTGATCGCAGCGCGTCCCGCGTACCACGACGAGAAAACCCAGGGGGCTGGCCCCTGGCAGGGTCGCTGGAGCCGAGGCGAGCCGACCGGGCTGGCGCGTGGCCGGGGTCCTGCTCGGCCGGCGCCCGCGGCCCAGCCGGGGACCATCACCCGGCACTACGACCCCGGCATGGCGCGTGGAGAAGACGGCGAGCTGGGCCTGCGCGTGGGAGGCAAGTTGAGACACGCGAAATTCGGGGTGGGCGAGGTGCGCGCCTGGCAGTCGGTGGGCGACGATTTCAAGGTGACCGTCCGCTTTGCCAGCGTGGGCGTGAAGACGGTGATGGCAAGATTCCTGCAGAAACTGTGATCGGTGACCACCATGGCATCAGCGAAACTTGAAACCAACCGGCAGATGATCGAGGCGGCTTTCATGTGCGATTTCGTGCGCGTGCGCGAATTGCTGGCCGCGGGAGCCGACCCCAACGTGCGCGACGACGAGGGCCGCGCGCCCCTGCACCAGGCGGTGCTGGGCAACAGCGTCGGTCTGGTCGGGCTTCTTTTGGAGACCAAGGCGAATGTGAACGCGGCTGACCAGCATGGTTGGACGCCGCTCCACTTCGCCGCCCAGGAATACCTGCCCGAGATCGCGCGTATCTTGCTGGGCAAAGGAGCCGACCCCAACGCCCGCGACGACGAGGGCTGCTCGGTTCTGTGGCGCGCGGTTTTTTCAGCGGCCGGCCGCTTCGACCTGGTTCATCTTCTGAGCAAGAGCGGCGCCCGCGACGATCTGGCGAATCTCGAGGGTGTGACGCCGCGGACGTTGGCGGAACGGCTGGGCTTCACGGTCTTCACCGCGAGCTGAACTCAGCCGCTTGTGCCATCACCGGCATTGCGACGGCAGCACGGTCAGTTGTTGGTGAGTTGGTAGACCTCGCTGCCAGCCAGCAAGAAGCCGCCAACCCCGTAGTCGTCGAAGTTGGCGAGCCTGGTGGCACTCAAGGACCCAGGAGCCTGCGTGTCTTCGGTGCACGGACGATCACCCGTGGATTGCGTGTAGCCAAGCAGGCCGTTCGACTGAAGCGCGACGGTCGACAGGCCGTTCCAAGCTTTCTGCAGAGGCGAGCCATAGGTCGCCGAGTCGAGCAGTCCCTTGCGAATGCCCCAGGCCAGGCCGTAGGTGAAAAAGTCTGTTCCGCTGGTTTCCGGCCCATCGTCGCCGGTCATGCCGATGGTTGCGCAGTGGGTGGGATCCATGAGACTCTCATTCCAGAAGCCGTCGGTGCGCTGAACAGCGATCAGCGCCTTGGCCAGGGCCTGGAAGTCCGACACGTACGTGGCCCGATGTGAATCGGTAGTGGGCAGGATGTCGAGAACCCGCACCAGGGCTGCCATGACCCAGCCATTGCCGCGCGACCAGTAGAGGCCCTTGCCGTTCGGGGCCACGTAGTATGCGTCGGTGGTGCTTGCCGGTATGTTGTTGTTGATGGTTGCCGTCATCGGCGTCGCGGTGCCGCCGCTCGGCGTGTAGTGCAAATCGCGGAACCAAAACCCGTCGGTAGCGTTCCACAGGCCCCCGCCTTCCTTGGTGCGGGCGTCGTTGTACATGACCCACATGCCATCGAAATACGAAGTGTCGTTGTTCAGGACTCCCAGCTTCGCATAGCTGGGCATGGACATATGGATGGCGTCGATCCACCACCACTTGTTCGAGCTGGTGACCCCGCTCGAGATCACGCCTTTGATGCTGGCCGTGATGGCTGTCAGGCGAGTGGCCTGCGTGTCCCCGCGGGCCACGCCGATGTTGTAGATATCGATGTACGACTGGCCGCAAGCCTCATTGTCCGGACTATCCGATGTTGTGGCTGGTGCAGTCACGTTGGCCATGGCCCAAGAATGCGAATCACCCCACTTCACGGCGTAGGTGTAGTAGCTGGTCTTCTTGGTTTCGTCGGTCTCGACGTTATAGAGCGCGTTGAGCCCTTCGTGGTACGTGGCCCGGGTCCAGAGATTGCTGGGCCTGGACTTGTCCGTGACGATGGCCGCCGAGGGATCCGGGTGTTTGTTCATGAACCAGTCGTTCGCGCTTCGCATGGACGCCAGCACGGCCGAGCGGGCGGGCAGGCCCGCGACTGTGACGGTGCCGCCTGCGCTGGTCGCGCCGCCCGAGTTAGTCGTGCCGCCTGAGCTGCCACCGGCTGGGGTGGAACCACCCGTCTTGGTTGTCCCGCCCACGGTGGTGGTGCCGCCTGAGGTGGTCACACCGCCTGTGGTCGTTGTGCCGCCCACGGTAGTGGTGCCGCCCGCCTTGGTTGTTCCGCCCGAAACGATTGTGCCGCCAACACTGGTCGTCCCGCCAGGACTGGTCGTCGTCCCGCCGACACTGGTCGTCCCGCCTGGACTGGTCGTCGTCCCACCGACACCGGTCGTCCCGCCAGGGCTGGTCGTTGTCCCGCCAACGCCGGTCGTCCCGCCGGGGCTGGTCGTTGTCCCGCCCACGCTCGGCGTACCGCCAGAGCTGGTCGAAGAGGCCACGCTTCCCGCACCGCCGGGGTTGGGGACTCCGGTGCTACCGCCCGAGGTGGCCGGGGTAGAGCTGACGCCGCCGCCGCCTGCCCCACCCTGCGCCCCTGTGGGAGTCGAGCTTGAGCATGCCGCAAGCGTGACGGCCGCAGACAGTAGCAGCGCCCGAGGCCAATGAGTCTGAAGACAGGTAATAGTCATGAGTTCTCCTCACTGCCTTTCTGAAGAATGTTCACGCGCAAACCAAGGCTTCTACTTCCTCTTGCATCAATCTCGGGCTCGGACAAAGGGTCATTGTATACGAATTCAAGGCCAAATTGCACAGTGTGGCTTCACTCCGTGTCGCATCTCTCCTGCCTCGGTCAATCGCAGGCCACACTCACACCCGGAACAGATCGGTGCTCAGGTACTTCTCGCCCCGGTCGGGGAAAATGGTCACGATTACGCCCGACTCGATTTCTTGGGCGATGGTGCGCGCGGCGTAGAGGGCTGCGCCGCTGCTCATGCCCACCAAGATCCCCTCGGCCCGCGCCGTCTGGCGTGCCAGCTCGAAGGCGTCCTCGCTTTCGATCATGATGTGCCGGTCAACATTCTCCGCCGCGTAGATGGCGGGCACGATGGCCTCTTCCAGGTTCTTGAGGCCCTGAATGTAGTGGCCGCGCACGGGATGGGCGCTGACGATCTTGACGTTGGCCATCTTCTCCTTGAGCGCCAGCCCCACGCCCATGAGGGTGCCGCTGGTTCCCAGCGCCGATACGAAGTAGTCGAGCCGGCCGGCGGTCTGGGCCAGGATCTCCTGCGCCGTGGTCTCGTAGTGAGCCAGCCGGTTATAGTGATTGGAGAACTGATCGGGCATGAAATACTTGTCGGGGAACTCGCGCACCATCTGGCGCGCCTTGAGGATGGCTCCGTCGGTGCCCAGCTTGGCGTCAGTCAGGGTCACTTCGGCGCCAAAGGCCTGAATCATCTTGCGGCGTTCGATGGACACCGCCTCGCTCATCACGATCATGAGCGCGTAGCCCTTGACCGCAGCGATCATGGCCAGCGCGATGCCGGTGTTGCCGCTGGTCGGCTCCAGGATGGTCTTGCCCGGTGAGAGCGCGCCTTCGCGCTCGGCCTGCTCGATCATCTTGAGCGCGATGCGATCCTTGATGCTGCCAGTGGGGTTGAAACCCTCCAGTTTGGCGAGGATCTTAACCCGCGGATTGGGGTTGAGGCGACGGATCTCCACCATCGGCGTGCGGCCGATGAGGTCGAGGATGCTGGCGGCGGGCGGGGCGAACGGCGGAAGGTCTGACATGGCGTGGGCAACTCTAGCGGGCAAGGATCGTCGAGCACCGTCTAGATTTCAAGCCGAACCGGGCCGGTACTGGAAGAACCCGCGCTGCTTGATGACTTCCGCGATTTCCGGCGGCACCATGTCTTCCCAGCTGGTATCGCCAACCTGGATGCGGCGGAGCACTTCGGGCGTGAAGATGTGGAGGATGTGGGGATTGTAATTCTCCAGTTGCACGATCGAGCCGCGTTCCACCACATACCCGAAGAGCTTGCGCAGCTCGGGAGCGACGTCCAAATTCGACACGGTGTTGAGTTTCTGGCTGGCCGGATCGAGCCAGGGATACACATAGATGGTCAGGTTCTTCTGGAAGAGCTGTCCAAAGGCTTCCAGGATGCCGCCGCCCAGATTGGCGTAGTACTTCTCGTCGAGTAGCGGAATGAGACTGCCCGCGCCCAAGACGATGGCAATGGCCTCCGGCGTACAGCGACGCAAGTAGGTGGCCAGGCGGTAGTACTCGAAGTAGTCCGAGATGAGAACCGTCTTGCCCGCTGCCGCCAGCACATCGGCGCGTGCCAGAAAATCCCGCGGATCGATCTCGCCCTCCGCGGTGAGCAGGTTGCGCATGGTGATCTCGGCCAGCTCGACGATGGTGTCCTCGGGCTCGCCCAGCGCCTTGGCAAAGCTCGTGCGAGCGGAATCCAGCATGTCGATGTTGACCTTGGTCACCGGCCGGAAAGTCCCACGCTCGACCAGCACTGGCCTCTTGTGCAAGACCTCACTGGGCTGCAGCACCTCGCCTTTGGCGCTGAACATGGCCGCCTGGGACAGCCCGAGCTGCACCAGCTTCAGGCTCATGAGGCGATTGTCGACCTGGCGAAACTCGATGCCCGAGAATTCGATCATGTCGATCTCGATGCGCTGGGTCGACAGGTTGTCGAGCAACGACTCGACCAGTAGCTCGGGCTCGTGGTGCAGGAAGAAGGCGCCGTAGAGCAGGTTCACACCCGCCACGCCCAGGGCCTCCTGCTGCAGCTGCGCTTCCCCGTCCAGCATGCGCACATGCAGCACGATCTGGCTCTCCTGCTCGCGAGGATGGCTCTGGAACTTGAGCCCCATCCAGCCGTGGCAGTCCTTGTCGTTGCGAAAACTCTTGGCCGCCACGGTGTCGGCGAACACGAAGAACGCTGTGGTCTCGCCGCGGGCCGCGTTCAGGCGGGTCAGGTTCTTCTCGTGCTCGTAGTCGAGCATGCGCTGCAGCCGCTCGCGCGAGACGTAGCGCTCGGTGTGGCCGTAGATCGCGTCGCTGACCGCCATGTCGTAAGCCGAGGTGCTCTTGGCGATAGTGCCCGCTGCGCCGCCCACCCGAAAAAACCAGCGCGCGACCTCCTGACCCGCGCCGATCTCGGCGAACGTACCATAGCGGTGCTCATCCAGGTTGATGTACAGCGCCTTGCGGTGGGTATCGAGTCGATCGGCGTTGGGAAAATTGCGGGGAGTTGGGACCATGGCCTGTGCCAATCTCAGGCTACCATGTAATTCGCGTGTTCATCAGGACGGCGCTAGCATCCGAGGGGATGGAACCGCTGCTCGAGCTTTTTCGCCAGCACCTGGCCAGCGAAAAACGCGCCTCGGCCCATACCCTGCGCGCCTACCTGAGCGATCTCGAGGAGCTGTTGGGCCACGCCCGCAGCATGCTGGGTGAAGGCGCGCCGTCCGCGTTGACCCCTGCGGATCTCTCTACACCGGTGTGTCGCTCGTATCTGGCCAGTCTGCACGGCCGCAACGATCCCGCCACCGTGGGCCGCAAGCTGTCCGCGATGAAGACCTTTTTTCGGTTGCTGGTGCGACGCAAGCTGCTTGCGGGCAGTCCGGTGGCGGGCCTGCGCGGGCCCAAACGTCGGCCCCACCTGCCCGCCTTTCTGGGCAAGGACGAAGCCTCGCGTTTACTCGAATCGGCGGGCGACGACGTTGTCCGGGCCACTGAGTGCGCACGCGATCAGGCGCTCTTGGAAGTGTTGTACGGCGCGGGCCTGCGCATCTCGGAGGCCTGCCACCTAGACCCGGACGACGTGGTCCCGGATGGTGCCGGCGCGCGCATCACAGTCCGCCAGGGCAAGGGCCGCAAGGACCGCATCGTACCGCTTGGATCCAAGGGCTGGGATGCGATCCAAGCCTACCTGCCGTTGCGTGCGACCCTGCTCGCGGGTCACGTGGCTGGGCCGGTCGACAGCGAGGCCCTGTTCTTGTCGCGGCGGGGCCGCCGCCTGGGAGATCGCGAGGCGCGCCGCAAGTTGGATCGGCGTGAGCTTGTCACTGGCGTCCGTCGCGTCTCACCCCATGCCCTGCGCCACAGTTTCGCCACGCACCTCCTGGGCGAAGGCGCCGATCTTCGCTCCATCCAGGAGCTGCTCGGCCATGCCAGCCTGCGCACCACCCAGCGCTATGCTCAAGTCGACATTGATCACCTGATGGCCGTCTATGATCGCTCCCACCCTCGCGCGCTGCTGAAAACGCGCTAGGCTGCGCCCTATGAGGCCACGATTGAGATGGGAACCCTCAAAGGGTTCCCAAACCCTCCCGCGATGGTGCGCGGCCGGCGAAGCCGGCCGGCTCCCCACGCGACAATTTCACTCCACGACGGTCCTGGTCGTGCGCCGTAACGGCAAGGTCGTCATAGCCGGCGACGGACAGGTCACCCTGGGCCAGACCGTGGTCAAGGCGACGGCACGCAAGTTACGGCGCCTGGACGACGGGCGCATCCTGGCCGGGTTCGCTGGTTCAGCTGCCGACGGGCTGACTCTGTTCGAGAAATTTGAGACCAAGCTCAAGGAGGCAAACGGAAACCTGCTGCGCGCCTCGGTCGATCTGGCCAAGGACTGGCGCACCGATCGCGTGCTGCGCCGCCTGGAGGCGCTGCTGCTGGTGGCCGATCGAGAGAAGATCCTGATGCTCTCGGGCACCGGCGACATCATCGAGCCAGACTGCGACACCGCCGCGGTGGGCTCGGGCGGTCCCTACGCCGTGGCCGCGGCGCGCGCGCTATTGGCCGACACCCAGCTTTCGGCGCGCGAGATTGCCGAGCGCAGCCTGCGCATCGCCGCCGACATTTGCATCTACACCAACACCAACTTCGCGTTCGAGGAGCTGTAGTGGCCACTCCCAGCAAACGTCCCGAGGCGCTCACCCCGCGGGCCATCGTCGAGGAGCTCGATCGCTACATCGTCGGCCAGCGCGAGGCCAAGCGCGCCGTGGCCGTGGCCCTGCGCAATCGCTGGCGCCGGCAGCAGGTGCCGCCGCCCATGCGCGACGAGATCTCGCCCAAGAACATCATGCTCATCGGCCCCACCGGCGTGGGCAAGACCGAGATCGCGCGTCGGCTGGCCAAGCTGGCGGGTGCGCCCTTTGTGAAGGTCGAGGCGTCCAAGTTCACCGAGGTGGGCTACGTGGGCCGCGACGTGGATTCCATGGTGCGTGACCTGGCGGAAACCGCAGTGTCCATGCTGCGCGAAGAAGAGCGCGAGCGTTTGCGGCCGCGCGCCCGCGAGAACGCCGAGGAGCGCCTGCTCGACGTGCTCCTGCCGCCGGCGCGCCCGCAGCGCTCACCCACGGCGTCCCTGGCCGGCGCGCCCGCAGCGCCCGAGGAAGGTCCCGCCGCGCCCGCAGCGGCCAGCAGCACGCGCGAAAACCTGCGCCTCCTCTTGCACGAAGGCAAGCTTGACGACAGGTCCGTCGAGATCGACACCAGCGACACACCCCAGTCCTTCATCGATGTGTTTTCCGGCACCGGCATGGAGGAGATGGTCGTCAACCTGCAGTCGATGTTCCCGCAGTCCAAGCGCACCAAGCGGCGGCGGCTCACCATTCCCGAGGCGCTGGAAGCCTTGACCGAGGAAGAAGCTGCCAAGCTCATCGACATGGAGCGCGTCACCAAAGAAGCCGTCCGGCGCGCCGAACAGGACGGCATTATCTTCATCGACGAGCTGGACAAGGTGGCGGGCCGCGAGGCCGGCGGTCATGGGCCCGATGTGTCGCGCGAGGGCGTGCAGCGCGATCTCTTGCCCATCGTGGAGGGATCCACGGTGTCGACCAAGTACGGCCCGCTCAAGACCGACCACGTGCTCTTCATCGCGGCCGGCGCTTTCCACGTGGCCAAGCCCAAGGATCTCATCCCCGAGCTGCAGGGCCGCTTCCCCATCCGGGTGGAACTGGACTCGCTGACCGACGCGGACTTCGTGCGCATTCTCACCGAGCCCGAGAACGCCCTGACCAAGCAGTACACCGCCCTGCTCGCCACCGAAAAGATCCATCTCGACATTCAGGCCGATGCCATCGCCGAGATCGCGCGCATCGCCGCCGAGGTCAATGCCCGCATGGAGAACATCGGCGCGCGCCGGCTGCATACCGTGATGGAGCGCCTGCTCGACGAACTGGCCTTCGAGGCGCCCGAACTGGGCGAGCGCACCATCCCCATAACGGCTGCCTACGTGCGCGAGCGGCTGCAAGGGATCCTCAAGGACGAGGACCTGTCACAGTACGTGCTCTAGTTCCGCCGGTCAGAAGTGCAGTCAGGTTTGCGAGACCACGCCTTTCAAGGTGTCGGCGGGGAGCCAAATCCGTGCCTCTCCCCGACGGGCGAGGGCGCGGCGAAGCCGCGCGGGTTGGAGGCGGGTGGGGTGACCCCGAAGTGCCCTGGGCTGAGAGGCCGCCGACGTCCGCGTCGGCGGGGGAGGGTCATCCGGCGTCCAGTGGACCTGGAACCGCGCTCCCTTTCTGACCTTCCGTAACCCTCACCCAGCCCTCTCCCCGTCGGGGAGAGGGTTTCGGAAACGGATCGTGGTTGTCATTTTGAAAGCGGTGAGTTGCGAGACCAGGACTTCGCCAGCCAGACTGCGGCGTCGCATTGATCACGCATCGACGTGTACGCCGCCCGCCGATTCATGGCCAATTTTCTGACGGGCGGTACTAGTTCTCTGCCCACCACCCTCCAGAGCGTCGGCGTCAGCCTCGGCGGCGCCCTATGACGTTGTCTCGGTCAGACCAGCGGCATGTGCGACCTTTCCCCACTGTGGTGCCACCAGCCCACCCGCGACGAGCGCGCAATTGCCCAACGGAACTTGCTACAATTAGGATGGACATAAACCATTGGGCATGGGTCCGAATGGCTTGCCCCGCAGTTGAGAGGCACCCTCCAATGACAAGAGAACGCATTGTTCATCCAGTGACCAGTGGTCTGTCCGCAGGCCAGCTTGTCGGTTGCGGATTCGCCGCAGTTTTCGCGCTCGCAGGCATTGGCTGCAGCGGTGCTACTGTCAGTGGAGGCGGTGGGGCTGGCGTTGATCCAAGCGCTGGTGCCCAGGCCGGAGCAGGCGGTAGCGCCCCCGCTATTATCTCGACCGGCGCCACTGGTGGCGCCGGCAGCTCGGCCGCCGGCGGAGCCACCAATGTGTGCAATGCCCAGAGCACCTTGGGCTGCAAGGCCGAGATACCTCCGGGCTGCGGCGATGGGATCAACCAGCCACCCGAGGAATGCGACGACGGGAACATGCTTCCCGGCGATGGTTGCAATGGCGTTTGCAAGGTCGAGCCCCACTGGCAATGTCCCCCCGCGGGGGCCTGCCACCGACTGGTCGTCTGCGGCGACAAAGTCGTCGGCGCGGGCGAGGTTTGCGATGACGGCAACACCCTCGACAACGACGGCTGCAATTCCACCTGCACGGTTCAGGACCCCCGCTACAAGTGTATCCCCGGACAACCCTGCACCCTGATTTCCCAGTGTGGCAACAGGCGCATCGAAGCGGGCGAGAAGTGCGACGACGGCAATACCCTCGGCAACGATGGCTGCAGCAGCACTTGTCAACTCGAAGCCGGGTGGGTCTGCCTGGTACCGGGCACGGCCTGCAAGCAGGCTCCTCACTGCGGCGATGGAATCGTCCAGCTTTCGCTGGGCGAAGTGTGCGACGACGGCAACCAGAAGGACAACGACGGTTGTTCTGCGGACTGCAAGACCAAGGGTCCGGGGTGTGTCTGCACACCGGGGCAACTGTGCAAGTGCCCGACCGTCAAGTGCGGCAACGGCACCATCGAAGGCAGCGAGCAGTGCGACGACGGAAACACCAAGCCTGGCGATGGCTGCTCGGGGACCTGCCAGATCGAGACAGGGTATGCCTGTCCCTTCACCAATGCCCCATGTGTGCCGGATTGTGGCGACGGCATCGTGCTCAAGCCCATGGAGCAATGCGATCCCGCTGTCAAGGGAACCAACGTCGCCGCGGCATGTTCGAGCACCTGCAAATTCAACCCGGGCTGGGCCTGCACCGGCGATCCCCCGAACAACTGCCACCAGACGGTGTGTGGCGACGGCAAGGTCGAAGGCTCCGAGGGCTGCGATGACGGCAACACCCTGCCCAATGACGGTTGTTCACCCACCTGCCACGCGGAGCCGAATTGCAGCTCGGCCACGGGCACTTGCATTTCCAAGTGCGGGGACGGATTGGTCGTCAACGAAGGGTGCGACGATGGCAACACCAACAACGGCGACGGCTGCTCGTCGACCTGCACGGTAGAGCCCGGCTACCAGTGCGCTCAGCCCGATTCCACCGCTGCCACCATGACCGTGCCGGTCACCTACCGCGACTTCCTTCTGGGCGGCGATTTCTACGCGGCCACCATCTCGGGCAGCAACCTGGCTGTGACCGGCCTGGTTCAGGGCACGCTCGACAGCGAAGGCAAGCCGGTTCTCTCGCCGACCGCGCCGGCTACCGGGCACATCACCAGTGCGGCCAGTTTCAGCCAGTGGTACCGGGACACAAAGGGGACCAACACCACCTACGTTTCGAAGCTCCTTCTGCACAACAACGGTAATGGCGGCTTTGTGAACTGGTGGAAGGACAACCAACAATGGATGTCCTATTCCAATATTCGCTGGTGTTCGGACGGAACGTGCACCAACTGCAACGCTCCGCCGTACGTCAATGACGGCACAATGCAGTGTTTTGCCATGTGCACACCCTGGGGCGCCAGCAACACAAATGCCTGCGTGGCCAACACGTCGCTGGTCCCCGGGAACCCACTCTTTTTCCCTGTCGACAACATAGCGGGCATGATCACGCCGACCACCGCCTATGCGGGCGCCCAGACCCCGCCCATGTACAGCAGCAACTGGACCAACGAGCCAGGGACGCCGCAGCCCTTGCACAACTTCAGCTTCACCAGCGAGGTGCGCTACTGGTTCAGCTATTCGACGAGCAAGCAATACACGCTCGATTTCACAGGTGACGATGATGTCTGGGTCTTCGTCAATCGCAAGCTGGCGGTGGACTTAGGGGGCATTCACACCCCGGTCGAGGGACAGATCGTGCTCAACGCCACCGGTGGCGGGACTGTCACTGTGACCCCGACCGCGGGCGCTGCCTGCAAGACCGAGGGCGTTCTTTCGACTTGCACGGGCGTGCAGAGCAAGGTCGATCTGGGCATGGTGAACAACGGGGTCTACGAGATCGTCGTGTTCCAGGCGGAGCGATGTTGGTATGGCTCGACGTATAAACTCACCCTGAGCGGCTTCAACGATCTGCCGAGTGCCTGCGGGCCCATCTGCGGCGACGGTGTCGTGGCGCCCGGTGAACAATGCGACAATGGAAAAGACAATCTGGGCGGCTACAATCAATGTGGCTCGAATTGTTTGCTCGGGCCCTATTGCGGCGACGGGAAGGTGGAACCTGGCAAAGAAGACTGCGACAACGGCAAGAACGACGACGTCTACGGCGCCACCTCCGGCTGCGGTCCTGATTGCAAGCTGCCGGCCCGCTGTGGGGACAGCATCGTGCAGACTCAGTTCGACGAGGAATGCGACGATGGTTCTAGCAACCTAACCACCACAGACCCCAACGCCGGCTACGGCGGCTGCCTGGCAAACTGCCAGCGCGGCGCCTACTGTGGCGACGGCATCGTCAATGGCACGGAGGCGTGCGACGACGGCGTCAATGACGGCACCTACGGAACCTGCAACCCCGACTGCAGTCTGGCTCCCAGGTGCGGCGACGGCCAGGTTCAGACGGACTACGGGGAAGAATGCGAACCCATCATGGCGAACGATCCCAATTGCACGGACGCGTGCCGTCTGCCAGGTGGGTGTGGCGACGGCATCATCGAGCCGCCCGAAGAATGTGACGACGGGGCGCTCAACAACAACGGCGACTACGGTGGCTGCGCCCCGAGCTGCGTCTACGCCCCTCACTGCGGCGATGGCATCCCGAACGGTCCCGAGGAATGCGACGACGGCATTAATAATGGTTCATACGGCGGCTGCGGCAAGCAGTGTAGGCTGGGTCCCCACTGCGGCGACGGCACCGTGAACGGTCCCGAGGAATGCGACGACGGCCCCAAGAACGACGTGGATGGCATCTGCTCGGCGTCGTGCAAGAAGATCATCTGGCAAAACAATTGAACTAGCTACTCGCGCGTTGAGCGCAGGACGAGCTAAGCTCCCGCTTGGGTACGAGCGATGTCGTTCGCGGGCACCGATCGGTTCAAGGTCATCCGTCTCCTGGGCAGCGGGAGCATGGGAACCGTGTATCTGGTCTTCGATCGGCAATTGGGTGCGGAGGTGGCGCTCAAACTGCTGGATTTGTGCGACGGCATGGACCTGTACCGCTTCAAGGGCGAGTTTCGTTCGCTGGCCGACATCAAGCACCCCAACCTGGCCACGCTGCATGAACTGATCTGCGAGGGGCCACTGTGGTTCTTCACCATGGAATACGTGGCGGGTGTGCCCTTCGACATTCATCTGCTGGGTCCGGCTGCGGCGGGCAGCGCGCCGATGTTGTCCGATCTGTCGGACCGGGACACCCTGCGTCCCCGCAATACCGCGCCGCCGGCGTTTCGTCCGCAACCTGATACGCAACGCCTGCGCATAGCTCTGCACCAGCTCTGCGCGGGGGTGGACGCCATGCACGGGTTCGGCCGCATCCACTGCGATCTCAAGCCATCGAACGTGCTGGTGACCCCGCAGGGCCGGGTGGTGATACTGGATTTCGGCTTGACCAGGCCGACGGGAGCGCGCTCGCTTCGGGGCGAAGGGCTGGTGGGAACCCCGGCCTACATGGCGCCCGAACAGGCCAAGGATGGTCCGTCGCAGCCCGCTGCCGACTGGTATGCCGTGGGCGCCCTGCTTTACGAGGTGCTGACCGGGCGCCTGCCCCACAGCGGAAGCCTGATCGAGATTCTGCTCAAGAAGCAACGCGAGGATCCCCCTGCTCCCGTCGAGGTGAAGCCTCTGGCCGATCCTGGCCTGAGCCGGCTGTGCATGCAGCTGCTGCAGCGCGATCCAGCCCAGCGACCCGGCGGCGCGGAGATCCTGGCCCAGCTCGGCTTCGGCATGACACCCGCGCCCGTGTCCGAGATCGAAAGTGCTCCGGTCCAGGTTGGCGCCCCGGTCTTCATCGGGCGCAAGACCGAGATGCAGGCCCTGCGTCTTGGCTATGGCCGCGCGCGCGACGGGGACCTGGGTCTGGTGCTGGTCGAGGGCGCCTCGGGCATCGGCAAGACCACGCTGGTCGAGCGCTTCCTGGATCAGATTGCAGCCAGCTCCGAGCCGTCCTGCCAGCCTCTCATTTTGCGCGGCCGCTGCCACGAGCGCGAGACGCTGCCCTTCAAGGCCTTCGACAGCATCGTGGATGGGCTCAGCGCCAGTCTGGCCAGCCTGGGCGCCAGCGAGCTGGGGCAGGTGCTTCCGGCAGGGGCGGCGTACCTGTCAGAGATCTTCCCGGTGCTGTGCCGGCTGGATCGACTGGCGCACGCGCGTGACTGGCTGCCCAAGGTCAGCGATGCGACCGAACTGCGCAACCGGGCTTTTGCCGGCTTTCACGAACTGCTGAAGCGCCTGGCGCAGCGACAACCGGTGCTGGCTTTCATCGACGATCTGCAGTGGGCGGATCGCGACAGCTTCGCGCTCTTGCACACGCTACTGCGCAACCCCAGCGTGCCAGGCCTGATGCTGGTGGCCACCTGCCGGCCGGTTGCCCGGGATAGCGTGCTGGCGGCGGCGTTGCGCGAAATCGCGGCGCATCCCGCGGTGATGCGCGTGGAGGTAGGCCCGCTGTCGCCCGAGGCCGCCTCGGCCCTGGTGGATCGTCTGGCCGACTCGGGCGAGCTTGACCAGCCGGTCAAGCAGCGCCTGGCCGAGGCGGTGGTGCAGGAGGCGGGCGGCAACCCGCTGTTCACGCTGGAGCTGATGCGCTACTTGTGTGACGTGGTGCTGGCGCAGGGCGAGCCTGCGGACTTCGTCACGGAAAACCCAGTGAGCCTGGACAACCTGATCCTGGGACGCCTGCGCACCTTGCCCGCAGAAAGCCAGAGCCTGCTCGAGGTCATCGCGGTGGCAGGCGATCCGCTGCCGCAGAAGGCGCTGGCTGACGCCGCCGGCGTGCCACTCGGATGCGAGGGTTGGGAGAGCGGCATCTCGGCGCTGGCCCAGGCCCGCTTGATCCGGCGCAGCGGCGGACAGGGATCGGACGTGGTCGAGCCCTATCACGACCGCATCGGCGAGGCGGTGCTGGCCAATCTCGACCCGACGACGCTGCGCCGGCTGCGCACCGGCATCGCGCACGCCATGGAAAAATGGGGCCGCGAGCGCACCGACATGCTGGCCCGTTACTGGCTGGAGGCCGACGACCACGAGCGCGCCAAGTACTACACGCGCGAGGCGGCCATCCAGGCACGTACCAAACTGGCCTTCGATCGCGCCGCGCAGCTGTACCAGACTGCGGCGGCACTGGAGTCGAACCAGGACGCGAAGCGCGAGCTCCTGCGCGCGCTAGGTGACTGCCAGGCCTGCAACGGCCTCCCCTCGCTGGCCGCCGAGGCGTACCAGCAGGCCGCCGCCCTGAGTGAGCCCGAACTGGCGCCGCGTCTGCGCCACCTGGCGGCCGAGCAGCTTCTGCGCGGAGGCCATATCGTGCGCGGGTTGGAGATCCTGGGCGAGGTGCTGGAGCAGGCCGGGTTGCGCCTGGCGCGTGGTCCACGGCGCGCCCTGCTGGCAGTGACCGGACGCCTGCTGTGGCTGCGTGTGCGCGGAATCAAGTTCAAGGAACAGCCGCCTGCCAGCATCCCGGTCGAGCAGGCCCGCCTGCTCGACGTCCTGTGGTCGGTGAATACCGGCCTGGGCGTGGTGGACACCCTGCGCGCCGACGATTTTCTGCTGCGCTTTCTTCTGCTCGCGCTCAAGGCTGGGGACATCCGGCGCGTGGCGCAGGGACTGGCCGTGCTGGCCGGGCAGCTGGCGGCGTTGGGGACCGCGTACCTGGGCTGGGCCATCCGTTTGATGTCGCAGGCCGAAGTGCTGGCCCGCCGATCGTCCGACGCGCCCACCATCGGGTTGGCGCGCATGTGCAAGGCCATGGTGCGCTACTTCGCCGGCGAATTCGACGCCGTGGCCAATGAACTCGCCGCGGTCGAGCAGTACCTGCTCACCCACTGTCTCAACGTGGGCTGGGAGCTGGCCACCACGCGCTCGTTTGCCTGCTTCTCGCTGCGGCTCTCGGGACGGCTGCGCGAGCTGGGCGAATGCTTCGATCGCTACACCGCAGACGCAGATCGCACCGGCGACCGCTACCTGGCCACCAACCTGCGCACCTACCAGTCCATCGTCTGGCTCATCCGCGGCGATCCCGAGCGCGCCGCGCGCGACATCGAGGGCGTGCTGGATTCCTGGCCACGCGACCTGTACCACGTGCAGCACTTCTTCCACCTGTATGCGCGCTGTGAGCAGGCGCTCTATGGCGGGCGTCCTGAGCAGGCCAAGGCCGCGATTGAGGCTGAGCGAGACCGGCTGGCTGGCTCCGCGCTGTTGAAGATCAGCGGCATCCGCATCGAGCACGCCTGGATTTCGGGCCGCGTGGCGCTGGCCATGGCCGAGCCGCTGCCGGTGCAGGAGCGCGCCCCGCACCTGCGCCAGGCCCGCCGGCATGCGCGCGTGCTGGCCCGGGCCGAGCACCAGACCGGCGTGGCCATGGGCGCCCTGCTGGAGGCCGGCATTTGCAGGCTGGAACCGTCGCCCTCGCTTGCCGCGACCGTGGTCGCGCTGGAACGGGCGGTGGCCACCGCCGAGGCAGCGGGCGCGCTCCTGCTGGCCGAATCGGGCCGCCGCTGGCTGGGCGAACTGTACGACAACCCCGAGGGCACAAGGCTGCAAGATATTTCACGGCGCTGGATGACCAAGCAGGGCGTTCAGGATCCCGATCGCATCGCTCACCTCATCGCACCCGGGTTCGCTCCCCCGTCTGGTCTACGTCGCTTCCCTAGCTCCCCCAAACCCCTGCCCCGGATTCCGTAGCCGCCGCTAGTGCTTCTTGTTCTGCGCTTTAGGGGGCGGGGGTGCGGGCCGGGCGGCCTTCTGGTTGCTGACGGGCGCGGCGTGTGCCGGGCTGGTCGGTGGGGGAGGGGCCGCCGTTGGCCCATGCGGAGGGGGGCCGGCCGAGCCCGGGGCGGCGTGCCCGCTCCCAGCTTGATGCACAGGTGGTGGTGGCGGACTGCCATACCCACTCCCGGCCTGATGCACAGGCGGGGGTGGCGGACTGCCATACACGGCCCCGGAATGATGGCCAGGCGCTGGTGGCGGGCTGGCGTACACGGCCCCAGCGCGATGACCAGGAGCCGGCGGTGGGGCCCCGCGATACGCAGCCGCTGGCCGCGCATAGTAGTAGTCGCGACGACCCTCGCGATCGTTCCAGTAGCCACGCTGATAGACGTAGCGCCCGTTGACCATCTCGTAGCGAGGCCCCACGTAGAAGTAGCCAGGACGCGCAGGCGCCCAATACCCGCCAATCCAGAACCAGTCTGCACCCGTCCAGTCCCAGTAGCCCGGAACCCAAGCGTAGCCTGGTCCCGGTGCCGGCGACGCGTACTCCATGGTTGGCGGAGGCGGCTGGCCAGGCACATACACCTGCGCGTCGGCTTCGACGTACGCAGGAGGGGGCGGGCCAGGTGGCGGCGCTTGCGCAGGACCAGATTCTACCGGAACGGTAGCGGTCCAGGTGCCGTAGCAGCCGGCACCCGCCAGACCGGCGAAGATAAGCAAGCAGGGAAACGAGCGCTTCATGCTGTCCTCCATAGATAGGACTGATCAGGCTAGTCCTGCATTCACCAAGGAGCAATGTCTGTGATTGCGAAGGCTACGCGCGGTGCGCCGCCGGCAGGAGCAACCGAGGCGCAATGTGTGTCTTGGCGCGGGCCACCCTTGACCGTCAGGGTGTCGCCGACTACAACCGGCGTGAATCATGGGACCTTCGACCTCGCGTGAGACGATTTTTTCCGGCATCCAGCCCTCGGGAGAGTTGCACCTGGGAAACTACCTAGGGGCCGTGCGCAACTGGGTCGCGCTCCAGGACAACTACCGATGCTTCTTCTGCGTGGTCGACTACCACGCCATTACCCAGCCATTCGAGCCCGGCGAGATGCAGCGTCGGGTGCGCGACATGGCCGCGGACCTTCTGGCCTGTGGCATCGATCCCGCGAAGTCGACGCTCTTCGTGCAATCGGCCGTTCCCGAGCACACCGAGCTGGCCTGGGCGCTTTCCGCGGTCACGCCCTATGGCGAGCTGGGGCGCATGACCCAGTTCAAGGAAAAGTCTGAGAAGAACCCGGACAACGTCAACGCCGGGATCTTCACCTACCCTGTCCTGCAGGCCGCAGACATCCTCATCTACGGGGCCACGCGCGTTCCCGTGGGCGAAGACCAGCGCCAACACCTGGAGCTGGCGCGCGAGATCGTGCGCAAGTGGAACGCGCGTTTCGGCCAGACCTTCGTCGAGCCCGAAGCGCTGTTTTCGTCCACGCCGAAGATCCTCGGCCTCGACGGTCAAGCCAAGATGTCGAAGAGCCTGGGCAACACCATCTCCCTGCGCGAAAGCGACGAGGCAGCCTGGGACAAGTTGCGCACCGCCGCGACCGATCCCGCGCGCAAGCGGCGCACGGATCCCGGCGATCCCGACAAGTGCAACATCTTCACCTTGCACAAGTTCTTCTCGTCGGCCGAGCGCCAGGCCGAGGTGCGCACGGGGTGCACCACGGCCGGCATCGGCTGCATCGACTGCAAGAAGTGGCTTTTCGAGGGCATCAAGGCGGACCTGAATCGCATCCGCGCCCGACGCGACGAACTTCTTGCCACGCCCGAGACAGTTGACACCATTCTGGCCGAGGGCGCACAGCGAGCGCGTGCCGTGGCCAAAGACACCATGGCGCGGGTCCGCCAGTGCCTGGGCATCGCGGGCCCCAAGGACTGACACTCTTCGATGTCGCGAGCCGCGCTCTGGGTTGCCTTGCTGCTGCTCGCCGGCTGTTCCGGGGGCGATGGGCCAGAGAACCCCGAGGGAGCCGTGCGCCTGTTCATCGCCGCGGCGCGCACTGGCGATCGCGGCAGCGTGTTCCAGCGCCTAGGGCCTGCCACCAGGGCACGCATCGAAGCCCTGCAGAGCACCAGTCATCGCCTGAGCGGCCGCATGATGATGAAGGCCGAGGATTTTCTTTCCGTGGGATGGGCGCCGCCGGCCTGGGAGCCGGCCGGGACGCGCCTTCTGCGCCGCGACCGGGACAGCGCCGAGGTCGAGGTCTATTCAGCGACCGGCGATCGTCACGCCCTGACGCTGGCGCGCGAAGGCCGCGAATGGAAGATCGAACTGCCGGGGCGGTAGCCCAAGTCGCGTGGGGAGCCCGACAGCCCTTCGGGACGGACAGCCCACCCTGCCCACCCCGCGCGCTTCGCGCGCGCCCTCGCCGGCGACGCACCATCGCGGGAGGGTTTGGGAACCCTTCGAGGGTTCCCATGTCAACATCGCGTGGGCAGCTCGCCGGCTCGGCCGGCGACGCACCATCGCGGGAGGGTTTGGGAACCCTTC
>Ga0182017_10001104_pt1 | contig 21118 bp, 18 predicted proteins | sample 712E3DmetaG_FD_120492 | JGI IMG/M metagenome (GOLD analysis project Ga0182017, IMG submission 120492) | Permafrost microbial communities from Stordalen Mire, Sweden - 712E3D metaG | ecosystem: Environmental > Terrestrial > Soil > Wetlands > Permafrost | place: Sweden: Stordalen | collected... | reverse complement strand
TTCAAATGCGGTCAAAGTGATGGGTGAAGCTGGAATTGACATAAGTAGTAACTCACCAAAGTCAGTTGAAAAATTTCTGAATGATGAATGGGATTATGTGATAACAGTTTGTGATGATGCAAATGAAACCTGTCCGGTCTTTCTGGGTAAAGTTAGACATCGCATGCATTTTGGCTTTGAAGATCCATCAAATGCCACCGGATCTGAGAAATTCATTATGAGTGAGTTCAGAAGGATCAGGGATGAAATAAAAACTACTTTTTATACCTTTTATATTAATTTTTTAATTTGATATGAAAAACTCTTTTTTAGTTGGGAATATTCCGGTTTCAGGTTATAATATTCCGCAGGTTGCCACAGAACTTAATTTCTCTGATTTTATGGGTGCAGTCATGGTACGCTGGGGGATTAATCGTGATAACTACAGGGTTAGCCCCGGACTTTATGCGGTAGGGACACCCACATCGGAATCAGATGTGTTTGTGACTGCAAATTACAAGCTTTCATTCGATGCACTGCGGAAAAGTCTCTACGGAGTTAATGGATGGATACTGGTACTCGACACTAAAGGGGTGAATGTCTGGTGTGCTGCAGGGAAGGGCACTTTTGGAACAAAAGAACTTGTTAACAGGATAAAAATGGTAGCCCTCGGAAACGTGGTCAATCATAAGCGTCTCATACTTCCGCAGCTCGGTGCGACCGGAGTTGCAGCGCATAAGATTAAAGAGGAGACAGGCTTTAATGTTCATTATGGACCGGTACGTTCATCAGATATAAAAAAATTCTTAAGTGATGGCTACAGGGCTGACAACAAAATGAGGAAAGTCTCTTTTGGGTTTACCGACCGGTTGAAGCTCATTCCTAATGATTTTATGTATGGAAAATATTATCTCCTAGGGGCGATGTTTTTGCTCTTTTTAATTTCGGGTCTCGCAACCGATGGCATATCATATAGAAATTTTTCAGATAAAGGAGGCCTGGCAATTCTGAACATATTTCTTGCATATGTCGCAGGAATTGTAATTACTCCCATCGCACTTCCCTTTATTCCTGCAAGACAATTCTCCATAAAAGGATTCATCGCAGGTGCATTTGTATTTGCAATCCTCTCATTATTAAAACTCACCGGGACTAATATTTTTGAAATTATTTCCTGGTTTCTGATTATAACAACTATCTCCTCATTTCTGGCTATGAATTTTACCGGTTCTTCAACATATACTTCATTATCGGGAGTAAAGAAAGAGATGAAGTTTTCAGTCCCCTTTCAGATAGGGTTTGCCGTATTTGGTATTATTTTACAGATTGTAGGAAAATTAATTAATGTTTAGCTATGAGAGAATTAATGTATCTGCCAGATGTTGTGACCCTTAGTTTATGTGAAAGTACATGCAATGGGTGCGGAATGTGTATAAAGGTTTGTCCGCATGAAGTTTTTGAACTATCAGGAAAAAAAGCTCATATAGTAAGAAAAGACTATTGCATGGAATGCGGCGCCTGTGCTTTAAATTGTCCGATGCACGCTGTATCAGTCAATTCAGGTGTTGGCTGTGCCGCAGGTATTATTAAAGGGATACTCAGGAATTCCGAACCGACATGCGGATGTTCTGATTCAAAAACAAACTGTTGCTAAACTCAAATTGTTGTATTATGAAACCCCGACTTAAATTCCTTGACAGATATCTGACACTCTGGATATTCTTTGCTATGTTTATCGGTGTTTTTTCCGGTTATTTTTTCCCATCCATCGCTTCGTTCTGGGATTCACTAAAATCTTCACCTCAAAGCACAACCAATATCCCTATTGCTATCGGCTTAATACTGATGATGTATCCTCCCCTGGCAAAAGTAAAATATGAAGAATTGGGTGGTGTTTTCAGGAACTTCAGGATTCTGGGCCTTTCCCTGATTCAAAACTGGATAATCGGTCCGGTTCTGATGTTTACCCTTGCAATTATTTTTTTCAAATTATTTCCGGGGAAGGACAATTCAAACCTGCCATACATGTATGGTATTATAATGATCGGGCTGGCCAGGTGCATAGCTATGGTAATCGTATGGAACGATCTGGCAAAAGGCGATAGAGAATATTGTGCAGGGTTAGTTGCCTTTAATTCTATCTTCCAGGTCTTATTCTTTTCAGTTTATGCCTGGGTTTTTATTGCTGTTTTACCTGGTTGGTTTGGTGTCCCAACTAACTCAGTAGTAGAGAATATAACTATTGGCCAGATTGCCAGGAGTGTTTTTATTTATCTTGGAATTCCATTTATATCGGGTTTCCTGACCCGTTTTATATTAATAAGGGTTAAGAGCAAGGAGTGGTATCACACCAGGTTTATCCCAAAAATTAGCCCTGTAACATTAATAGCATTGTTATTTACTATCTTTGTAATGTTTTCATTAAAAGGCGAATATATTGTAAGGTTACCACTGGATGTGCTCTTAATCGCTATCCCGCTCCTGATTTATTTTGTGATTATGTTTCTATTCTCCTTCTTTATGAGCAGAAGGGCAGGAGCAACCTATGAACAAACAGCAACCCTCTCATTTACAGCTGCAAGTAATAACTTTGAATTGGCAATAGCCGTGGCAATAGCTGTTTTCGGAATAAATTCGGGAGAGGCCTTTACAGCAGTAATCGGACCCTTAGTCGAAGTCCCGGTTATGATCGGCCTTGTAAATGTTGCGCTGCGGTTTAGAAAAAACATTTCAGATAGATTCTCGGTTAATCCGGCGGATTAACATCAGGGGATAGGACTTTATGCATCTTTCTTTAATAACCCAGAGACCCGATTTCTTTTATGAATTCGGTTTTTTTGTGCTATCAAAGGTCGAAAGATGACCAAAAAGATGAATTTATCAATGAAAAAATATCTAACTTGTAAAATTAAGGTGAAAAAATATTATATTTCATCGACTTTTGTCCATATTTGTTCGAAGTGTAAAAATGGGAGAAATAAATCTGACTTATGACAACCATTAATAATAAATACACGATCTATCTTGACAGGAATGAGAATCAATATGGTCCCTCACCAGCCTGTTTCAAGGTTTTACAAAAATGTAATGATGATACTCTGAATATCTACTCAAGAGATTTCTCAAGGGGAGTTAAGAGTATATTATCTGAAAGACTGGCTCATGACTTTGGAACAGAGGAGAAAAAAATACTCCTCGGCTATGGAAGTGAGGATATATTAAAACAGGCTGTTCAATGTTATATCAACAGGCGTGATAAAATTTTGATTCCATCATGTTCCTGGTGGTACTATAAAAAAATTGCAGAGGAAGCTGAAGGCATAAACATACAATATCCCATAGTTGAAGGCGAGTTCTCTTTCTATTACGATATTGAAAGAATGACAGAGATATATGACAGAGAAAAGCCAAAATTAGTTCTTATCAGTTCACCAAATAATCCAACCGGTAACAGGCTTGAAACTGAACAGTTAATGTTTGTTCTTGAAAGGATGAAAGATACGGTCGTTGTACTTGATGAAGCATATCATTTATTTGATGAGACATTTCATACTGATCCGGTAGCATTAGTAAACAGATACCCTAACCTGATCATTATCAGAACTTTTTCCAAATACTATGCACTTGCCGGAATCAGAACAGGATTCGCTTTCCTGGGTGACAATCATGACAAAATTTCGCTTTTAAGTGCAAGATATCTTGGTTTTAATCGTCTTTCTGAAAAAATTGCCATTGCTGCTCTCGATTCACCTGAATATTACAGTTCAATAGGCAAGAAAATGGCCGATGATAAGGAGATGCTATTTTATGAACTAAATCAGTTGCCAGGTTTCCATGCTTACATGTCATATGCTAATTTTATCCTGGTAAAAATTCCGCCCGAGATAATGGGCCCATTAAAAAACTACCTGACTGAGAGGAAAATGATCGTAAAATTCATGAACGAGGACGGATTGGATAAACATATCCGGATTACCATAGGAACCCACTCTCAGAATAGCTTGTTATTAAAGCTGATACGAGCTTTTATGTATAAAGAAATGAAGCATGAACTGGTATTGGGAGTATAAGAAATCTCTCAAGATGGTGGAGGTTGAAGAAGTAATAGATCTTATTCTTTACCGTCCGCTTGCATTTCTTCTGGTAATTTCCGTTTACAACACAAAAATCAAACCCGACCATCTGACACTTACTGCAATGCTGATGGGAATCATAGGGGGATACTTTTATTCTATAGGTTCACATCAAAGCGCCATAATCGGTGCAATATGCTACCTATTATTTAATATCTTCGATTGCAGCGATGGCCAATTAGCCCGTTTGAAAAAAAATGGTTCTTCGGTTGGCAGGCTTCTTGATGGCATAGCTGATTACATAGCAGCGATTGCTGTTTATGCCGGCATAGTAATTGGCTATTCAAATAGTCCTGAACAGTCTTCGCATATGACAATCCTGATCGCCCTGGCAGGAATAAGCATAATAGTTCAGGAATCTCTGGTGGATTATTTCAGAATGCGATTCCTTGATATTGTATTACAAAGACAGGATACTTTTAATGAGGGTATGGAAGAGTACAGGAATGAATATAATAAACTTAAAAATCAAAAAGGTAGATGGTTCAGTAAAATAGTTATTTTAATATATTTGGCATATTCTCAGGTACAAAGACAGCTTATTGCAAAGAGAAAGAGGAAAAAGTTTATATCTTCCACCCCGGAAAAATATTTTAAAGCAAACCGCATTATAATCCGCTTTTGGGTTTTTATGGGACCATCGGCAAAGATAACGATATTGATTCTTTGTTCATTTTTTTGCCGGTTTGACATTTTTTTCTGGATCGTAATTGGTGGATTTAATATTCTTGCAGTATTATTGTGGCTAATTCAATACCGGATCGATAAAACATTCGAAACTCAGAAAATATGAAGACAGTTATTCTTGCTGCCGGAGCTGGTTCAAGGCTAAAGCCTCTAACTGATCATATACCTAAATGTCTACTGAAAGCAGGGGGAAAGAGTATACTTGAAATGACCATTGAAAACCTACTGGCAACCGGAAATTCAGAAATTATAATCGTTACGGGTTATCTTGAGAATAGGATCAGAGAGTTCATCCGGGATCAGTTTCCTCAATTGCATATTTCCTTTATTTTTAACCCATTCTTTGCATCTACCAACAATATATATTCCTTGTGGCTTGCCAGAGATGAAGTAATGGACAATGATATGATGATGATGGATAGCGATATAATATTCGATAAATTGATAATTACAAAACTTCTCAATTCAGGATATAAAAATTGTCTCGCGTTGAAACGGCATGATGTACAGGATGAAGAGATAAAAGTAAAAACTGATGCTAACGGACGTGTTATTGAAATTGGTAAAAATGTAAATCCTGCAGATGCAGCCGGTGAGTCAATAGGGATAGAAATCTTTGGGAAAGAAATCCTTGTGGAACTTTTCGGTATACTTGAAAAAAAGATCGTTGTTGAAAAGAAAGTTGATCAGTTTTATGAGGCAGCATTCCAGGAACTTGTTGATAACAAAAATGACCTTTATGTCGTTGATACAACCGAGTATCTTTGCATGGAGATCGATACCCGGGAAGATTTGATAACTGCTGATAAACTTATCTTCAATCATTTAGAATAAAGTTAAAAAGGATTCATGGTAGAGAGCTTAATAACCATGTCGATAGCCGGTTTTCTGACAGGCTTCACTTTTTCAATGCCAATTGCAGGTCCTGTCAGTATTATGATCACCTCCAACGCACTCAAAGGAAGGAAGCGTTACTGTAACCTTTTCAATATAGGTGCGTCATTTGCTGATTTCATTTATGTGTTCATTGCAGTATATGGTCTGACAAAGCTTTATTCTTTCTATAAACCGATCATACCTTACATTTTTTCATTTGGCTCATTGTTACTCATATTCCTGGGATATAAGATATTCAGAACGAAAATAGATATTAATCATCTTGAAGATAAAATCCATATTTCCGGGAAGATTAAAGAGAAAGAAAGAGGAGCTTTTTATACCGGGTTTATGATAAACTTCCTGAATCCGACTTTATTCATCGGATGGTTAACATCATCTTTAGTAGTGATTTCATTTATAGCTGCCTTAGGTTTTCACACAGGCGGATTGGCAATTAAAGTCGATCAGAATGCAAAAGAGATCAGTAATATTGAAGGGAAAAAAATAGAAAGCAAACATGATTCAGCGCTTAAGAAACTCGATAATTTGCAGATACTTAAAATTAAAGAGCGTAAGGCTGAGCAAACAATATTTCCTGCATCATTTCATCTGACAATAAGTATTTGCTACGCATTCTTCATTGCTTTTGGCAGCATTGTCTGGTTTTATCTGCTTACATTCCTGATTGTCAGGTACCGCAAAAGGATAAATATTAAAATAATTTCAGGCTTCATTAAAAGCCTTGGTGTATTTCTATGTTTTATCGGATGTTACTTTGGTTACCAGGCTATCAAAATGTTCATAAATTTGAAAATTTGAAAATGGTAAAACTAATTTGAAAATTGTATCAATAAATTTAAATTCCGACCTCATTTTTACCTGACATAAAGTATTAAAATTTTCAAATTATCTCATTTTCAAATTATTTCCTGCTTCCTGTTTTATGCTTCAGGACTGTAGTTTCATCAAGTGTGATTACATACCCTTTTCCTGCTTTTTCAAAGAATGGGTTGATGTGTTCAATAAACGGTTCAATTTTGTGAGATTCATCAATAATTTCTATGATAAGAGGTACTTTTTCCGAGATCTCCCAGAGTTTGTTACTGTAGATCTCACTGCTTGCACCGTAACCCATTATCCCTTTCAGAACAGTAGCTCCTGTTAATCCGAAGGATTTGGCAGCATACACAATTACCTCGTAAAGCGGGGTGTGTTCATATTTATCGGTTGAACTGATATAAATCCGTAACCGGTAGGCTTTTTCATCAGGTTGCATGATACTAATATAGTTTGGTTATAACAACTCCAAGAAAGGTCGCTCCAATACCAAGAAATACACTTAATCCGATATAAATAAAAAAGTGAAAGAAAGCGCCATCCCTTAAAAGTGCAAGATTCTCATTTGCAAATGTGGAAAACGTAGTGAAGCCTCCGCAAAACCCAACAGTAAGAAACATCTTCCACCCGGGTGTTAACAGGGAGCTTCGATCGGAAAAGCCATATATTAATCCAATCAGCAGACAACCGGTGATATTTACAAAGAAAGTCCCGTAAGGAAAAGTTGACGGGAAATGGTTTTGCATAAGACGCGATGCCAGAAACCTTGAAATACTTCCCATGAATCCTCCTGTACCAATAAGTAATAATGTCTTAATCATATCAAGTTGATGTCGCTTAATCAGCTATTAGTATTTTTTAGTTCAATAGACGCACATCCTATATTATATAGAACTCTTAGCGACCCTTTGTGATATCCTTTAAGTAACTTTGTTGTTAAATAATATTACTACAAAGGAGTTTAAACTAGAACACAAAGTAATACAAAGAAATGAATCACACGGACGGGAAGTATGATTAATTAAAGTTGAATTTTGAAATATTACTAAAATTGATGTGAAAAGTTATGCTGAAAAACGGGATTTTCATATTTGCTTTACTCTATTGTAATTTAAGTCAGGCTCAACTTGACTCAATAAAGGTTTCATCCGGCAATCAACTTAATCTTAAACTCGCATATGTCAGTTCTATAATTTACCCTGGAATAAGCACAGGAGTGGAGTTTAGGGTTAATCATACAAGCATAAGTGTATTTAAAAATAAGCAACTGATCCGAACTTTTACAAAAGAGCGATACATCTCAGGAAATTTAAACTGGTATCACCACCCTGATTTTCATGATAATATATATCTGACTGCCGAATGGGTAATGCGAAGAACACTAAATGCAGGATTTATTTCTGAGTTTTCAATCGGGCCAGGTTTCAGCCGGACTTTTCTTGGCGGAACAACTTATAAAGTGGATGATAACGGCAATGTCTCTGTTATTAAGTCCGCAGGCTACTATTATGCGCTTGTAACAATAGGCGGAGGCTTTGGGTACAATTTTTCGATGAAAAAGCAGTTGCCGCTTTCAGCTTTTGTAAAGATGAATATCATATCAATGTTCCCTTATAACAGTACGGTTTACTTCAGACCGGTCCTGGAATTGGGAATCCGTTACACTCCAGGAAGGCCACGATCCGGAATAATAAAAGAACCAAATACAGTGTCAAAATAAATATGAGAAAACTTCTATTCTTAAATCTGATTCTTTTGCTTACCGGATGCCAGAAAGAAAAAATTACTCTTTCTGCAGACGCCTCCGAAGCTTTCTATGTTGAAAATACGGGAGCTTCCATGAGGGTTTTGGTACAAGGAAATACTTTAAGCAAAACTTTCATACTTTTCATTCATGGAGGCCCGGGAGTGAGTTCATATTTTTACGACACAAAGTATATCAGCCGCAATATCGGGGATAAATATGCAATAGTTTACTGGGATCAGAGAAATGCCGGAGCTTCCCAGGGGACCAGTAATGGCGGGTACCTCCATCTTGATCAGATGGTTGAAGACCTGAAAAAGGTAATCGAAGTGCTTAAGTTCCGGTATGGGCAGGACATGAGTTTGTTTTTACTGGGGCATAGCTTCGGAGGACTTTTAGCTGTAGATTTCATTACAACACCAGGTTATCAGGATTTGATAAAGGGATATATAGATGTTGATGGAAGCCATAATTACCCTTTAAATGATACGCTTACCAGACAGATGTTACTTACTGAAGGAAATTTTCAGGTTTCACAAAACAAAAATATAGAAGGATGGCGGCCTATAATCAGTTATTGTAACAGTCATCTGGGCAATTTCACCCTTGAGGAATCACAGCAACTGGAAACCTATGCAACTCAGGCAGAAAATTATATTGACAGCATTAACCATATAAACATTGTAAATTTAGTATTAAAATATTCAATTCCCGATCAAATTCCTCTTACAGCTGTACTTAGTAACCTTCTCTACTCAGAAGATTCAAATTTTAATAAAGAATTGGCAGTTACACAGTTTTCCTCCTCTCTTAACATAGTAACCATTCCGGCTTTGGTGCTGTGGGGAAAGTACGACTTCACTTGCCCTCAGGCATTAGGGGAAGATTTTTATAACCGAATAAATTCAAATGATAAAAGCATGGCTATTTCACAAATAAGCGGACACAATATGATTTTTCAGGATAAGAAGTTTTTCTGTGATGAGGTGAACGCGTTTGTCTTGAATCACAAGTAATTAATAATTTGCTAGATATGATTACTAAATTATTACTTCTGGCAATTTTCGGAATTGCAATGGCACATCTTGAAGGAGTTGTGGTTGTATATCTGAGAAAAGCCCTGGGAATTTAAAAATCTTTGTTTTCAACGAATAATCCGCGGTTAAAAATATTATGGTTAATAAGAAATCGTAAAATTTTAAGTCAAAAGAGATTATTTTTGGGGATCTTAATTGGTCTAAAAACACAAAGTGGTTCATAGCACAAATAAATCTGGCAGATTTAGTTTAGTATTCCGGTCGCTTCAGTACAGGAACTATCGGCTCTTCTTCAGCGGACAGAGCGTATCCCTTATTGGCACTTGGATGCAGCGTATAGCAATGCCGTGGCTTGTTTATCATATGACAGGTTCGGCGCTTCTGCTTGGAGTTGTAGGATTTGCCGGTCAGATACCAACCTTTTTGCTGGCACCTGTTGCCGGAGTTCTCACGGATAGGTTGAGCAGATACAGGGTTCTGCTGGCTACTCAGATTATTTCGATGGTGCAGGCGACTATCCTGGCAATTCTTTGCCTGGCAGGAATCGTCCAGATCTGGGAAATAGTTGTATTGAGCATAATTCTTGGTTGTGTAAATGCATTTGATGTGCCATCGCGGCACTCATTTGTAATTGACATGGTAGAAAAAAAGGAAGATCTGGGTAATGCAATAGCCCTTAATTCCCTGATGTTTAACGGAGCCCGGCTTATTGGTCCTTCAATAGCCGGAATCATACTTGCAGCCACCGGTGAAGGAGTCTGTTTTCTTCTGAATGCGATAAGCTATGTGTTTGTAATTATTTCATTATTAATGATGAGATTACACATCAAAGAAACAAATAAGAAAGAGAAACAGATCCTGAAAGAACTAGGTGAAGGATTCCGGTATACATTCGGATTTGCACCTATCAAGCACCTTCTGATATTGTTAAGCATTTCAAGCCTGATGGGAATGTCATATTCAGTTCTTATGCCTGTATTTGCAAAAGAGATTTTGCACGGAGGATCTCATACATACGGCTTTCTGATGGGAGCAGCCGGATTTGGCGCTCTTCTTGGGGCCTTTTTCCTGGCTTCAAGGAGATCGGTTGTGAAGCTTGGAAGAATTGTCCCGGCTTCAGCAATTCTTTTCGGCGCAGGATTGATAGGTCTTTCATTTTCCAGGATATTCCCTTTCTCTCTCCTCCTGATGATCTTTATCGGTTTGGGAATGATGATGCAAACAGCCGCCAGCAATACGATCCTGCAAACAATTACCGACGATGATAAGAGAGGCAGGGTTATGAGCTTTTATACCATGTCAATTATGGGAACTGCTCCTTTTGGAAGCCTGATGGCAGGAGGGCTGGCAAAAGTTGTCGGAACTCCGGGAACCATTTTTATAGGTGGACTAGCAAGTATCACAGGAGCCCTGTTCTTTCTAAGAAAGTTACCAGAGCTGAAAGCCATAGTGCGTCCAGTCTATGTTAAAATGGGAATCATTCCGGAAGTGGCTGAAGGTATTCAGACAGCTTCGGAACAGTCAGCTGAAACCGGATTGTAAATCATTCTGTTATCTCAAAAACTGAACTCGACAGGGCTGCCCCGTTTCCAACATTTAAACCTATCTTCATAAGATAATCACCTGTATAACTTTTCCCATTTTCAGAATGACCAAATCGCCGACCTTCAGAGGAGACATTAATTTCCTGAATTTTGTAGGTTTTGGTCGGATCAAGCCCTTGTAACCGAACCTGGTTGAATGTTTCACCAAACCTTGAGTTAAGAGTGTAGGCAAAAAGAACAGCCTTGTTCTTTATATTGTTTACATACATTAGGACAGCACGATTTTCCTCATATGGAGAGACAAGCCTGTACAGATCTCCATGCCATATTACATCACTAAGCCGTTTGTAATTTGCTACCGCTTCCTGGCTAAATTTTAGTTCATTATCCGTCAATTCATTAACCTTTATATCATACCCCATCTTACCCATCATGGCAACATCGGTTCTGAATTTTAATGACTGCTTACCCCATGAAGTTATATGATTACAAATTGCGAATGATGGAAAGAAATAAGAGTATCCCCATTGAATATAAACCCTTTCCAGAGGATCGGTATCATCGCTTGCCCAGAATTCAGTAAAATACCTGAGAGCGCCATAATCAACCCTTCCTCCGCCTCCTGAGCAGAGCATTACAGGCAAGTGCGGGTATTTCTGCCGAAGCTTGTTAAGGACACTGTAAAGACTGTTCACATAATCCACATAGAGATGTGATTGTTTATCTTTAAGGTAGACTGAATATGCATTTGTCATCATTCTGTTGCAGTCCCACTTTATGAATTCAATGCCTGGATTTGCAGTAAGCATACCGTCCACAACATTATAGACGAATTCCTGAACTTTTGGGTTTGTCAGATCGAGAACAAGCTGGTTACGAAAATAATTCTCTGGCCGGTTTGGAAGTTTCAGAATCCAGTCGGGATGGTTTTCATAGAGTTCACTCTTTGGATTTACCATTTCAGGTTCTATCCAGATACCAAATTTTACACCTTTGCTGTCAGCTTCCTTCACAAGATAACCCAGACCGTCCGGAAGTTTTGCTTTATTTTCCTGCCAGTCACCTAGTCCTGCACGATCGTTACTCCTTGGATATTTATTTGCAAACCATCCGTCGTCAAGAAGAAACAAATCTAGTCCAAGCTTTTTCGTTTCATCAATAACATCTGTAAGTTTTTTTTCATCGAAGTTGAAACCTGTAGCTTCCCAGTTATTCAAGAGCGTGAGACGTGTTTTTGTACCGTCAAGTATTCCATAGTTGGTGGCCCAATGATGCAGATTGCGGCTGGCCTGACCTTTCCCATGATTTGAATAAGTGAAAATGAATGAGGGAGTTTTAAATGGTTTCCCAGGTTGCATAGAATACTCTGAAGCAAATGGATTAATTCCCGATATGACACGTAAAGAACCTTTTTCATCAACTTCAAAAACGAATTGAAAATTGCCCGACCAGCCCAGAGTTCCGGCAATAAGTTCCCCATTATTTTCATCGGATTTTTCATTCAGTGAAAGAAAGAAAACCGGTGTCTGGTACATATGTGCACGGGTCCCCAGTTTGCTGTCAAGTATTTTTATGCCACTGGTAAGTTCGTTTTCCTGCATCTTCATTTCCTCAGCCCAGTCGCCGTGAAACTGAGTCAGCCAGTACTTGCCGGCATCAAAATGAAGCATGGATGAAGCGTAGTTATAAACAGTAACCGGGTTTGTCTCTTTTTGTACAATCTCAACCCATTGTTCAATGACATCCTCCACAGAGTAAGATTTAATATGAAGAGTAACTTCAACCGGATACACCGGATCTTTCAGAAGAATATTGGTAATGGTAATGTTGCCATCGGTTTTTTCTATATTATGACTTACATACTTCAGTTCCAGGGATGGATTTCCATCATTGTGTGTCATTCTTATTGCCGGTTCAAAAAGATTATCTGTACCGAAGGTTGGATAAGCCAGATGGCCTTCATCGCTCACCTGTTCCATATCATTAGTACTACTAAGTTTCGCTCCGAGATATGCCTGGTAAAGCCTTCCGTCTCTGCCATTGACTCTGTAAACAAGGTTGGTATTTAAGGTTGAAACCGGTATAATAATATCCGTAGCCTGATTACCAGGCAGTGGACCCATTGGAGGTTGTCCGGTTAAAACAGAGTTAATTATATAAATCAGAACGAGTAGGGAAATTAACTTTTTCATAGTTTATTGTGGTTTAAATACGCATAAACAGGATGATAACTAAAGCACAACTAATATAAGAAGATTTGTTATGGAATCATTTCTTGTAATAAGTTATTCTTATAATTTTGGATATTGAATTAATTACTAACCTGATCTTAACTTTTGAAATGAGAAAAGCTGCGACCTGTATCAAGATCCTTTCCGTCATTATTATATCTTTTAAACTCAATTTGCCTTCATATTCATCTGTATATGATATGGTTGAAAATAATTATCAGGATACAGTCCATACTCAAAACTCACCGAAACAACCGGTTTATATAACTTCACGTCTGGTTACACAAAAACCGGTTATCGACGGTAAGCTTGATGATGAATGCTGGAAGAAAGGCACGTGGGCATCGAACTTCCACCAATGGATTCCGAAGGAGGGTGCAAAGCCCACTTATCCTACTGAATTGAATATTCAATATGATGACAAGAATTTGTATGTTGCTATTCGTGCCTATGATGGAGAACCTGGTAAAATTATGAGGCTGGCAGGCGCTCGTGATGAGCTGGTCGGAGATATGGCAGGCGTAAATTTTGACAGCTACCGCGATTATCGTACAGGGTTTGAGTTTACAGTAAGCGCATGGGGACAGAAAGTTGATCTTGTATTGTTCAACCCGGCAAACTGGGATTTTAACTGGAATCCTGTCTGGAAGGTAAAAACCGGGCTGGAAGATTCTGCATGGGTAGCCGAGTATGAAATTCCTCTCAGCCAGCTGCGATACAGCCGCAAAGACGAGCAGGTATGGGGAATGCATGTCTGGCGCTGGATATCGCGACTCCAGGAAGAAAGCGACTGGGAGATACAAAGCAAGACCGGGCCCGGGATGCTTTATAATTTTGGCGAGCTGCGGGGTATTAAAGGGTTAAAAAAATCACGTCGGCTCGAAATATCGCCATACACACTGGGTGACCTGAAAACCATGCCAAAAGAACAAGGGAATCCGTTTACGGAGAAAGGAAGGACATGGGGTGGAAATGCCGGGCTCGATGCCAAGATTGGTATTTCAAGCAATTTCACGGTCGATCTTACAGTAAATCCTGATTTCGGACAAGTTGAGTCAGATCCTTCAGTAATGAATTTAACGGCATTCGAAACATTTTATGAAGAAAAGAGACCCTTTTTCCTTGAGGGATTGACCATTTTTGATTATAAATTTAACAACAATATTCTATTTTATTCCAGACGAATAGGTCATGCGCCATCACTATCCGTTGCACCGAATAACAACCTTTTTGTGGATGCTCCTGACAAGACATCCATCATCAGTGCGCTTAAGCTTAGCGGGACGACTTCAAAAGGACTTTCAGTTGGCATAATACAAAGTGTCACTTCAAATGAATTTGCCAGGCTAAGTGATAAAGATGGAAACAAAAGCAGCTTAATAGTTGAACCTCTGACAAGTTACACTGTTGCACGTATACAAAAAGGTTATAACGCAGGTAATACTGTAATCGGAGGAATGCTGACATCGACGAATCGCGATATTTCAAACAGTAATCTTGAATCGCTCAGCACCAATGCTTATACAGGAGGCCTTGATCTGTTAACACACTGGAAAGACAAAGAGTTTTATATTGATGCCAGACTTATAGGCAGCTTTATAAACGGAAGCAAGCAGTCCATCACTGCGCTTCAGGAATCGTCTGCCCGTTATTACCAGAGGCCGGGCGCCAGCTATCTTAAATTTGATTCTACAGCCACTACACTCAGCGGATACGGAGGCAAGTTTATGATCGGTAAAGGGTCTAAGGGACTTTGGAAATACTCAACAGGAGCAACATGGTTTTCCCCGGGTCTTGAATTGAACGACCTTGGTTATATGACAACTTCTGATGTAATAAATCAGGATAATTTGGTTTCGTACGGAATAAATCAGCCTTTTTCAATATTCAGTACCTGTGATATAGGCCTCGAACAAATCAACACATGGAACTTTGATGGTGAGTACATCGGCTCGGGTGCCAACCTCACATTAACCTCGGTGTTAAAAAATCAGTGGAGTGTCTCTGTAAATGAAATCTATCATACAAAAACTCTTGACACCAAAATTCTGCGCGGAGGGTATGATATGATAATGCCATATACAATTACTTCAACCGGGAGCCTGTCTACCGATCAGACAAAAAAAATAACCGGCAGCCTGATTGGTAGTTATCTGTATACAGGTAATAATTCAGCCGGAAGCTATCAGGTTGAACCCGGAATAACTTATCGACCTATTAATAATCTGAAGATCGGAGTAACTGCAAATTATATGAATAACCATGACAGGCTGCAATATGTGACCACAAGCTATGATGTGCCCGGTAACAGATACATACTCGGGACTATTGATCAGAAAACTCTGGGACTGACTTTCCGGGTTGATCTGAATGTGACTCCGGAGTTTTCAATTCAATATTATGGTAGCCCGTTTGTATCAATCGGTAAATATTCTCAGTTGAAGTTTGTCACAAATCCTCGTTCATCAGATTATTATAACAGGTTCGAAATTTATCAGGATCAGACGGTTTCAGGAGGTATGTATCAGTTAAATGATTCCTATAACGGACCGGAGATTAATTATAAAATTGCCGATCCTGATTTTAATTTTCATCAGTTCAGGTCCAATTTTGTTGCCAGATGGGAATACCGTCTGGGATCTTTCATTTATTTTGTATGGTCATCGGAGCGCACTGAAAATACCAGTGAATCATTTGCATCCATTGGGGAATCTTATAAACAAATCAAGAAAATATTCCCAAATAATATTTTTCTTATTAAGCTGAATTACTGGTTCTCACTCTGAAAATATAAATGGCAATCTATTTATTAAATGTCTCAAAGTCAACTTATTCCTTATTTTTCATTACCCCTTCCCTTCCTTCCCCCACGGGGGAAGGTGTAAAAACATTTACCCCTGATAGAAAAATGGAACTTAAAAATTATTCAGAAAATAAAATCATTTCCCACTTGGGGGAAACAGGAAAGAGGGTTAATTGAAAGTGCTAGAGTAGGAATCAATTTGCAATTATTATAAAGAATATGGCTATCGTTTACAGACCAATAGAAGAAAAAGACAATAAGGAAATTGCAGAACTTATCCGTGGGGTTTTCAGGGAATTCAATATTCACAGACCCGGAACTGTCTATTTCGATCCGACAACTGATAATCTTTATGATCTTTTCAGAACACCTGGATCGGAGTACTGGATAGCTGAGGAGAAAGGTACCATCATTGGCGGTTGCGGGGTATATCCGACATCAGGATTGCCTTATGGCTGTGCTGAATTGGTGAAGTTTTATTTATCAGCATCACAAAGAGGTAAAGGAATAGGACGGCAGCTTATGGAAAAAATCTTTGACTCAGCTGGGAAAATTGGATACAGGCAGCTGTATCTTGAATCGCTTCCTGAATTAAGCAGAGCGATAAGTTTATATGAGAAAGCAGGTTTTAAATTTATCGACGGACCTCTGGGTAAGTCTGGTCATTTTGGCTGCAATATCTGGATGCTTAAAGATCTCGGGAATTTAGAAATCAGTTGAGGCATTGCCAAGGATCCTGAAATTGTATGTTACCATAAATATCGGCTGCCCGAAGATCGACATCTGGTAACCTTTCACGGTTCCGTCTTCTGCTTTAAAGAAAATTGAATACGGATTCCTTCTGCCCAGGGCATTGTAAACAGTAAATGTAAGGGAGGAATGGTTGAGTTTTTTAGCCTTAAGGTTTCCGTTTATAGTAGCGGCAAAATCAAGTCGTAAATAATCGGGGATCCGGAATTCGTTCCTTTCAGAATAGAATACCCTGTTTATATTAAGAAAATCGTAGTATGCAACCGGATATGTTATTGGTCTGCCTGTGTTGTAAACAAAATTAGTGGTAAAATTCAGTCTTCTGAAAAATTTTGCATTGGCAACAAGCTTAAGATCATTTGGTTTATCATAATTTGCGGGAAAATAGTTTCCCCCGTTTACTTTCTCTTCTTCAAATTTCCCGTCAACTTTAAGCATGACTCTTGAATAGGTATAACTGATCCAGCCGGTGAGCATTCCAAGCTGTTTTTTTACCATAAACTCTACTCCGTATGCTTTCCCGGTGCCATTGATGATATCAGTTTCAAGATGATCGTTCATAAGAAGTTCCGCTCCTCCTTTATAATCCAGGATATTATTTAATATTTTATAATAACCTTCCACTGATACTTCAAGTGTTTTACTGTTTATATTCTTGTAGAATCCCAGTGAGAACTGATCTCCTCTCTGAGGTTTAATATAATTATCACTAAGCTTCCAGATATCGGTCGGAGTCATGGAAGTGGTATTGGAAATCATGTTAATATATTGGTAATTCCTCTGGATCCCAGCTTTCACTGACAGATCAGGAGAAATGATAAATCTTCCTGAAAATCTGAATTCCAGACCAGGATATGTCTTTAGAATACTGCCTTTGCCGTAATAGATCGTATCAACAATATTTTCAAGGGTCCGGGGACTGTTGGCGGTATAAACATTTTGCGATCTTGGTCCGAATGCAGTATAGAGGGTGAACCTCAAACCTCCCGAAATCAGAAGTCTTGGCGATATCTCGAACTCATCACTTGCATAAACAGCTGGTTCCAGGGCTCTTTCGCTTTCCAGCCGCTTGGGTAGAATATCAGAATAATTCCCTACAGGATTCTGTACTCCGGGAACAAGATCATAGCTGGTGGCGTCAAGGCCAAAATCGATCTTATGCTTATCTATAGGCCTGTAGGTGAAATCGGCTCTGAGAATTTGTTGATTTAAGCGATAATATAATGAATAATATGAAGTAGAATCCTGTGTTGAGTTGTCGTGATAATCATAGTTACTTATAGTAGCAGAGAATTGGGAAGAAAGCTTTGAGGTATAAATATGTCTCCATTTCAATGTTGACGCAACGTTACGGTAACTGATGGCGCTCTCTTTATAATAATTAAAATAATCATTGCTTATATATCCTGAAAGTGAAAAGGAATTTCTGTCATTTGGATCAAAAACCAACATTCCCTGAAGATCATAAAAACTTGCGCTGCTTTTTTTCAGCTGAATGTTCTTCAATTGTCGCAGGATCCAGTCAGAATAGGTTGTCCTGGCACTGACAATAAATGATGCCTTATTCTTTATAATAGGACCTTCAACCATTAATCTTCCGGTTAGCGGACTGAAACCTCCGCTAACGTTAAATTTTTGTTTGCTGCCCTCTTTCAGCATAATGTCCATAACTGATGAAACTCTTCCTCCGTATTTTGCAGGGATCCCGCTTTTGTACAGGGTAACATCTTCAATCATATCTGAGTTAAATGCAGAGAAAAATCCAAAAAAGTGTGATGGATTTATTATTGGGGCACCGTTTAACAAAATAAGATTCTGATCAGCACTTCCTCCCCTGATATTATAACCGCTGGAAGCTTCCCCTACAGATTGCACTCCAGGCAAGAGTAATGAACTTTTGAACAGATCCACTTCCCCCATACCCATAGGGATCTGCTTCAACATTTTAATATTTATTTTTTCAATTCCCATTCTTACATTCCTGACTATGTTTTCCCTGTTTGCTGAAACAACAACCTCATTCAACTGATTCGTATTTTCAGCCATTGCAACATTCAAATTTCCGTCGGAATAGATAATTATGTTTCTTATTGTCTGACGCATCCCCACCATCCTGAACTCTATCTGGTACTGACCCTTTGGCAACTCAATAGAGTAGAAGCCAACACTATTGGTTACTGCCCCGACTTTCAGCTTTTCTACATAAACAATTACCCCAACAAGTGGTTCCCCTGTCTGAGGACTCGTAATTGTACCTGTAAGAAAAACTTTTCCATTATTGCTTTGACCTGAAGGATTGCCGATTTTAAATACATTATATTCATCATTAACTACATTGCCTTCGGTTTTTGGAATAGGCACGGTGTATTTTGTAGTATCTGCTCTGGTCAGGTTCTCTTCCAGATATTCAAGATATTCCTTTCGGAAATTAGTCTTAATGGTATACCCCTTTGAAAGGATTATCTTATTATCATCAGTTATAATAAAAGAAAGGCCATTTTTAGCGATTGTTTTGTTTAATAAGGTATTTAATGATTCATTTTCAGAATTGATATGCAAAGAAAGACTATCGACCCAGGTGTTGGAGTAGTAGATTTTTACAGGAATAGTTTTTTCAATTGTGTCTGCAAGATTCCTGAAAAGGATTTTCTCAAACTGCAGAGAAAGTTTATTATCCTGGGCTCTTGCATCTATTAGCAGAATAGCAAAAAATAATGAATATAAGAGTTTTTTCATGCAGATCACCTCGTGGATGTTATAAGAGAGTCATAAAATTTCAAAATGCTTACAAACTGACTTTTATCGGCCTGACGGATTCTGATTCTCGACATATGCAGATACTTTTTAATTTCAGGCGATTTCCCACCGAATAATTTAAGAAAATTTTTCTTGTTTTTTATCCGGTAAAAGACATCTCCCACGCTTATATAGTTTTCAGGAACATATTTATATTCATTTAAACCCTCCCTGACATAAAATGATGACGCGTGTTTAATTACATATTTACTTTTTCCAAGATATGCCACTTCATAAAAGCCCTCTTTGAGTTTGTTTTTGGTACAGTCCGGAGGTCTGAAATATCTGAAAATTAAACTGTCATCTTCAAGATACAGATTAAATCCCTCTACAATATCTTTATTCAGAGCTATCTGGGGGAAACTGTAATTAATTGTCCTGGTTGGATCTGTGTATATTACTTCATCCAGAAAGGTATCATATTGCAGAGTCAGATGATTATATTGTCGCGTATGTGTGAAAATGGTGGCAGTTCTTTTTTTATTGATGAATAAAAGAGGTTTAAATTCACTCCGGGTATAATATGATTCATATTCCTTCCCGTTTATTAACTCTTTCGGAGCTTCTACCTTTTCAGAATATGAATTTTGGATATATCTGATCTGACTGTCGGTGATCGATTTTAAGTTTATACTACCGGAATTGCTTAATGAATTTGCATTCAAAAGATTGCCATTTTGCCCTGTAGTTTTATATGTAACCGGCAGAAGGAGGAGAAGGAAGATGAATCTCGCTTTATAAGCAACAAGCCTGAATTTCATGACCCAAAATAACGAATTTTTATAACCTAAAATTCTTTTTGACTATTTTTTTTTTTTATTCGATAATCTTTTTTGATATACAGAATCTGATGCATTAGTTCTATTTTAGTAGTAATTTTAAAAGTTAAGAACGAAATAATAAATTACTGATTATTGTTCTGATGTTAAAACTGGCTACCAAAATTATTTTTTTTCTGATTACTGTCTTTACCCTTTTTAAATGTATTGACCCGTATATTCCCAATTTGAAGGGTTACGATTCTTTATTGGTTGTTGACGCGCTTATAACAAATGCAAATACTTCATATATAGTTAAGTTATCAAGAACATTTCAGGAACAGAATACCACTCCCGGAGTGGTTTCTGATGCAACTGTTTCCATTTCTGATGATCAGGGTAATAAAAGTTATCTGAATAATCTGAATAATGGAATTTATAAAACTGACAGTCTTGAATTTAGAGGATCAGTTGGAAGAACATATACTCTGCATATTCTTACAAATGAAGGCGAAGAATATGAATCAGATCCGTGTCTTATGCAATCTGTTGCCGAGATTGACAGTATATATATTGAAAGAGACCAAAGACTTATCAGCAATGAAACAGAAACTGAGGATGGAGTAGGTATTTATCTCGCTTCAAAAGAGGGGGATAACAACCAGTATTATCGATGGACATTTGATGAGACCTGGAAATTTAAAGTACCGGATCCGAAGAAGTTTGATTACATACATAGCGCTTATCCCAATGCTCCTGTCATTTCCCCTGTTACAGATATTAAAGAATTCTGTTGGAAAAGCGGTAAATCAGATGAAATACTGATAAGGTCAATTAATGAAGGGCAATCGAAAAAAATAATGAAGCAGCCGATTTTTTTTATAGCAACAGAGAAGACGGACAGGTTATTGCTTCAATACAGTATTCTGGTAAAGCAGTA
>Ga0182017_10001103_pt1 | contig 21120 bp, 14 predicted proteins | sample 712E3DmetaG_FD_120492 | JGI IMG/M metagenome (GOLD analysis project Ga0182017, IMG submission 120492) | Permafrost microbial communities from Stordalen Mire, Sweden - 712E3D metaG | ecosystem: Environmental > Terrestrial > Soil > Wetlands > Permafrost | place: Sweden: Stordalen | collected... | reverse complement strand
TGCTTGCCGGGGGCAAATATTCGGTACCGATCGCATTGGAAGATCCGGACTCCGGCCCGCAACATCGTGGTCGTTTGTAGCGGATCTCACAAGAAGAAGGTCAACCTTGGTGAGGTCTTTCTGGGACTCCGGCCCGCAACATCGTGGTCGTTTGTAGCGGATCTCACAAGAAGAAGGTCAACCTTGGTGAGGTCTTTCTCACAAGAAGAAGGTCAACCTTGGTGAGGTCTTTCTTGGTGAGGTCTTTCTTTGGTGAGGTCTTTCTAAAACCAACGAGGAGACTGGCCGCCGATTGGACGACGTGTTTCAATGCCCTGGCAGTGAAGAAGAGGAAACATGAAAGCGATCATCCAAGACAAATACGGCTCAGCCGACGTGCTCGAGCTCCGCGACATCGAAAAACCGGTGGCCGGGGATGACGACCTGCTCATCCAAGTGCACGCGGCGGGTGTCGACCCGGGCGTCTGGCACTTGATGACGGGTCTGCCCTACCTCGTCCGCATCATGGGCGTTGGTTTCAGCACGCCTAAGATCCGCATTCGAGGCAGGGACGTCGCCGGGACTGTCGGGGCGGTCGGAAAGAATGTTACCCAGTTCAAGCCGGGTGACGTGGTGTACGGCATTTGCGACGGCTCGTTCGCGGAGTACGTCTGCGCCAAACCGGCGCTCTTCGCGCACAAGCCCGCCAACCTCAGCTTTGAGCAGGCCGCGGCCGTGCCCATCTCCGGCATGACGGCCCTCAACGGCCTTCGCGACGTGGGCAAGATCCAACCCCGGCAGAAGGTCCTCATCATAGGTGCGGCGGGTGGCGTGGGCACCTACGCGGTGCAGTTGGCCAAGGCGTTCGGAGCGGTGGTCACTGGCGTGTGCGGCACGTCGAAAGCGGAGCTGGTCCGGGATATCGGCGCGGACGAGGTCATCGACTACACCCGCGAGGACTTCACGGATGGGGCCCGCCGCTTCGATCTTATCCTCGATACCGCGGGCCGGCGGCCGTTGTCGCAACTTCGCCGGGCCCTCACTGCCGAAGGGACCATCGTCGTCGTGGGAGGCGAAGGCGGAGACCGCTGGCTCGGCGGCTTTCAACGCCAGATTCTCGCGCCCCTGCGCGCACTCTTCACCAAGCAGAAGCTCCTCGGCCTCATGTTCAAAGAGCGCCAACAGGACCTTTTGACCTTGAAGGAGCTCATCGAGGCCGGAAAGCTCACGCCTGTCATCGACAGGACCTATCCGCTGAGCGAGGCCGCTCAGGCCATACGGTATTTGGAACAAGGGCACGCGCGGGGAAAGGTCGTGCTCACTGTTCGCTGATCTCTGGAGATCACGCTCCATCCCGATGAGGCCGACCTGGTGATGCGCGCGCTCGACCGCGCCCGCGAGGTGAAGCGCGCAAGCCAGCCCGCCGCCGCGAGCGCCACTGTCCCCACCCCAACGGAAAACGCCTACTGCGATCGCGCCTAATCCGATGTTTCCGCGGAAACGTCCCTCGAGCACTATATGACCGAGCGGTCTGCTCCGCTTGGCGGCCACGACCTTTCGCGCTGACCTACTCGGCGCTGCCAGTGGCGATCGCCTTGGCGATGGCGAAACCCGCCTCAGAGGCCGCGATGGTGGCATCCCCACCGAATGCTCCGCCGCGAACAAAGCCGCGAACGCTGCCGCTGTAGCCAGGCTGACCATCGGCAGACGGACTATTCACGACCACGAGGATATGGCCTTCCCCGCCGAAGCCGAAGTAGCGGGCGGCGCGGGAGCCTTCGTCCCATTCCACGACATCCAGCTGGGTCAACGGGGAGCCATCGGGGGCTGGGATGAACGCGGCCGTGATGCCACGTGTTGACAGCTCCTTGGCCATCGAGTTCTGCAGCTCCTTGATCGCGTCTGGCATGTAGGAGTCGCCAGCGGTTCGTGCCACGATTGCCACCTTCACCTGTTTCGGCGGCTGGTAAGACGGCCGGGTGCGAACTTGGCTCCAGGTTGCACCTGAGGCGCATCCAAAGACAAGGGTAGAAAGGCCTACGAGAACGAGAGCGCGAACAGAAGAAGACATCGTCATTGGGTACCTCGCAAACAAGTTGTGGAATTGGCTGGCCCGCCGGAAAAAGGGGCCAGGTTTGACACCCTCGTATCGCGCGACGCTCTGGTTCACGTCAAGGGCTCGATTTGCCACTGGGATTCGACAGCTACCCGCCGTCGAGAACGCAGAGGTGAGAGGGGGCCACAGAGTCGGAGAGGCAGGGTTCGGACGTTCCGAACGGGTCTTCATGTTGCGCAGATGCCCCGGGCGGGTAACAATATAGGGGTGAGGAAGCTCTCCAATCGGCCCGACCAAGATGTGGCCCTGCTCTATGCCCCCACCGACGATGAGAAAGGTGCCCGGTATATGCGGGTGCGCAAGGGCGAGCTGCAGATGGGCGAAGCTCGCCCACTCGCCGAGGGGCAGTCGCTGTGCGGTCAGGAGTTGGTGCGAATGCGGCGGCGTGCTGAACTCCCGATGCTGTTCGACGTCGAGGTGATTCATCCCGCCGAGCGACCTATGCGCGACACGCTCGGGCCGGCGCAGGTCGCCTCTGACGAATACCGGCGCCACTGGGAAGACACCTTTGCGCCGCACAAGGCAAGCAGCCAGCTCGCCAACTGACGCCCGCTGCTCATCCCCGAACGACGCGCCGGCGCGACACTCCTGTCCTGCTCATGTCGCCTGTCTGGAGCAGCATCTTTCGAGTGATCTGCGATTTCGCTGAGCAACTAGCGAAGGCGCAGTGTTGGCACGGTTCCTGCGATGCAGTGGCGCCATGCGATCTGCCTCTTTCGCCCTTCTCGGATTCCTGGCATTCCTGCCCAGCGCCTGCGGCAGAAATGGGGTGCTGGCGAGCCACGGCTCCAGCTGTGACAATGAGGCGACGACGGCGATTGCGTCGGATGGCTGCAATCTGTGCACCTGCACATCCGGCGCATGGCAGTGCACGACAGAGCCTTGTCCCGAGCTGGCCTGCCCAGCGCCCCGGCCATCCACCGGTGAGTTCGGCGACCAGGTGGCCTGGGTGCGGGACCCCACCTCGGGCCGTTGTTGTCGCTACGACAATCTCGGCGAGGCTCCGGAGAATGCGCCGGCCTACACGTCCCAGGTTGCTTGTGAGTCCCTGCACTGCACTCCGGGCGCCGCAGTCCCTGCAGGCGACGGTTGCAACCAGTACACCTGCTCGGCAGACGGATCGATTTGGGCCCGCAGCGACCAAGCCTGCGAATCCAACCCGCCGCCTGTTGCTTCCGGCAAGGCCTGCGGCTTCTGGGAGGGTGACTGTGGCGCGGGTGAGTATTGCGCTTTCGAGCCGGGCGACGACTGCGGCAGGACCGACGCCTCCTCGGTGTGCAGTGCGATTGCCCCCGATTGCACGGCAGACAAAGCCACCGTCTGCGGCTGTGATGGCAACAACTACGATAGCCGTTGCCTGGCAGCCAAGGCCGGAATGGCCATCTCGGACGTTGGCCCCTGCCAAGGCTATGCGAGCAACCCTATCCGCTGCGGAGGCAGAACAGGTACCTGCCCCGGAGATCAATACTGCCCGTACCGGCAGGGCGATGGCTGTGGAACCTCCGGCACGGAAATCAACTGCGCGCGGCGGCCAGAGGCCTGTACCCACGACCCGGATCCGGTGTGTGGCTGCGACCGAAAACTATACGGGAATGCTTGTCTGGCGGCGGTGGCGGGCGTGGGCGTGCTTCAGTCGGGCGCCTGCCCGTAGTCGTGTCTAGATCGTGACACTCGTGTCGCGCATTGCACTCGTTTCTTCTGCAATTCACCACCGATCCCACGAAAGATGGGCACTTTCCGGTGGCATGCCTGTTGCTCACACTAAGCATTCCAGCCGTGTTATGTTGCTTGCCAGCGTCAGCTCATACCCAGGAGGATCACGATGAAAGGTCGCCACGTAGTCCTCGTTCTGCTCCTTTCGACTGCCTGCGTGGACCAAGCGAACGCGCCGACCGAGTCCACCACATCCGCCCTTGGGGCAGTGCCCCCCACGGAGTCCGCCATCTGGAAACGCGTCGGTGCGAACAACCTCCCGGACGGGCGATACGCTCAAGCCTCGGCCTTCGACGAAATTCGTCAGGTGGTGGTGATGTTCGGCGGGATGGCGAGTAGCCCCAACGCACCGATGAATGCCCAGCAGGACACCTGGGAGTGGAGTCCAGCCGGGGGCGCCTGGAAGGCTCGCACCATCGCAGGTGCCGCGCCCGCGGCGCGCACCGGCGCAGCGATGGCGTACGATTCAATACGCAACAAGTTTGTTCTGTTCGGTGGCCGTGCGGGCAGCGGCTATGACTACCAGGATACCTGGGAGTGGGATCCGGGAACCGGAGTGTGGACGGACAAGTCTGGCCCAGGCGCCAAGCCCAGCGCGCGCAGCCAGCACGGCATGATCTTCGATAGCAAGGCCGGCAAGATTGTGTTGTTCGGCGGCGGCCGCAGCCAGTTCGGCGGGGATATCATGACGATCAGCCTGGCCTTTGACGATACCTGGGAATACGACGGCGCCACCGCCACCTGGACCCAGCGTACAACGGCCAGCTCGCCCTCGGCGCGCGTCGATTCCGGTTTCGCGTACTCCAGTCAAACCAACAAAGCCTACCTGTTCGGTGGCATGGAGGTCACGTCGGCCTCCGCGGGCGGCACACCCATGCAGGACATTTGGGAATGGGACAGCGCAGCCGGCACCTGGACGGAACGCACCAGCGCGGGCAACAAGCCCAGCCCGCGTTTTGCGCATGGCATGGCCATCGACAGTGCCAAGGGCCAGGCTGTGATCTTCGGCGGCTACGACATGACAACCAGCGGCAGCCTGAACGATGTCTGGTACTGGGATATCGTGGCCGGCACTTGGACGGGAAAGCAGGCCTCCGGCAGCGCGAGTTGGCCAACCCAAAGGCAATGGTCGTCGCTGGTTTCTAGCAAGTCGGCCAGCCGGCTGTATCTCGTTGCCGGACTAGTGAACGACCAGGGAGGCTACGGTGGAGCAGGGGGAAGCTACGGTGGAATGGGGGGAAGCACCGGTGGACCGATCTGCTTCCCCGGCGACCCGTACTGCGGGTATGGTTCATCCGGCGCGACCAGAGAGGTGTGGGAATTGGATCCGGCGACGACCACCTGGGTGAACCGCTCGGCGCCCAGCAACTCGCCGGGAACGCGCTATTCGCACGCCATGGCCGCGGACCCGGTCACGGGCAAGGTCTATGTGTACGCCGGGCAGGACGCCATGGGCAACAACCTCGACGACCTGTGGGAGTGGAACGGTGACAAGTGGGTCCAGTGCCCAGCGGACATCAAACCCCCGCCGCGCACGGACGCGGCCATGGCCTACGATCCCGCGCGCAAATCGCTGATTGTCTTCGGCGGCACGGCCGCGACCTACACGTACTACGGCATGCCAGATGTTTTTGCCGACACCTGGGAGTGGAACACCGGCACGCGCAAGTGGACCCAGCTTTTCCCAGCGGTTTCGCCCTCGAAGCGGAGCGGGCACGGCATGGCGACGGACAGCGCGAGAAAGAAGATCATCCTCTACGCCGGGTACGATCCCAACGCTGGAATGTATCCCCCGTACACGGACCCGAACAAGAACGACGTTTGGGAATGGGACGGCGCCAGCAGCACCTGGACCAATCGCACACCCACCTTGCTCGCTTCCATGCCCACTGGCGGAACCTACCCAACCATGGTCTTTGACGAGGGACGCAAGAAGTTGGTGCTGTTGGAGACCGCAGGCGGCTACTACGGCCCCGGCTACGGCTATGGCTCCTCGGCAGGTGACTACTGGGAGTGGGATCCTGCGGGCGGCGCGTGGTCACAGAAGGTGACCGGGGAAATGCTGAACGGGGGGCTCTACGACGCGACAGTGAGCTACGATTCGATCCGGCGCCGCGTGGTGCTGCTCGGCACGGCCACGACGATGTACGGCAACATGAACATGTCCACCTGGGAGTTGGACAGCAGCGGCCCGACTTGGTACGCGCGACCGCCGGCCGGCGAGCCCTCGGACCGCTCGTATGCGGCCATGGCCCTCGACAACCAGCGCGGGGTTATGGTTTTGTTCGGTGGCATGCTGTACGGCATGGCGACGGATGAGACCTGGGAGTACAGCGTGACTGGCTGGGGCAACGGTACGGGGTGCACGGCCGCATTTGCCAGCCAATGCGCCTCAGGCAACTGCGTGGACGGCGTGTGCTGTGAGTCGGCTTCGTGCTCGGGGCCGTGCAAGTCCTGCAACGTCCCAGGCAAGCTCGGCACCTGCGTGCTGGCGGCCGCGGGAACCCAGGTGGCGGGTAGCTGCTCGGGTGACCAGGCGTGCGACGCCACCGGATCGTGCAAGGCCGCCAACGGCTCGGCCTGCGCTGGTGCTGCCGCGTGCGCGAGCGGATTCTGCAGCGACGGGGTGTGCTGCGATAGTGCCTGCACCGGGACCTGCGTTTCATGCAAGCTTGTGGGCAAGGTCGGTGCCTGCGGCCCCTTTCCCGTCGGAGCCGATCCTGAGAACGAGTGCGGCAAGGGCACCGCGCCCTGCCAGTCAATCTGCGACGGCATCGGTGCCTGCGTCTTCCCGGAGGGTGCAGCCTGCGGAAGCTGCGGAGTGTGCAACGGCGTCGGCGACTGCTTGATAGTGCTCGACTGCTCGCCGACCGCCCCACAGACGGCGACCAGGACCAGCATCGGCACCAGCACCGGCAGAACGGGGATCGGCACAGCAACCGTCACCGGTAGCCGAACCAGCAGCCAAACCGGCAGCGTCACCAACAGAGCAACCAGCACCGCCACCAGCGGCGTGACTCAGACTGCAACGGCAAGCGGGACCAACACTCAGACTGGCACCGCCGGCACGCCGGCCAAACTTGGACAGAGTGGATGCGACTGCGATCTGGGCAGCGCCCCTGTCGGCGGCCCTGGCATCGTGCTCGGCCTGCTGGGCGCGATCCTCGTGTGGCGCCGCACGCGAAGACGGAACTAGCCAGGATCTCGCGTAGCGCGATCCAAGCCGTTGCTAGCTAGCTTTTCCACCACAGAGAGCACAGAGAGCACAGAGATCGGATGGGAAGAAGGAAGCCGGACCACGCAGGAGCCAACCCTTCCGTTTCCGATCCGGCCCTGTGGCCTCTGTGCTCTCTCTGGTGGAAAAGCCAACTTTGATCTACGGTCCGTGAGATGTTGGGTGGGTTACGCGCGGGGGATCTTGGTTTCGATCGATGGCGGCCCTTGCAGGCGGCGAGACATGATAGGCTCCGCTCCTACCTGGGTCGCGAATACCCGGATCACTGCTCTTCGCGAAGGGTGAATGCAATGCAAAATAGATGGATCGAAAAATCGACACTCCGGTTTGACCTCATGGCCGCCTTGGCGCTTCTCTGCGCGGCGGGCGTCGGTCTTGGCTGCAACTCAGGCAAAACGGAGAGCCCGAGTCAGTCCGGGGGCGCAACCGGCACGGGCGGAAGAAGTAGCGCAGGCGGAAGCAGCGCTGTCCCCGGAAGTGGCGGTGCAAGTGGAACCGGAGGCATGTCCTCGGGCGGTACCAGCGCAACCGGAGGCTCGGCCTCTGGCGGTACCAGCGCAACCGGCGGTGCAGCCACGGGAGGCTCGGCCACGGGAGGAGCCAGCGCAACCGGTGGCTCCGCTTCTGGCGGTGCCAGCGCAACCGGCGGTGCGGCTACGGGAGGCTCGGCCACGGGCGGTGTCAGCGCAACCGGAGGCTCGGCCACGGGCGGTGTTAGCGCAACCGGAGGCTCGGCTTCGGGCGGCGCCAGCAAGACAGGTGGTGCTGCCTCTGGCGGTGCCAGCGCAGGTGGTTCCCGAACTGGGGGCTCGGTCGCCGGCGGTGCGGGCGGGAGCGCTGGCGGGGCGGGAGGAACGAGCGCGCAAGGTGGTACCACCGCCAATGGCGGAAGCACCGGCGCAACCGGCGGCTCGGCAACCTGCGCCGGTCGAGTGCTCTCGCTGAGTGCCAATGCAACCGGCTCGGCCGCCGACACTGCCTACGCGCATGTCGAAGTGGACATGAGCACCGATCTGCCCATTGGGAACTCGGCGCGTACCGTTGAATTCTGGGCCTTCATCAAGACCACGGACTGGGTCGGTGAGAAGAATGAAGTCTACTATATCGGCCCAGCCACGGGAGCCACCTCAGCCCAGACCTTCGGTCTCGACTTCGGCACCAACAATGTAACTGGGAGCACGACCAATCACGCGACGCTGAACCCATTTACCAATGGGCTCAACGACGACACTGGCGCGGACTTGGGAATCAACTCGTCAGCCAACCAGTGGGTGCACGTAGCAATGACCTGGGATCAGAAGGCGCTGGTAACCTATGTCAACGGTGTCGCCAAGATCACGAACAACGCAACTACTACCGTCCCGGTTCTCAAGACGACCACCCAGTCGACCTTGTACATTGGTTGCAACCCGACGAACAAGAATTGCTTTAACGGAGAATTTGCTGAGTTCAGCGTGTGGAATGTCGCCCGCAGCGCTGCTGACATCCTGGCCAACTACAAGAAGCCGCTGGTGGGCAACGAAACCGGCTTGGTCGGTTACTGGAAATTCGACGATGCTGCTGGCGCGACCAGCGCGGCGGACTCCGTGACTACGACCGGGCACACTGCGCACCCGGGCACGCTGACCGCCACCACAGCCGCGCAGAACCCGACGTTCACCACGCCGACGACACCTCTACCTCTCGTCTGTCCCTAGCACTACTGATTGAAATTCTCCCGTCGCCGTCGCTGCTGTGGGCCCCGTCTGCCGCCTCGCTCCTCGGTCAAATACGTCGAGTATTCTCTCTCGTCGCTCGTTGCAGCCAGGGCTCCTCGCGACGCGACAGCTCGGTCCAAATTTCAATCAGTAGTGCTAGCAGTCTCTGGAGCCAGCCAGCCGGGTAACCGCGAGAGTCGGCGCGGGTTGCCCGCAAGGCCGCCGCCAACTGTAACCTGCGAGCTACTTGCGGCATCTCAGCAACGGAGGAGATGTGTCGGCTTATGGTTGACTAGTCCGATCTTGGGAGTATCTTGCGGCGTTCCGTTTTCCCTCTGTGACCTCTGGAATTTCGTTTGTCGCCCGTACCGAACCCAATCACCTCTCCCGCGACGGGCGCACCGCCGCCGGTAAACAAGTGGCTGGTCACGGTCTCGGTGACCTTCGGCACGCTGATGGGCACCATCGACGCGTCGATTGTCAACGTGGCAGTGCCGCACCTGCGCGGATCGCTGGGGGCCACGGTCGAGGAGATTACCTGGGTCACTACCGGCTTCGTCATCGCCAACGTGGTGGTGATGCCGCTAACCGCGTTTCTGGGACATCTTTTCGGCCAGAAGCGCGTGTACATGGCTGCACTATCGATGTTCATTCTGTCGTCCGCCCTGTGCGGCCTGGCCCGCAGCCTGACCACTCTCGTGGCATTTCGTTTTGTGCAGGGGCTGGGGGCCGGGGCCTTGCAGCCCACCGAGCAGGCCATTTTGCGCCAGACTTTTCCGCTCAAGGAACAAGGCATGGCCATGGCGGTGTTCGGCATGGCGGTGATAATCGGACCAGCGGTGGGGCCGACCCTGGGCGGCTACATCGTGGACAATTTCAGTTGGCCGTGGATCTTCTTCATCAACGTGCCGGTCGGCGTGCTGGCGCTGACCATGGTGTCCAATTTCGTGCGAGAACCCGAGGACATTCGCGCCGCCCAGCGGGCCATGGCGGCGAAGCGCCGGGCGAATCTGGATTGGATCGGCATCGCCCTACTCAGCATCGGGCTGGCGACCTTGCAGTACGTCCTGGAGGAAGGAAATCGCGACGACTGGTTCAACTCGCAGGTCATTTCCGGCCTCAGCCTGGTATCGCTCATTGCGATAGCGACCTTCATAATTCGTGAGATGACCGCGGCGGCTCCTGCGGTGGACATCACGCTGTTCAAGGACAGCGTATTCACCTCGGGCACGCTGGTGGGCGGGGTGATGTTCGCGCTGCTCATGTCAGTTACATTCCTGCTGCCGGTGTTTCTGCAAGAAGTCCTGGGCTACACCGCGACTCAATCGGGGCTGGCGCTCATGCCTCGCGCTCTCATCATGATGGTGGTCACGCCCATCGTGGGCCGCACCTACAACATCCTTTCGCCGCGCCTGGTGGTTAGCTTCGGCGTCACCTGCGTGGCGGTCAGCACCTGGCTGATGAGCCACTACACCCTGGCCACCTCCGAAGGTGGGATCATCAGCGCTCTGCTGGTACAGGGCGTGGGGTTCAGTTGCCTGTTTACGCCCTTGGCCACGACCGCGCTCAGCCGGGTTCCGCGCCACAAGCTGGCCGACGCGGCCGGATTGAACTCGGTGGTGCGATTCATCGGCGGCTCGACCGGGCTGGCGATCTTTGCCACTCTGCTCACGCGCCACATGACTGTGGTCCGGTCCGTTCTCGGCACCCATGTGGTGAACGGCTCGCCCACGCTCCTGCCGCGCCTATACGGCGCCCAGCGGATGCTCGAGCAGACCGGCATGAACGCGTCGGCGGCCCACGACGGCGCCCTGCGCGTGGTGGCTGGGGCGCTGGCGCGACAGTCCGCCGTGATCGCCTTCGAACAGGTCTTCTTGCTCACCGGGCTCTCGTTCTTGTGCGTGTTGCCCTTGGTGTACTTTCTGAGGCGCCCGCCTCAGCGGGCAACCGCCGCCAGTACCGGGCCCGAGGTTCAGGTGGAGATGTAACATGAACGAATCCCCGCAGCCCACGCATCGGCTAGACGGCCCTCCCGACGGCGCTGCCACGCCCAGACCGCGCAATAGGCGACGACCCTTCGTGGTTCTCGCCGCGGTCATCGGCACCGTGCTCTTCGGCGTGGCCGCGTACCTCATCGCTACCGCCGGCGAGGAAGAGACCGACGATGCCCAGATCACGTCCGACGTTGTCCCGGTGGCTACACGCGTGGCCGGACAAGTTGTCGCAGTTCGCATCGAGGAAAACCAGATCGTGAAGAAGGGCGATTTGCTGGTCGAGATCGACGATGCCGACTATGCGGCACGGCTGCGCCAGGCCGAGGCCGAGCTGGCGAGTGCGCAAGCGCAAGCCCAGTCCGCCGACGCCCAGATTCAAGTGGTGCGGGCCACTTCGCGTGGCGGCTTTGCCAGCGCGCAAGCCGCGATGAGTGGCTCGTCAGTGGGGGTCAGCAGCGCATCGGCCCAGGTGGCGGCGGCCAATGCCGCTGTGGCGCGCGCGCAGGCCGACTTTCACAAGACCCAGATCGATCTCGATCGCGCCAAGCAGTTGCGCGCGGCGCACGCCATCCCGCAGGATCGTTTGGACGCGGCCCAGATCGCCTACGACGGCAGCCAAGCAGCACTGGCCCAGACACGCGCACAGCTTGCCTTTGCCCAGGACGCCCGGCGCAGCGCCGAGACGCGCGTGAAGGAAGCCCAAGGACGTTTGAGCCAGACCGCGCCAGTGGAGCCGCAGATCGCTTCGGCCGAGGCGAACGCGGCTTTGGCCCATGCGCGCGTGCAAAGCGCGCAGGCGACGTTGGACTTGGCACGTTTGCAGCTTTCGTACACCAAGATCCTGGCGCCGGTCGACGGTTGGGCATCCAAGCTGGTGGCGCACGCGGGGCAGTTCACCGCGGTCGGGCAGCCGGTGGTTTCCATCATCCCGACTGCGACCTATATTGTGGCCAATTTCAAGGAGACGCAGGTGGGCCAGATGAAAGCCGGCCAGCGGGCGGTCATCACGGTGGACGCCTACCCCGGCCGCAAGCTGGAAGGCCGGGTGGAAAGCTTTTCCGGCGGTACCGGTGCAACCTTCGCATTGATTCCGGGGGACAACGCCACGGGCAATTTCGTGAAACTGGTGCAGCGGATTCCGGTACGCATCGTCTGGGTCAATCCGCCGAAGGATTTCGATCTGCGGGCCGGGTATTCCGTGGACGTGACTGTGCATCTCAGGTGAGCCATGCGTCGGTTCTTCACCCTGTTGCTAGGCTATTGCGTACTCACACTGCGGTTTTCCGCCAGCGCATCGGCGGGCGAGTCGCGCGTGATCACAGTGGACGAGGCGGTGGCGCTGGCCATTGGACAGAACGCCGCCTTGCAGGCGGCGCGGGCACGTTTGGAAAGTGGACAGGCCATGGCGAGCAGCACCGCGCGCCACCTGGCGCCCGCAATTCACCTGAGTGACGAATTTTTGCACTACAACGCGGCCTTCGTCCCGCTCATCCCGGCTGGACCAGGGCAAACCGTGCCCTTCCCGGTTCGCAAACAGGACACCAACATGTTTACGGTCGCGGCAGATCAACCGCTGCTCGGCCTCTTGCGCTTGTCGGCAGACTACCAGAGCCAGCAAGAGAGCACTGAAGCCGGCGCGGCCCAGGTGGCAAGCGCGGAGCTGTCTTTGCGCCAAGCGGTCGAAACCCTGTACCTGCGGGTATTCGAGGCCAAGGCGCTGGAGGACACGGCGCTCGCCTCCGAACGCGAGCTCAACGACCGCCTGGAGGTGGCGCGCGTGCAGTTGGCCACCGGTGTGCTCACCGAAGCCGACGTTTTGCGTGTGCAGGTGGCCGCGGCAAACGCGCGCCAACAAGCGATCCAGGCGCACTCGCAGGAACTAGTGTCGCGTGCCAGCCTGCTGGCGCTGCTCGGCCTGCCGGCCGACGATACGGGCGTGACCTTGGTGGAACCAAGTTCGCTCCTGGCATCGGGCGAGAAGGCCCCCGAGGCTGCCGCGGCTCAGGACCAAGCGCTGAGCCGCCGACCGGAAATCATGCAGACCCGGCTAACCCTGCAGGCAGGCGAGCACCAGCAACGGGCGCGCCGGTACGCGCTCCTGCCCGAGATCGATCTTGAGGGAGCATACATGCGCTCCTACGGTCAGATCATCCTGCCCACCAACTTCGCTTTCATAGGGCTTTCCGCCAAGTGGGCCATCTGGGAATGGGGCGCCAGCTACGCCGCGTATCGCGCCAGCCAGGCGTTGGCACGCGCAGCCGCGTTCGACCTGGAAAACCAGAAGCAGCAAATTCGCGCCGAGGTGACCTCGACCATGGCCCAACTCGACGCTGCGGCCAGCGCCATTTCCGTGGCGAAGCAGGCCATCGATAGCGCCCAGGAAGCCTATCGCGTGACCGACGCGCAATTGCAGGCTGGCACCGCCACGACCACAGATCTGCTTGAGGCGCAGTCGGCCTTGACCCAGGCCCGGCTCAACTACCTGCGCGCCCAGTACGAGCTGGCGATCTCGCGGGTGAACTTGCGGCGCGCCCTGGGACAGCAGTGATCGGGGATCGACTCGCCGATCGCGCTGCCCTAGCTTTGTCCATCGCACGGGCGATCAGGCGGTCGCCCTGCGGCGGCGTCGAGAAAGCGCCGCTCGATTCCGGCGTAGGCGTCGATGCGACGGTCGCGCAGGAAGGGCCACGCCTGGCGCACCTCCTCGATGCGGGTCGGGTCCACCGTGGCAATCAGGGTTTCTTCGCGATCCACGGGTGCTTCGGCCACCACCACGCCGAACGGGTCAGCCAAGAAACTCCCGCCCCAGAATTCCAGGCCAGGCAGGCCTGCCGGGGTTTCGTGGCCCACCCGGTTGACCGCGGCGACATACAGGCCGTTGGCGATGGCATGCCCGCGCTGGATAGTACGCCAGGCATCGCGCTGGGCCGCCCCGTGCTGCGCCTTTTCCTGCGGGTGCCACCCGATTGCCGTGGGATAGAAAATGATATCGGCACCGGCCATGGCAACCAGGCGCGCGGCTTCCGGATACCACTGGTCCCAGCAGATGAGAACGCCCAGCCGGCCGAGGGGCGTGTCGAATGCGCAGAAGCCGAGATCGCCGGGCGTGAAGTAGAATTTCTCGTAGTAGCCCGGGTCGTCGGGGATGTGCATCTTGCGGTAGGTGCCGACCAGCGCGCCGTCGGTGCCGATCACCGCGGCGGTATTGTGGAAAAGCCCTGGTGCGCGCCGCTCGAACAAGGATGCGATGACGATCACGCCGGCTTGGCGGGCCACCGCACCAAGGGCTTCCGTGCTTGGCCCGGGGATGGCCTCCGCCAGGGCGAAGTTGGCCGCATCCTCGGTCTGGCAGAAATAGGGCGAACGGAAAAGCTCGGGCAAGCACACCACCTGGGCGCCCTGAGCGGCTGCCTCGCGGATTCTTGCGCAGGCCAGGCTGAGATTCGCCGCTGGCTCAGGCGACATGGCCATCTGAACCAGGCCGACTTTGAAAGGGGACCGAAAGGGCACGGGGCGATTCTACTTGGCCCCGGCCCGGCGCCAAGGTCGAAGTAGCCTTGTGACCGCAACCAAAGGGTGTGAGGTAGTTCATCTCGTCAGCTCCCGACCTCGCCCAGGGCGACAGTTCCCAGGTCGGGGCCGCCGGTGATGGTTAGGTTGGCGGCGCGGTCGCCACGCCGGTCAACGTCGCAGCAACCGGGGCGGCCGGCGCGCCGGAATCCGTCACGGTGAGGGTCGCGGTGTGCGTCCCGTCAGTCACCGGCTGGAAGGTGACGGTCACAGTGCAGGTGCGCAGGGGAAGCAGCCCGACCGCGCAGGTCGTGCCAATGACCACGAACTCGGGATTGGCTGGGGTGATGGCGGCCGTGATGGCGCCCGTCGCTACGCCGCCAGCGTTGGCAACCGTGAAGCTGATGGTGCTCGTCCTGCCCGTGGTGGCGGTCATCGCCCCGGTAGCTGGCGTGATTACCAGCTTGGCTGCAGAAACCACAAACGCAGTGATCGAAGTGATCTTGGTGACGTTGCCCGCGCCGCAGATCACCTCGTCACCCGTCTTGGCGCCAGCAGTGGCAGAGCTGAAAGTGAAGCCGAAATAGCAGGTCGCACCCGCCGCAAGTGCCCCGGGCGCGGCCGTCGGGCAGGTGGTGGTGGTCGGGTCCTCCTTGAGGTTGCCAGCGGATTGCGCCGAGCAGAGCAGGTCGCTCAGCGGGCTAGTGGCGGTGACGGTGACCTTGCCGGAGACCGAAGCGCCGACCAGGACCGTGCCCAAATCGACGTGATCGGTTTGGGTGAAATCGCTCGGAGGAGATCCGATACCGGTTAGGGTGACCGAAACGCTGCCGGCAACAACCAAAGTTCCTGCCGCCGGGCCGGTATGGGTCGGGGTGAACGCCACCGATATGATGCAGGTGCCATTCGCAGGCAGCGTGCTGCACGTGTTTGCAGCCAACGAGAACGGCGACGGCTGAAGGATGTATGGAGTCAACGAGGTGGCCGGGCCCAGGTTGGTTACCGTCACCGAGGAGGGCACCCAGGTGGTCGAGCCAACATCGACACTGCCGAAGTCCAGCAAAGTCGGGCTGACCGCCACCCGCACCAGCGCGGACCCATCGGGAATGGCTGCATCTAGCCTGAAGCCGTCGCCTGTGCCGCCGTCCGAAGGTCCACCGGCGTCACTGACACCAGCGTCGCTAGCCGGCTTGATCGCCGTGGCCGTGATCGGAAAGAGGCACGGGCTGCCGCCGCCAAAGGACACCGTCAGTAGGCCATTGTAGACCCCGGGCAAGCCATCTTTCGGCGGTACGAAGGTCACGGTGAAGGTGCAAGTCCCAGTCGCCTTCGGAATGGTAATGCCTGTGCAGATGTCGTTTCCAACCACGAACACAGAGTTGTTACTCTTGACAGCAATGCCGATGACATCAGTACCACCGACGTTCTTGAGGGTGAAGGTCACCGGAGTCCCAGTCTCGCCCAGGGCCACAGTTCCGAGGTCGGGGTTGCCGATGCTCGTCGGGCACTCAAGCGCCTCCGCAATGCCGGTCAAGAGCGCAGTAGCCGAGATGGCCGGCTGGTCGGAGTCGGTCACGACCAGGATGGCGGTCTTGGTCCCGTCAGTGATCGGCTGAAAGGTGACGGTCACTGTGCAGGTGCCAAGCGGAGGAATCCCGGCCGCACAGGTCGTGCCGCTGACCACGAACTCGGTATTGGCCGGCTTGATGGCAGCCGTGATTGTGCCGGTCTTCACGTTGCCGCCGTTGGCAACCACGAAGGGCATGCTGTTCGATTTGCCCAAGGTGGCGGGGATCGACCCAGAGGGGGGCGTGATCGCCAGGCCTGGAGAGCCCGTTGTCACCGTCGCGGTGATGGGAGTGAACCTGGTGACGTTTCCCGCGGTGCAGATGATCTCGTCACCCGTCTTCACGCCAGCAGTGGATGCGCCGAAAATGAAGCCGACGAAACAGCTCGCACCCGCCGCAAGCGCTCCAGGTGCCGCCGTCGGGCAGGTGGTGGTAGCCGGGTCCGGCTTGATGTTGCCAGCAGATGACACCGAGCAGAACAGGTCAATGAGCTGGGTAGTGGCGGTGACGGTGACCTTGCCGGAGACCGAAGCGCCGACCGGGACCGTGCCCAAATCGACATGATCGGTCTGGGTGAAATCAGCCGGCGGAGCTCCGATGGGCGCATCGAGGCCGCTTGAACCGCCTGTCCCCGGCGCACCGCCGCTGCCGGTCGTGCCCCCGGTGCTGCCTAGCGCGTCCGCAAGAAGAGCGTCGGAGGCATCAAGGCTGGAACTCGCCGAGCCGCCTGTGCCGCCGCTGCCCGAAGCACCACCGGAGCCACGGATCGTGATCCCCTTGCTGCAACCCTCCGCAAGCCAAGCTGAAACGATCATCAAGCCAAGAACACGCAGCCACGATGCTGACATAGCAATCCTCCAAGTCTATTCTCGTAATAGTGAGAAGCGAACACGGCAAAGTTACCACATTTTCAATTAGTATGGGTCGAACCCCACCGCCAGAGTTCGTGCGCGGCCAAGGAAGAGACAAGCATGAAAGCCACTGATCCTACATGTGCGCGCACCGAGCCTGGGATCGAACGCGTGCCCTTCGGCAAGACACCGGATGGCACTGCCGTGGACCTCTACCGCCTGACCAATAGCCACGGCCTTTGCGCGACCATCACCAACTACGGCGGTATCGTGGTGTCGCTGCTCGTCCCTGATCGCGAGGGCAGGCTGGGCGACGTCGTGCTCGGTTACGACAACTTGGCCGGATACCTCGCCAAGAGCCCGTACTTCGGCTGCCTGGTGGGACGCTACGGTAACCGGATCGCGAGGGGCGAGTTCAAGCTCGATGGCCAGACCTATTCGTTGGCGAAGAACGACGGCGAGAACCACCTGCATGGCGGCAGGATGGGGTTCGACAAGGTGGTCTGGTCGGCGAAACCACTGCCCACCCGCGTGGGGAGCCCGCCGGCTATGCCAGCGCCGCGCGTGGCGCACCATCGCGGGAGGGGTGGCGAGGCCGAGCGAAGCGAGCGGGGAGGTGGTGGCGGGTGGGGGGCCGAAGGGCGAAGCGAACCCTCTCAGGGTTCCCATGTAGATCGCGTGGGGAGCCCGCCGGCTATGCCGGCGGCGCACCATCGCGGGAGGGTTTGGGAACCCTCCCAGGGTTCCCATGTAGATCGCGTGGGGAGCCCGCCGGCTATGCCGGCGGCGCACCATCGCGGGAGGGTTTGGGAACCCTCCCAGGGTTCCCATGTAGATGTCGGGTTGCAGTTGCAGTACCTGAGCAAGGATGGCGAGGAGGGCTACCCGGGCGAACTCTCGGTCACCGTCATCTACTCCTTGTCCGATGCAGACGAATTCATCGTCGACTACTCGGCCTTCACCAACAAAGCCACGGTGGTCAACCTGACCCATCACAGCTACTTCAACCTCGACGGAGCCGACCGCGACACGCGCGAGCATCTGCTGACTATCAACGCGGACCATTTCACGCCGGTCGACAGCGGCCTGATTCCGACCGGGGAAGTGCGGGCGGTCAAGGGCACGCCCATGGATTTCACCCGGCCCAAGCCGGCCGGTGCAGACCTCACCTGCAAGGACCCGCAGCTCATGATCGGTCACGGCTATGACCACAACTGGGTCCTCAAACGGGACCGCGACGGATTGTCGCTGGCGGCTCGCCTGACCGGACCCAGGAGCGGCCGGGCTATGGAGATCTTCACGACCGAGCCGGGCCTGCAATTCTACGGCGGCGGCCACCTCGACGGCAGCATCGCGGGCAAGCAAGGCAAGGCTTATGGACCCTGCTCCGGCCTTTGCCTTGAGACTCAGCACTATCCGAACTCACCCAACCAGGCGGATTTTCCCTCCACCGTGTTGCGCCCGGGCGAGACCTACCGGAGTCGCACGGTACACAGGTTTTCCATCGCGGAGGGCTAGTGGCGGCGAACGGGCAGCCATGATACCGTTGTTTCAGCGCTGACCTGCGCGTCCAGTAGAAGCCATGGCAGAGAAGGTTATCGGCATAGACCTGGGAACCACCAACTCGTGCGTCGCTGTTCTTGAAGGGATCAGCGCCACGGTCATCGCCAATCGCGGCGGCTACAAGACCACGCCCTCGGTGGTGGCGATGTCCGAGACCGGGAAGCGTTTGGTCGGCCACATCGCCAAGCGCCAGGCGGTCACTAACGCCGAGAACACGGCCTATGCGGTAAAGCGCCTCATCGGGCGGCCGTGGACGTCGCCCGCGGTGCAGGCGGTCAAGGCAGCCGTACCTTACGGCCTCGTCGAAGGCCCCCACCAGGACGTTCGCATCAAGCTGCGCGACCAGCTCTTTTCGCCGCCCGAGGTCTCGGCCTACATCCTGCAGGAAATGCGCGCCATCGCCGAGGAGTTTCTCGGCCAGTCCATCACCAAGTCGGTGGTCACGGTTCCGGCCTATTTCAACGACGGCCAGCGTCAGGCAACCAAGGACGCGGGGCGCATAGCCGGCCTGGACGTCATCCGCATCATCAATGAGCCGACCGCAGCGGCCCTGGCCTATGGCTTTGGCCGGGACGTCGAGGGCAAGGTCGCGGTGTTCGACCTGGGCGGCGGCACCTTCGATGTCTCGTTGCTCGAGATCAACAACGGCGTGTTCGAGGTGGTGGCCACCGCAGGCGACACCTTTCTGGGCGGTGAAGACTACGACAAGCGGCTGGTCGACTGGCTGGTCCAGGGTTTTGCCAAAGAGCACCGGGTCGACTTGCGCAGCGACACCATGGCCTTGCAGCGGCTCAAGGACGCGGCCGAGAAAGCCAAGTGCGATCTCTCGTCGGTGCGCGAGACCGAGATCAACCTGCCCTTCATCATCTCGACCGGAAAAAATCAAGCCTACCACCTGCATCGGGTGGTCACGCGCGGCAAGTTGGAAGAGCTCACCCTGGATCTGACCGAGCGGACCATCCAGATCTGTCGGCTGACCATGGAAGACGCCGGCATCAAACCGCGGGAGCTGGCCGAGGTGGTCCTGGTGGGCGGCATGACCCGTATGCCCAAGGTGCAGGAACTGGTGGCCGAGTTTTTCGGCCGCGAGCCGTGCAAGGGCGTGCACCCCGACGAGGTGGTGGCCATGGGCGCGGCCATCCAGGGCGCTGCCCTGATCGACGCCGCGGCCGCGCCCGACATGCTCCTGCTCGACGTCACCCCGCACTCGTTGGGGATCATGGTGGCAGGCGGCTACTTCCACCGCTTGATCGACCGCAACACCACGGTGCCTACCTCGAAGAGCCACGTTTTCACCACGGTACGCGACGATCAGACCTCGGTGAAGATCGTTGTCTTCCAGGGCGAATCCGATCGGGCCGAAGAGAACGAGTTGCTGGGCGAGTTCGTGCTTTCCGGCCTGCGCAAGGCATCCAAGGGCGAGTTGGAGGTGGACGTCACCTTCGAGATCTCTGCCGACGGCATCGTGGGAGTCTCGGCGCGGGACACGGAAACCGGCACCGAGCAGCACATCACGGTCACTGCCACCAGCGGGCTGACCGAGGCCGAGATCGAGCGCATGGCCAACGAGAACCAGGAGTTCCTGGTGTCCAGCCGGGCCGAGGAGGAAGTGGAGAAGGAGCGCCAGCGCATCGAGAAGCTGGTGCACGAAGCCGAGTCGCTGCTGCCCAAGGTGGAGGAGGTGCTCTCCGGGACTCCCTTCGGGCAAGACAGCCTGGACAATGTGCGCCTCATTCTTGACGACGCGCGCGCTGCGGTTGAGCGTCGCGATGCCGCCGCGCTCGAGCAGGTGTCAGAGCCCCTGGTCCGCACCTTGAACATGTTCCGCGGCGTGGTGGATAGCGCGCGCCTTCGCCCAACCTGAGGCACCCGTGGCGCATGATGTTTCGCGCGAGGCTCGCGAATTGCTCCAGCGAGGACTGGAGCACTACGCGCGTGGCCGATTGCGTGAGGCGGTGCTGGTCTGGCAAGAGGTTACTGCGCTTCAGCCTAACGATCCGCGAGCCCGCAGCCTGCTCGCGTTTGCACGCGCGAGGGTCAGGGAGCGCGATACGCGCCCGGCCACGCATGCGGCGCGCGATACCCTAGAGTCACCCATTCCCGGGTTCCTGGCCAGCTTGACCGTGGTCGAGGCGGATGAGCGCGCCAGTGACGCTTCCCAGGAGCCAAGCGCCGACGGGGAGTGGGACCGGGCCGACACCAGGCGCGTGCTGGGCGGCACGAGCGAACTCGCCGCGCATGGGGCTGTCCAGGATGAGCAGAATGCGGCCGACACGTGGAAGGAGATACCGATCCAGGACGAGAGGCTGCGGGCCGGCGCGCGCGGCCTGGTGGACGAGTGTCAAGCCGCACTCAAGGAGGGCAGGGCCGAGAGTGCTGCCCTGGCTGCCGAGCTGGCCCTGCAGTTGGGCGAGCGAGGCGGCTCGCCGGAAGTTGGCGGCATCGTCGATTCCACGCGCTCGCTCTTCGAGCACGCCTTCTGCGCCTGCATCGGTGACATGAAGTGCACGCCCATCCGCGCCATCCCCTCGGAGGAGTTGCCTGCGCGTGGCTTCGATCACCGCGCGGCCTTCTTGCTGTCGCGCATGGATGGCATGCTTAGCGTGGGCGACTTGCTCGACATCGCCGGCATGCCGCGTTTCGATGCCTTGCGCCTGATGGCAGCCCTGCGACGGGCCCAAGCGGTGGACATGGTGCCAATATAAATGGGAACCCTGGGAGGGTTCGCTTCGCCCTTCGGCCCCCCACCCGCCACCCCTGCCCCGCTCGCTGCGCTCGGCCTCGCCAAACCCTGGCATCTTACGGGGGCTTGGTTCGCTCTCGCTCACAAGCCCCCGGTCCCCCCTCGCTCCGCCCAGCAAAGCTGGGCTACGCTCGCCCGAAAAACGGGACGG
>Ga0182017_10001102_pt1 | contig 21122 bp, 19 predicted proteins | sample 712E3DmetaG_FD_120492 | JGI IMG/M metagenome (GOLD analysis project Ga0182017, IMG submission 120492) | Permafrost microbial communities from Stordalen Mire, Sweden - 712E3D metaG | ecosystem: Environmental > Terrestrial > Soil > Wetlands > Permafrost | place: Sweden: Stordalen | collected... | reverse complement strand
GCGGCTGGCGGCAGAATTGGGACTGCCCGCGCCTCGGGTGACCATCCTCAATCTGGATCCGCCGGCCGGCCCGCTGCCCCCCGGAGTCCGCTGGGTGCGCGGCGACGGCTGCGCGCTGCCGTTTGAGAACGGCTCCTTCGACGTCGCCCTCAGCAATTCCGTCATCGAGCATCTGCACACCTCGGGCAACCAGGCCCGCTTCGCGGCCGAGATCCAGCGGGTGGCCAAGCGGTGGTGGGTGCAGACGCCGGACTTCCGTTTCCCCATCGAGCCGCATTACCTCGCCCCGCTCATACACTGGCTGCCCCTGCGGGTTCGCCGCCACGCCATCCGCTGGTGTACGCCTTGGGGATGGATCGAGCGGCCGGAGGCCGGCCACTGCGAACGGGTGGCGCGGGAAATCCGCATCCTGCGGCGGTCCGAGCTCCGGCGCCTGTTCCCTGGCTCCGAGATCCTGGTTGAGTGCCTGTTGGGGCTGCCGAAATCGATGATCGCGGCGCGGTGGTGAGAGCAGACGCACCCCTTCGCTGGGTATTCCTCGCCACCCCGCGGTTCGTGCAACGCTGGTCCCGACCGGCCTTGTCCGGTCCAGCCGAAACCCGCGATGAGCGTTTTCCCTCGCACCATCTTCCGAGCGCTTCGGCGCGCCCGTGCACCGATTCTCTGGATCGGACTCGCCTACGTCCTCGACATGGTTGCGGGCGCCAGCGCCCGGATTTGACCTGCGGCCCCGATGCGCCTGCGCCCCGATTTGACCTGCGGCCCCCGATTCTATATCCTGAAATTTGTTTCGATAGAGGCGCGGAGGCCATCAGTAGCGGAGTCTGCGGTTCCGGGACGCTCCGGAAGGCTCATGCGAAAGGGGTTCGCAATCTCCGCCGAAGCCGCCGCGGGAGCCTGCTTCGCGCCGGCTGGGGGGTCGGGCTAACACCCGCCCACTGTCATTCGGGTTTTCGAGCCGGATGGAGCGCTATCGAAGGGACAGCACGTCTTCCCTCCCTTCCTTTCCGCTTCCATTCACGGGCATTGCCATGAACCTATTCGAGCTCACGCGAGCGCTGGTGGATATCGAGTCGATCACGAACAACGAGGGCGAGGTCGGCGCTTACTTGTTCGACCATCTCTCGGCGCTGGCCGCGCGCACGGGCGGTACGGTGGAGCGCATGGAGGTCGAGCCCGGGCGCTTCAACGTCTTCGCCGGGTGGGGCGAGCCGCAGGTCACGCTCACGACGCACATGGACGTGGTGCCGCCGTTCTTCCCCTCGCACGAAGACGCCGACTACATCTACGGGCGCGGCGCCTGCGACGCCAAGGGCATCGTCGCCGCCATGATCGGGGCTGCGGAGAGGTTGATCGAGGACGGACGCCGGGGCTTCGCCTTGCTCTTCGTAGTAGGAGAGGAACGCAACAGCGCCGGCGCGTTCAAGGCGGCGCGCTGCGGGCGCGGATCGCGCTACCTGATCAACGGGGAGCCCACCGAGAACCAGCTCGCGCTGGGCTCGAAGGGCGCGCTGCGCTACGAGATCGTGGCGCGCGGGCGTCTGGCGCACTCGGCCTACCCGGAATTGGGTGACTCGGCCATCGAGAAGCTGCTGGACATGCTCGATGCAATCCGCCGCATCCCAATGCCCCAGGACCCGGTGCTCGGCGGGGGCACCCTGAACATTGGCACCATCGCCGGCGGGCGGGCGCCCAACGTGATTCCGGACAAGGCGCGGGCGGAGATCATGATCCGCCTGGTCGCGGATGCGGGTCCCATCCGCGCGGCCATCAGCCAGGCCGCGGCCGGGCGCGTCGAAGCCAGCGAGGTCATGTGCATCCCCGCCATCCGGCTCAATTCCCTGGCGGACTTGCCCACCACGGTGGTCTCGTTCACCACCGACATTCCGGCCTTCGGGCCGGCCTGGGGAGAGCCCTATCTGATTGGGCCGGGCAGCATTCTGGTTGCGCACACGCTGGACGAAAAGGTTTCCAAGCGGCAGCTCCTCGAGGCCGTCGAGATCTACCGCACAATGGTCGAAAGGCTGCTGCCGGCGGCGGGCTGAATCGGCGGCCGGCGGCGGGCTGAATCGCCGGTGGCCGGCGGCGAAGAGCGTATGACACAGGTTGAGAGGCTGCGGCCGGCGGCCGGCTGAATTGCCGGCGGCCGGCGGCTGAAAGCGTATGAAGAAGAACAAGATCGAAGTCGGCGTTCTGGGTGCCACCGGCATGGTGGGCCAGGAATTCATCACTTTTCTACAGAATCATCAGTGGTTCGAGATGAAGTGGGCGGGCGCGAGCGACCGCTCGGCGGGGAAGAAGTACCGCGACGCCACCAACTGGCGGCTGGACGGCGTCATGCCGGATACGGTGGCGGACCTGACGGTCGAAGAGTCGAAGCCCGGCAACGCGCCCAAGCTGCTGTTTTCGGCCATGGACGCCTCGGTGGCCACCGAAATCGAGCGCGCCTTCGCCGAGGCCGGCCACATCGTGGTCTCGAACTCGCGCAACCATCGCATGGAGCTGGACGTTCCGCTGCTGGTCCCCGAAGCCAACCCCGATCACCTGCAGCTCATCCCCGTGCAGCAGCGCAACCGCGGCTGGAAGGGACAGATCGTCACCAACCCCAACTGCTCGACGGCCGTGCTGGCTCTGGCCCTGGCGCCGCTCAAGCGCTTTGGCATCGCGCGGGTGATCGTTTCCACCATGCAGGCCGTCTCGGGAGCCGGCTACCCGGGCGTGGCCAGCCTGGATATCCTGGGCAACGTCATTCCCTTCATCGGCGGCGAAGAAGAGAAGATGCAGCAGGAAACGCAGAAGATCCTGGGCGATTACCGCGACGGCCATATCGAGCCGCTGGCCGCCCGCGTGAGCGCCCACTGCAATCGCGTACCGGTCGTGGATGGCCACACCGAGACCGTTTCGATAGAGCTGACGGCGAAGCCCTCGCGGGAGGAGATCCTGGAGGCACTCAAATCGTTCCGCGCGGTGCCGCAAGAGCGCAATCTGCCCAGCGCGCCGCCCTGGCCGGTCATTTACATGGACCAGCCGGACCGGCCGCAGCCGCGCCGCGACGTCGAGCGCGAGCACGGAATGACGTCCTTCGTGGGACGCCTGCGTCCCTGCCCGGCCCTGGACTGGAAGTTCGTAGCGATGGGTCACAACACCGTCCGCGGCGCGGCGGGCGCGGCCGTGCTCAACGCCGAGCTGATGCAATCGGAAGGACTGCTGGACCGATGATCGTCATGAAATTCGGCGGCACGTCGGTCGAATCGGCCGCCGCCATCGCACGAGTTGCCGGAATCGTTCGGGCACGCGTCGAGCGCCGGCCCGTGGTGGTGGTTTCGGCCATGGGCAAGACCACCAACCGCTTGCTGGCGATCGCTGCGGATGCCGTTGCCGGCCGGCGCGACGAGGCCCTGGAACAACTCCGCACCTTGCGCGAGTACCACTTCGAGAACGCGCTGCCTCTGGCGTCGGAGGCGGATGAGGTCGAAATCGAGCGCATGCTCGACAAGCACTTCCAGGACCTGGGCGAGCTGGTGAAGGGCCTCGCCGTTCTGGGCGAGCTGACACCGCGCTCGGTGGACGCCATTTCGAGCTACGGCGAGCGGATTTCGAGCAAGATCGTTGCCGCGGCGTTCCGCAACGCGGGCGTGGACGCGGTTCACCTGGACGCGCGGCGCGTGATGGTCACCGACGGCCGCCACACGCAGGCCGCACCGCTGTTTGCCGAGACCTACGCCCGGATGGGCGCGCAGGTGGCGCCGCTGGCGCAATCCGGCAAGGTGGTGGTGCTGGGCGGATTCATCGGCGCGACCGGCGAGGGCGTCACTACCACGCTCGGCCGCGGTGGCTCGGATTACACTGCATCCATCGTAGGCGCGGGTATCGGCGCCGAGGAAATCCAGATCTGGACCGACGTGGACGGCATGCTCACCGCCGATCCCAAGACCGTGCCCACGGCGCGGCGGCTGAAGCTGATCTCCTTCGCCGAGGCCGCCGAACTGGCCTATTTCGGGGCCAAGGTGCTGCACCCATCGACGGTGCTGCCCGCGGTTGAGCGGAACATCCCGGTGCTGATTCTCAACTCGCACCGGCCGGAAGTGCCGGGCACCCGGGTGGTGCGGGAGGGCGTTCCCTGCGCCAACCCGGTGAAGTCCATCGCCTCGAAGCGGCCCATCACCGTGGTTCACATACACTCGACGCGCATGCTCATGGCGCATGGCTTCCTGCGCCGGATCTTCGAGGTCTTCGACCGCTACGAGACGCCGGTGGACATGGTGGCCACTTCCGAGGTCAGCGTCTCGGCCACTATCGACAACACGGCGCGGCTGGCCGCGATCCGCTGCGAGCTCGAGGAGATTGCCGAGGTGGCCGTGGAGCACGACCGTGCCATCATCTCCCTGGTGGGGGAGAATATCCGCTACACTCCCGGTATTGGCGCACGGATCTTCCGCGTGCTCGAAAAGGTCAACGTGCTCATGGTTTCCCAGGGCGGATCCCAGTGGAACTTCAGCCTGGTGATCGCCGGGGAGAGCCTGAAGGAGGCGGTGCGGCTCCTGCACGGCGAGTTCTTCGCCGAGCTGGACCCGGCCGTGTTCGATTGAGATGACGGCACTGGCCAATCCACGCCCGAGCCGGACCCTGCGATCCGGCATCACCCTGACTCCAAATCATTACTGGCCGCCGATGAACGCGGATGAACACGGATTGAACGAAAGTGGCTTATCGGCGTTCATCTGCGTTCATCTGCGGCCTGGAATCGCCTTTGCGAACTCGGCAGGCGGAAGCGCCTACCCCACGGCGGCAGGCCTTCTATGAACCTGGCTATCGTCGGTTACGGCAAGATGGGGCGGCTGATTGAGCAGCTTGCTCCCGAGTACGGCGCTGCGATCGCCCTCAAGCTTGATGAGTTCAACAACGCGGACGGCTGCGGCATCACGGCGGAGAATTTTCGCGGCGTGGACGTGGCGGTGGAGTTCTCGATCCCATCGGCGGTGGTGGCGAACGTCGAGCGCATCGCGGCGCTGGGCGTCAACCTGGTGATCGGGACTACCGGCTGGGGCGACCATATGGACGAGGTCCGGGCGGCGGTCGAGCGCCACGGCGTCGGCCTCGTGTGGAGCCCGAATTTCTCGATCGGCGTCAACGTGTTCGCGCGCCTGGTGGCGGAGGCCGCGCGACTGTTGGCGGACGAACCGGACTATGGCGCCTGGGCGTGGGAGATACACCACGCGACCAAGAAGGACGCGCCCTCGGGCACGCTGCTGAAGCTGGTGGCGGAGATGAAGAAGGCCGGCTATACGCTGCCCGTCGACACGGCCTCCAACCGCGCCGGCCGCCACCCGGGCACGCACGAGATCGGCTTCGATTCGGCCGCCGATACGATCACGCTCCGCCACACGGCGCGCACCCGGGAAGGCTTCGCGCGTGGAGCGCTGCGGGCGGCGCAGTGGATCGCGGGGAAGAAGGGCACATACGAGTTCAGCGAGGTGCTGTTTGGGACAGGGGAGGAGCTTTTATGAAACGCCTGCCGTTGTTGATGGCCGCGTTCGCGCTGACGGCTCTGGCCGCCGACGTCACGGGAACCTGGAAGGGCACCGTCGAAACGCCCATGGGTTCGATGGAGAGGACCTTCGTATTCAAGGTGGACGGAAACAAGCTCACGGGCGAAACCTCGAGTGAGATGATGGGCAAGTCTGCCATCGCGGACGGAAAAGTGGATGGCGACCGGATCTCATTCAACATTACCGCTTCGGCCCAGGGCAACGAACTCAAGCTGCACTACACGGGCGCGGTGAAGGGGGACGAGATCAAGCTCCACGTGGAATCGGAAGACGGCGCCATCAGTTTGGACTACACGGTGAAGAAGGTTTCGTAAGATCGGGAGACCCTGGTATTCTGGAAAGCGCTCGGTCGGGCCAGGCCGCTCCGTTCAAGACGCCGCTCGCTGACGCTCGGGGTGGGGCAGGCCGTTTGGCCTGCCCAGGCAGGCGGAACCGCCTGCCCCACGGTGCCGGACGGCGGGCTGAGGTTCGCCGCCAAAGAACTGGCGGGAGGCGATAACGATGTTCACAGGTTGCGGGACGGCGCTGGTGACGCCGTTCCGGCGAGATCAATCACTGGACGAAGAGGCCGTGCGCCGGCTGGCGAGGCGGCAGATCGAGGCCGGGATCAACTTCCTGGTGCCGTGCGGAACCACGGGCGAGAACCCGACGCTCACGCGGAAGGACCACCTGCGCGTGGTCGAAATCACGGTGGAAGAAGCCCGCAAGGAACACATCCCGGTGCTGGCGGGCGCGGGAGGCTATAACACGGCCGAGGTGATCGAACTGGCCACGGAGGTTAAGGCCGCGGGCGCGGACGGCATCCTCTCGGTCACGCCTTACTACAACCGGCCTTCGCAGGAGGGCTTGTACCAGCACTACAAAGCCATCGCCGCGGCGGTCGAGATTCCCATCGTCGTTTACAGCGTGCAGAGCCGGACGGGGGTCAATATCGAGCCGGCGACCATGAAGCGGCTGGCCGAAATCGACACCATCGTGGGCGTGAAGGAGGCCTCGGGGAGCCTGGCGCAAGTGGCGTCGATCCTGGCGCAGGTCCCGGATCGTTTCAACGTTCTTTCGGGCGACGATGCGGTGGCGCTGCCGGTGATCGCGCTGGGCGGGCGCGGGCTGATCTCGACCACCTCGAACGAAATCCCGGCGGAGATGGCGGAACTGGTGGACACCTCCCGGCGCGGCGACCTGGTGGCCGCGCGCCAGATTCTGCGCCGCTACCTGCCGCTCATCGAGGTCAACTTCATCGAATCGAATCCCATTCCGGTGAAGGCGGCGATGGCGGCGATGGGCCTGCTCGAACCGGTGTGGCGGCTGCCCCTGGTGGCGCCCAAGCCCGAAAGCCAAGCCAGAATCGAGAAGGTTCTCGCAGCTCTAGGATTGATGGCGGCCCATGCTCGAAGCTGAGATTACGGCGCTGTTCGACCAGAAGCCGGAGACGTACACGGAGGAGCACTTCGGCCTGTTCGCGCGCTTCAAGGAGGCGCTCAACCGGGGCGAGGTGCGCGCCGCCGAGCCGGACCCCGCGGCCGCCAGCGGCTGGCGCGTCAACGCCTGGGTGAAGAAGGGCGTGCTGCTCGGGTTCCGCATGGGCGTGCTAGTGGATATGTCGGTGGACGCGGCGCGCCAGCCCTTCTTCGACAAAGCCACTTACCCGGTGAAGGTGCTCACGGTCGAGAGTGGCGTGCGCGTGGTGCCGGGCGGATCGAGCATCCGCGACGGCTGCTACGTGAGCCGCGGCGTCACCTGCATGCCGCCCATGTACATCAACGTGGGCGCGTACGTTGGCGAAGGCACGCTGGTGGATTCGCATGCATTGGTGGGCAGTTGCGCGCAGGTGGGCCGCAATTGCCACATCTCGGCGGCGGCGCAGATTGGCGGCGTGCTCGAGCCCGTGGGCGCGCTGCCGGTCATCGTCGAGGATGACGTGCTGGTGGGCGGCAATTGCGGCATTTACGAAGGCACCGTGGTCAAGCGGCGCGTGGTGCTCGGCACAGGAACGGTTCTCAACCGCTCGACGCCGGTCTATGACCTGGTGCGCGGCGCGGTCTACACGGCCACGGATGCCGAACCGCTGGTGATCCCCGAAGAAGCGGTGGTGGTGGCCGGCGCGCGTGCCATCCAGCACGGCCGCGGCAAGGAGTGGGGCATCTCGCTCTACACTCCGGTGATCGTGAAATACCGCGACGCCCGGACCGACGCGAAGGTTCAGCTCGAGGATCTGCTGCGATAGGGGCCGTGGGCGCTGCCCCAGAGCGCGAACGGCTGAAGCCTTGACAACACGCGAGTCTATGGTTGGTCCGCCGTGGCCTCGGCCCGATGGGACCACAAACACCACGCCAGCATTAACGCGGCCAACGGCAGGTACACATAGTTCCCGATCGCACCTGGCGGTGTGTGTCTGAACGCGACCGGTTTCATGTGCCCCACCAATTGACGCAGCAGCGTTTCGAGGATCAGCAGAACGTACATGAATGGCACGAGGGACCGGTACCGGCATACAACCACGAGCTGGATCAGGGCGTAAACCAATTGGGCGCTGCCCCAGAGCGCGAAAGAAAAGACGATGCCGTCTCGACCGGCCACCGACAAATCCATCCCGGCGATGCTGCCCGCGCCGCCGTCCGGGGCGAGCAAATGAATGAAGCTCCGAACCGTGCTGACGATGGCGATCAGCATGAAGACGTAGACGGGCGGTTTGGCCCCGCGAACGACGTTGTCAGCTTTCGCCGGCAGCAGGACTGCGAGAATGTTCTTCACCGTCTTCTTGAGAATTGCACACGCCAGCTGCCGGGCGCCGCCCCCTCTCCCTTCGGTTCCAGGCACCGCGGTCTGCTATAGACGTCGCGGGGCTCCGCGCGCCCTCACCGCGCCGCTTCGCGCAGCGCCGCCAGCGTCTTCGCAGCGGTCTTCTCCCAGGTGAACTCCGCCGCGCGTGCCGGGCCTTCCGCAGCCAGGCGCGCGCGCAGCGCTTCGTCGGATCCCAGCCGGACGAGTGCCTGGTAGACGGCGTCTTCATTGGCCGGCTCGAACGTCAGCGCAGCGGCGCCGGCGATGCCGGTGAGGGGTTCGATGGCCGAGCAGGCGGTGGGAACGCCGGCTGCCAGCGCTTCGACCACCGGTAGCCCGAAGCCCTCGAAAGTCGAGGGATAGACAAACGCGAAGGCGTGGCGGAACAGCTCGTACAACCGCTCCCGCGGAATCCATCCGGTAAGACGGGCCGTCTCCTCGAGGCCCAGTTCCGCCACGGCGCTCTCGACCGCTTGCGCATGGAAGCCCCGCACCCCTGTGATCACCAGCCGGAAGCCGGGCCGCTCGCGCGCGAAGCGGGCAAACGCGCGCAGCAGCGTAACCAGCCCTTTGTGCGGATGCGAGGTCGAAGCGCACAGGAAATAGGGATCGATGGCCGCACTCGCCCGCTCGCGGGCGATCTCGAAGAACGCGGGATCGGCACCCAGATGCACCACGCGGATTCGCTCCGGCGTGAGGCGATAGAAGCGCACCAGATCCGCCCGGGTGACCTCCGAAGCCGCGATAACGAGCCGGGAGCGGTGCGCGGAAACCCACAGCAAAAGGCGCCAGAAGGGCAGATCGAACCAGCGGAAGTACTCCGGGTGCCGCTTGTGCTGCAAGTCGTGAAAGACGGTGACCTGGGGGCAATGGCAGAGGACCGGAGCCGTGAAGCCGGGATTCAACAGAACGTCCAGGCGGCGTGCGGCCACGGCCAGCGGCAGACCGGTCTGCTCCCAAAGGATGCGCGCCGGCCGGAAGGTGGCGCACACCGGTTGCCGAACGGCGCGAAAGTTCGGCGCGGCGGGCACCAGGCCGGCGCCCGTCTCGCGGTTGGTGAATACGAAGTACTCGTTCTCCCGATCGCCGGCGGAAAGCGCCGCGAGCAAGTGACGGAGGTAGATTTCCGTGCCGCCGACGCCGCCGGGAATCAGGTAGAGCGCGTTGACGCCGATGCGGAGCGGGGACATGTCAGCGCGGGGCGGGCTGCGGGGCCGGCCCGGACGCCGCCCCCAGGCGCGCGAGCCCTTCCTGCGCCACCTCGTTTTGGGGGTCGATGCTCAGCGCGAGCTTGTACGCCTGCGCCGCCGCGACCGGATCGTTCTGAGCGGCGTCGAGGTCGCCGCGATAGGCGTAGGTCATGGCATAGCCGGGATCGATGCGTTGGGCGGCATCGAGCGCCGCGGCTGCCCCGGCGTACTTGCCGGCTCTCAGACAAGTCCAGCCGAGCACGGAGAAGGTGTACGCATCCGGCCGGAGCGCGGCTGCATAACGGAGCTTGGCGATGGCATCGTCGTGGCGGCCGAACCGTTCCAAGGTCATGGCCCAGGGGATCAGCAAGCGGTAATCCGGCGGGCCGTCTTTTGCGGCCTCCTCGAACTGGGACAGGGCGTCGGCATAGCGCCCCTGGGTGTAATAGAGGAAGCCAAGCTGGCCGCGCGGCCGGGCCTTTCCCGGCGACTTCGAAACCGCATCCTGCCACAGCGCCTCCGGGTTCCCCCACAGACTGCTGCGGCCATACGTCAGCGCGGCCATCGCCACAAGAATGCCCGCCAGGGCCACCGTCATCCGGCCGCGCCCGGCCTTGGAGCGCCGCAGGAATTCCACCACTACCAGCAGCAGTCCGAAGAACGGCAGGTACATGCGGCGCTCGGCGACCACGTCGATGATCGGAACGAAGGAAGAAGTCGGCGCCAGCAGAAGCAAAAACGCAAAGAAGCCGTAGGAGGCCAGCGGGAACCGGCGCCGGTACCAAATGGCCGCGGCCGCGAGGGCCACCAGCGCGGCCAGGCCGATCATCGCTCCGTGCGCTGTAGGCGTTTGGGAGACGGCGAAATCGTGGTCGACGTTCTGGCCATAGGGCAGAAAAAACAGGCGGACGTAAAGCCAGATCACCCGGCACTGGGTGTAGAAATATTGCGCCCAGGTAAAGGCCGTTACGGAAAAGCCGGCGGTATTGGCTCCGCGGATGACATGCCACACCATGCGCACGGCGGCGGCGCTGACGACCGCGATCATCGCGTACAGGCGCCAGTTGCGCACCATCCCGCGGAATGAGAACCCGGGATTCCAGAAGTAATCCGTCAGCAACAGGAGCGCTGGAAACACCGCGGCGTTCTCCTTGGTGGAGACGGCCGCGGCGAACAGCGCCACCACGCCCACCGCCTCCAGCCACGAGATCGCTTCCGAGCGGCGGTAAAGGAAGAGCGTGAAGGCGCCATAGAGAAGCATCACGCTGAGCGCGTCGGACCGGCTGGCCACGTACGCGATCGATTCGGTCTGGAGCGGGTGAAGCAGGAAAAGGCCCGCGGCGAAGGCGGCCAGGGTGTCGAGCTTCCAGCCGCTCTCGCCGGCCCGGCTGAGAAACTTGCGCACCATCAGGAACGAGAGGACGCCGGTGACCAGGTGCAGCAGGACATTCAGGACGTGATAGGAGACCGGCTCCAACCCCGAGATCTTGTAGTTGATCCAGAACGAGAACATGAGCAGCGGCCGCAGGCCGGCCACCCAACTCGTCAGGGGAGCGTTGGCGAACTCCTGGCCGGTAAAAGGAAGGTAGAGGTCGTCGAACACGAACGGCCCTTCGATGGCCGGCCAATAGACAATGAACACCGCCAGGGCTGCCGCCCCGAGCGCCGCCCAGTAATGCCAGCGCACGAGGGCGGGCTCGGTGTACGCCTGCGCCGCCCGTTTGGGGCCCTTCTCAGTTTTGGCTTTTGGTTTCTTCATTGCGGGAATCGAGTTGGAATTCCAGAATGGCGATGCGCTGCGTGAGGGCGATGTTAGCGTCCTTGAGCGCCGAAATGATGACGGACAACCGGAACAGCACCAGCAGGAACAGGCAGCCGACCAGGGTCAGCAAGGCCATCGGAGGCGAAGTGATACCCAGCGCGGAGGCCAGCCAGTTAAGCAGTCCGCGCCAGCGCGCCAGCACCAGCAGAGTCATCGCCGCGGCGAGCCAGCTCACCGAGTACTCGACCCGGGTATGCGACCGCCGCACGGAGATCAGCACCATCGCCATGAGCAGCAGGCTTAGGCCGGTGAGGAAATTCAGGAGTCCTTCCATAATCGCCGTGTGCGGAAATGAGTTGCCGCTCGCCTACCGCCCGCGCACCCACGCGCGGGGCCCGGTGCTTTGGGGCGGACAGGCCGGAGGCCTGTCCCACTTTCACTTCCGCTTGCGCCTCCCTTCGTATTTCAGCACGTTGACGAATACTCCCATCAGTACGTGAAAAATATAGTAGAGCGACTTGACCGCGGTGATGGAACTGCGGCCCCCCATCCGCTCGCGCATACGGCAGGGAATCTCGACGAAGCGGAACGCCCGGCGCTCTAAGACCACCAGCGTCTCGATCTCGGGATACTCGAGCGGAAAGCTGGAGGAAAACACCTGCAGCGCCGCCCGGTTGACTCCCACGTAGCCGGAGGTGGGGTCGTGCACCGGCTTGCCCAGAATCGGCCGCAGCACCAGCCGGAAGAATCGGATGCCTATGCCGCGCAGGAAGCTGGAGTGTCTTACGGGGCCGTCCTCGAAGCGCGAGGCGATCACCATCTCGCAGCCGGAGGTCTTCAGCTCTTCGAGGACATTGGGAATGAACTGCGGGTCGTGCTGGCCGTCGCCATCGAGGCGGATCACGAAATCGAAACCCAGTTCGAAAGCCAGGCGATAGCCCGCCTGGACCGCGCCTCCGAGGCCGAGGTGGAAGGGCAGCCGCAGCACCTGGGCTCCAGCCGCGCGGGCGGAGGCAACCGTGGCGTCTTTGGAGCAGTCGTCCACCACCACCACCGGGACGCCGGGCGCCGATTCCCGAATCCCCTGGACCACCCGGCCGATGGCAGCCTGTTCGTTGAACGCCGGCACCAGAACCAGCAGCGAGCCCTTGCGATGCGGTTTGGCGATCACAGTTCGGCCACCTCGCGCGGGCTGATGAAGTGCGCGGCGACGACCCGCTCGAATTCGCGCGGGCCGATCCGCGCCGAGCGCCGGATTTCCCGCCTTTGCCGCAGCAGGCGGGGGCCGTGTTTCAGGAGCACGAAGTGGGCGCGGAACACGATATACGCCAGTTCGAAAACATTGGAGTTCCGCTTCCGGAATCGCGCCGCGCTCCCACGGCCCGACATGGCCGACACAAAGTGCCAGAAATAGCGTTGGACGGAGGCCGCCGGCACGCGCAGCAGCAGCCGAAACGGGAAGTTCTTGAACAGCACAAAGAGCCGGTTGCGCTCGACGTAATAGGCTTTGACCCACGAGTCGGGGCCGGCGGTCTGCGAGTAGCGGTGCTCGACCACGGCGTCCGGCGCATAGAGGCATGTCCAGCCGGCCCAGCGGCCGCGGAGGCCCAGGTCGGTGTCCTCGCAGTAGAGGAAGAACTCCTCGTCGAACAGGCCGATCCGGTCGAGCATCTCGCGACGGTAAATGGCCGCGCATCCGCTGGGACAGAGAACCTCTTCGGGCGCGCCGAAGCGTTCGGGCGGCTGGAGATTGCCGCGCTGCTTGCTGGTGCCATCGCTCGAGATCAGCATTCCCGCCGAATCCAGTTGCGTGCCGCCCGCCAGGCGGATGGAGGAGGCGCACATGCCGGCGTCCGGACGGGCTTCGATGGCGCGGACCAGGGCCTCCATCCACTCGGGATCCGGGATGGCGTCGTCGTTCAGGGTGGCGAGGTAGGTGGCCTGGGAGCTGCGGGCAGCCTGGTTGACCGCGGCACCGAAGCCCACGTTCCAGTCGTTCTCGATCACCGTTACACCGTGCCATGCCGCGGCCGTCTCTCGTGCCAGCCCCTTGCCGCTGTTGTCGACGATGACGACTTCAAAATCCTGGTACGTCTGCCTCTCGAGCGCAAAGAGGCAATCGCGGAGAAGCGGGGAGGCGTTCAGGGTCGGGATGGCGATAGTGACCAGGGGATCGGGCAACCCTCGATTTTACAATTTGTCGGCCCTGGTGCGTGGGATGGCACGGGGATCTCAACCCAGCGCCTGTTCGAGGTCGGCGAGGATGTCTTCGGCGGCCTCGATTCCCACGGAGAGGCGCACCAGGCTGTCGCGGATCCCCATGCGGCGGCGCTCGGCGGGCGGCACCTCACGATGGGAACTCATGGCGGGATAGAGCATGATGGAGTGAACGTCGCCGAGCGAAGTGCCGCGGACGATCAGCTTCAGCCGGTCCATGAAGCGGAAAATGGCCTCGCGCCCTGCATCCTTCAGCTCGAAGCTGACCATGGCGCCATAGAGGCCCGGGGCGAAGAGGCGCGCGATGGCGGGCGCGTCAGGGTGCGCCGGGTCGCCGGGGAAATGGACCCGCTCGACCTGGGGCCGCCCGGCAAGCCACACCGCGATCCGGGAGGCGTTGGCGCACTGGCGCTCCATGCGTAACGGAAACGTCTTGATGCCGCGCATGGCGAGGTAGCTCTCGAAAGGGCCGAGAACGGGTCCGCAGGCGCGGGAGAGCGCGCGCAACGTCTCGTAGTGTTCCGAGTCCGAGGTGACCGTGCCGCCGAGCACGTCGCCGTGGCCGGCCAGAAACTTGGTGAGGCTATGCACCACCAGGTTGGCGCCCAGCTCGAGCGGCCGCACCAGCATGGGCGTGGCGAAGGTGTTATCCACCACGAAGGCAACGCCGGCCGCGCGCGCGATTGCAGCCAGCCGGTCGATGGCCCCGACGCGGAGCAGCGGGTTCGACACGGTCTCCATCAGCAGGCAGCCCGGCTTGCGCGCGGCCACGGCCCGCTCGACCGCGGCGAGATCGCAGATATCGACGTAGGCCACCTCGACCCCCAGCGGCTCGAATACCTTGTCGAGCAGACCGATGGTGGCGCCGTACAGGGCCCTGGCGGCGAGGACGGATTTCGGCCGGTCCACCAGCGCGGCCAGTAATGCGATCTGGACCGCCGCCATTCCCGACGAGCAGCCGAGCGACCCGTGGCCGTTCTCCAGCGCCGTGACCAACTCTTCGAGCGCGGCATTGGTGGGACTGCCGTAGCGAGAGTAGGAATAGCCCGGCTCTTCGCGGCCGAAGACGCGGTCGAGCTGTGCCATCTCGTCGTAGAGGAAGGTGGTGGCGGTGTGGATCGGCGTGGTGACCGGGACGGCCGGGGTGGGCTTCCTGCGGTCGCCGGCGTGAACGGCTTGGGTGAAGAGGTTCATGGGTGCCCTTAATACTCACTCTACTGCCGGTAGCTGCGGTCCGTCGTCCGGCATCGCGTTCCCAAGAGAGACGGAATGACGCAGGCATCAACCGCGGCGACGTATGCGGCGCTGTCCCTGGTGCTCTTGAGTCCCTGCCTGCAAGACCTCAACTGCCTGGCGTATCCCCAGGCATTCCTGGGAAACAGCCGCATCCCGCTGGGCGCAGCGTTGCTTTCGTTTCCTGTCTCAGGAGGAGCCGTACGGCTTTTCTGGCCGCACTGAGTGTGCCCATTTGAACGGCGCCCGGCTGCTCGATAGCGGCGATCGTCGGCCGGCACTGGATCGGGGGATTCGGTTATATCCTTTTCGCGCTCGCCGTTCTTGTGGGCTTTGTGCGCGCCAGCGCGCGGCCCGGTAAGCCTCTACGCCCTCTTCCAGCGCACGCCTTCCTTGGTGTCCTCGATGACGACACCGCGCGCGGCCAGTTCCTTGCGGATTTCGTCGGCGCGGGCGAAGTTGCGCGCTTTGCGGGCCTGGTTCCTCTCGGCGATCGCGGCCTCGATCTCGGCGTCGGAGATCCCGGTCTGCTGCTGGGCCGGCCGGATCACGTCGAACACCTGGTCGAAGCGGGCCAGGAAATCGAGCGCGGGGGCGGCGTTGGCCGCGCGGAACTCACCCGCGTCCATGGCGGCGTTGGTCTCGCGGACGAACTCGAAGGCCGCGCCGAGAGCCTCGGCCGTGTTCAGGTCGTCATCCATGGCGGCGTCGAATCCATCTTGCGCCGCGCGGGTTCTTTCGAGCAGGGCCTCGCTTGCGCCCTCGGGGAACTTCTCCCGTTCCAGGCGCCACTTGTAGTTGCGCAGCCGGTCGAGCGTGGCTGCGGCCGAGCGCAGGCTGTCGAAGGTGAAGTTCAGCTTCTTGCGATAGGGCACCGAGGCGAGCAGGTAGCGCACTGACTCGGGCGAATAGCCCTGGGCCAGAACGTCGCGCAACGTAAAGAAGTTGCCGAGCGATTTCGACATCGTCTGGTCGTCGATCAAAAGGTGCTCGGAGTGCAGCCAGAAGCGCGCGAAGGGCTTGCCGGTGAGCGCCTCCGATTGGGCGATCTCGTTTTCGTGGTGGGGGAAGGTCAGGTCGATGCCGCCGGCGTGTATGTCGAGCGTTTCGCCCAGGTACTTCATAGCCATGACCGAGCATTCGATGTGCCAGCCGGGGCGGCCCGGACCGATCAAGGTTTCCCAGAACGGCTCGCCCTCCTTGGGCGCCTTCCACAGCGCGAAATCGCGGGCGTCGGCCTTGTCGTAGCGGTCCGTATCGACGCGCGCGCCGGCCCGTATACCGCTGAAGTCGGCGTGCGAGAGCCGGCCATACTCGGGAAACCTGGCGATGCGGAAATAGATGGAGCCGTCGCTCTGGTAGGTGTAGCCCTTCTCGCCGAGCTTGCGGATGGCTTCGGCCATGTCCTGAATATGCTCGGTGGCGCGGACCAGGTGCTCGGGGCGCTCCAGGCGCAGCGTGGCACAGTCGTCGAGAAAGGCCTTCTCGTAAACGGCGGTGTACTCCTGGAGCGACTGGTGGGCGGCCAGCGCCTGCTGGATGATGCGGTCGTCCACATCGGTGATGTTCATGACGTGGTCGAGGCGGTAGCCGCGGGCGCGCAGCCAGCGGCGCAGCAGGTCCACGAAGGTGAAAGTCCGCAGGTTGCCGATGTGGGCGAAGTTCCAGACAGTGGGGCCGCAGGAGTACATGCGGACCACGTTGTCCTCGAGCGGCGAGAACTCCTCCAACCGTTGGGTGAGCGTGTTATAAAAGCGCAGGGCCATAGCGAGAGAACTTACCATCGTAGCAGGACGCCTTCCTGTGGGCACCGGACCGTGATCCGTCCGTCGCGGCAGAGACGGCACCGATGGCCGCGCACCGACGGCCGGGCCGACGGGAGCGCGGCGCAGCCCGGCCTGCCCGGCGGGGCTGTGAAAGGATGCGCAGGCGGAACCGCCTGCGCCACGAGGCGGGGCGCGCCGATGCCCGCGCCGATGGCCGCGCCCCAGACCGAAACCGTGATATAGTTTCAGTTTCCCCGGAACCCGGATGCGTCCAGAATTCGCCTCGCTTCGAAACCACCCCAATGCCTCCGTGCTGATCGTTGGCGCCGGCATCAACGGAATCGGGTTGTTCAATGAGTTGGCGCTGCAGGGCGTCGATGTTCTGCTGGTCGACAAGTCTGATTTCTGCGGCGGGACCAGCGCCGCTATGACGCGGGTCATTCACGGCGGCCTGCGCTATCTGGAGAATGCGGAATTCCGTCTGGTGCGCGAGTCGCTCCGCGAGCGAAACCGGTTGATGCGAAACGCGCCCCACTACGTCAAGCCGCTGCCCACGACGATTCCGATCTTCCATTGGACGTCCGGGATCGTTCCTGCAATCCGGAACCTGCTGGGATGGCGCGCCAAGCCGGGCGATCGCGGAGCGCTCCTCATCAAGACCGGCCTGACGCTGTACGACTTTCTCGCCGGGCGTAAATCTCCGTTGCCGCGACACCGGTTCCGGTCCAAGCGCGCGGCGCTCGCGCTCCGGCCCGCTCTGAATCCCGGGATAATCTGTACCGCAACTTACTACGATGCACGGATCACATGCCCGGAACGGCTGTGCCTCGAACTGGTTCTGGACGCCGAGGCCGCCTGTTCCGGGGCGCGCGCGCTGAATTACGTCCGGCCCGAGAGCGCCGCGGGCGGCGCCGTCGTCCTGCGCGACGAGATCTCCGGAGAGACCTGCGAAGTGCGGCCGCGGATCGTCGTCAACGCCACGGGTCCCTGGATCGATTTCACCAACCGCGGTCTCGGGCGCGACTCCAGCTTCATCGGTGGAACCAAGGGTTCCCACATCGTTCTCGATCACCCCGAACTGGTGAAGGCGACCGGGGACGAGATGATCTACTTCGTCAACCGGGACGGCCGTATCTGCATATTCTATGCGGTCCAGGGCAGGATCATCGCCGGTGCGACGGATATCCCCGCGGAAGATCCGGAGGCGGTCTGCGACGAAGCCGAAGTCGACTACATTCTCGAGGCGATGCGGCTGGCCTTCCCTTCCATCCACGTGGACCGGTCGCACGTCGTGTTTCGGTTTTGCGGCGTTCGTCCTCTGCCGCGCAGCGACGCCCTCACTCCAGGCCAGATCAGCCGCGACCACAGCTTCCCGGTCCTGGCTCCGGGTAACGGAATCGATTTCCCGATCTACTCGCTGGTGGGCGGAAAGTGGACCACGTTCCGCGCGCTGGCCGAGCAGGTTACGAACGAGATCCTGCGGGTGCTGGGACACCCGCGAGTCTGCGATTCCGGGGATCTTCCGATCGGCGGCGGCAAGGGCTACCCCCGGATGCCGGAGGGCACTGGCTTATCTCAGGAGCGGCTCGCGGCGCTCCTGGAGCGCTATGGCACCGGCGCGGATCGAGTCGCCGCGTACGTACAGGCGGCGCCGGACGCGCCCCTCGCCTGTCACGCCGGTTACTCCCGCCTGGAGATCGAATTCATGGCGCTCCGCGAGCGGGTGGTCCACCTGGACGACTTGATCCTTAGGCGCACGCTCATGGCCCTGCTGGGGCAGGTGGACCGCGCCTTGCTGGAAGAACTGGCCGGCATTGTTGGGCCGGTTCTCCAGTGGTCCAAGCAGGACGCCGCCGCCGAAGTCGATCGAACCGTCCAACTTCTGGAGAAGGTTCACGGGGTGATGGCGGACGCGCGGTCGAAGTCGCCCTTGAGGTGCTCGTAGATGTCCCGAAAAACCCGGTAGATCTGCGTGTACTTTTCGTGATTCCCCAGGTCGGGCTCGAAGCACCGGCCCACCTGTACGATTTCGAGCAGAGATTTCCGGATGTCGGGGAAGGCTCCGGCCCCCATGCCCGCCAGGATGGCGGCGCCGAAAGGCGAGCCGACCGAGGTGCGAGGCAGCAGCACCGGCAGTCCCAGCACATCAGCCTTGATTTGATTCCAGAGATCGCTGCGGCTGCAGCCGCCCACGCTCCGCATCTCCCGAACCTCGGCGCCGGCACCGACTGCCACCTCCACGTTGTGGCGAAGGGCAAAGGCGGCGCCCTCCAGAATGGAGCGCACGAGCGCGGCTTTTTCGGTGGCCAGCGAGAGGCCGAAGAACACCCCGCGAGCGTTGGTATGCCACAACGGCGAGCGTTCCCCCATCATGTACGGAAGGAAGATCACGCCGTCGCTGCCGGGCCTTACCTTCGCCGCCTGCCGGGTCAGCAGATCGAATGCGTCGGTCCGCTCCGCCACTGCGGCTTGCACCTCGGGCTGCCCAAACTGGTCCCGGAACCAACGCAGAGAGCCTCCTGAAGAGACCATGGCGGCGAGCAGCAGGTGGATTCCCGGCAGGGCGTGGGGCATCGCGATCATGGCCGGTTCGGTGAGGCCGCGGTCGTTCGGGATGATGAGGACGGTGGAAGTCCCGGTCATTTCGACGGCGATGCCGGGCTCGGCCACGCCCGCCTCCAGCGCCGCCGCGGGGCTGTCCACCGTGCCCGCCATCACCGGAGTGCCCGCTCGAAGTCCGCACGCCTCGGCGGCCGCGGCGGTGACTTCGCCCTGAATGCGGTGCCCTTCGATGACCTCGGGAAACTGCGCCGGTTCGACGCCGCAGGCGGAACACATAGCCTCGGACCACTCTCCGGTGACGTAGTTGCGCAACTGCAGCAGGACGGCGTGCGCCGGATCCATGCCCAGCCGTCCGGTAAGGCGGTAGTTGATATAGCCGTTCACCTGGACGAATTGCCAGGTCTGCTGCAGAGTCTCGGGCTCGTGATTCCGCAGCCAGAGCAGGCGCGGGGCGACGTAGAAGACGTCGGGCCGGTTGCCGGTGATGCGGTAGATTTCCTCCGCCCCCACCAGTTCGATCAGCCTCGCCGCCTCCACCTCCGCGCGACGGTCCATCCAGATCATCGCGGGGCGTAGGGGCCGGCCGGAGCGGTCGAGCGGCAACAACGCGGGCGCCTGGGAACTCACGGCCAGCCCCAGGACTCTTTCCGGCCCGTTCGGGACCTTTGCGAGCGCCTCTCGAATCGCCTGGCAGGTTGCCTGCCACCAGTCTTCGGGGTCCTGCTCCACCCACGCGGGCCGAATATGATGAAGCGGGTACTCGGCCTGGCAAACCGCGCAGAGGTTTCCGCGCAGATCCACCAGGACGGCTTTTACGGAGCTGGTTCCGACGTCGATGCCGAGCAGCAGCGGTTCCATGCGATTATCGGCCCGCAAACAGCGGAGCAATGGAAACCAACCCGAGGCCAGCCACGAAAAGCACGAACATAAGCACCAGGAGCCGGTTCACGCGCGCCCCGCCTCCCGCGAATTCTCTCCACACCAGGACGCCCCACAGCGCCCCCACCATGGTGGAGCCTTGGCCGATGGCGTAGCTGATCGCCGGCCCCACCTGCAACTCGCGCGGGGCGCTGGCGGCCACGAAGTTCGAGAGCGATCCGGCAATCCAGGCGATACCGCCGACAATCCCGAGGAAGTGCACCCACCGGTTGCCTCTCAGGTAGTCTCCGAAACTCAGCCGCGGTCCCTCGATCGGATATCTCATGAAGTAGAGATTGAACACGAACACGGAAGCCAGAATGCCCAGGCTAAAGACGAATCCGACCGCGTAGGGTCCGAGTCCCTTGTCGCCGCTCTTGCCGATCTCGACCAGCGGGTAGAACATGCCCATCAGAATGCCGCCGACAACGCTCAGCCGGATGCCTTTCCAGGTGGCCGCCCGCTTGGCGGCGGCGTCGGCCTTGTCCCCGGCAGTGCTCCGGCTGACGGCGTGCGCCCGGTAGGCGATGGCGTCCACGACGATGGCCCCCACAACCAGGGCGACGCCCGCGAACAGCAGCAGCGGATTCCCCTGGGGGTTGACGACGTAGTTCCAGATAACTCCCACCACCAGGGCCAGTCCCACGCCGATCGGGAACCCCACCCCCATGCCGGCCACGGAGATCGCTCCCACCACCAGGATGTTCGAGAGGTTGAAGACGACGCCGCCGGCGAACCCGGAGAGAATATTGACGGCGCCTGCGTGCGAGAGATCGTCCAGGAAGCGGAGGCCGTCCGACCCCCAGGTGCCGAAGGTCATCCCGGCCAGGGCCGCGCCGAGCGCCACTCCGATCGAGTAGTCATAGTAGAGCAACTCGAAGCGCCAGCCTTTGGCAAGTTTGAGTACGTTGGCCCAGGAACCCCAGCAGATCATGGTCAGGATCGTGAGCATCAACGCCATCAGGTACGAGTGAGGCAGAGTCATGAGATTCCCTTTCGCTGTTGTGCCCTGCGCGACGGGACGCCGAAGAATGCGCCGGCTGGGGCCGCTCGGGCTGCCGAATATGATACCAACGCTCGAACCACGGCGGGGCTGCCAGCCCGGTGTTCTCACCGACCGCCGGCTGCGACGCGCGGGAGGGGG
>Ga0182017_10001099_pt1 | contig 21150 bp, 17 predicted proteins | sample 712E3DmetaG_FD_120492 | JGI IMG/M metagenome (GOLD analysis project Ga0182017, IMG submission 120492) | Permafrost microbial communities from Stordalen Mire, Sweden - 712E3D metaG | ecosystem: Environmental > Terrestrial > Soil > Wetlands > Permafrost | place: Sweden: Stordalen | collected... | reverse complement strand
TATCCTTTATTTGGTTTATCGTTTTGATCTGATCTCCGGAATACGGGCCGGAGTCAGTCAATGTTTTTGTCCTTTAACCCAATTATCATGTTGGGGATGATCTTTGATCACAAAGTATTTAGGATCTTTGCTATCGCGTATGACCGGCTGATTCTTAACACCTTTGTATGCTGCATATTTAGCCTGATGTACATCGTGGTTTTGATATGGCGTTTTTTTATTGACGACGACTTTATACGAATTATATGGATTATAACTTCCATATCTCGACGGCAGCGTTGCGCCGTGTGTCCATCCTGATGCTTCCCTGTAAATATACTCATGCTCGGATACGGAATAGTAACAATCTATATCGGGAATAAAATAAAAATCCGCGTGATCTCATATCCTGTCGGCCCCAAAATAGGAGGCTGGCCGCTGATGTTAGCCTCATAGGCGCCTGCGCAGTTTATGGAGGAAACCGCAGCACTCACGGCTATAGAAGCGTAAAGAAAGAAAAAACTGAGTTTAATATCTTTCATTATCCGCCTTCATTTCGCGGCGATCGATGAAAATATGTCATCCCATAAAACTTTCAACTCTAGCTCAGATTGGAAGAGACAACTGGAATGGCGGGATAATAACCCGCAGGCATTATTCAAAACTAAGATTACAAAAGGAACATGCAGGATGTAATAGAGCAAAAGGATGGAAAAAGGATTAACCCCTGTTCACAGTATCCGATAAAGTTATGCTATGGAAAAAGATCTCTGCCTGTTATTGCTTCACTCTTTCCCCTGATGAGACGAATATCCGTCTAAAAATGACAGGTGGAGAAGTGTGTTATTTATTTTCGCTGCCGGTGGTTTTATTGAGCAAGTTGGAAAGTGAATCGCTCTCCATTAAAGCGCGGACTAAATCTTCAATCTTCACAGGTTTAGAAATATAATCATCCATTCCTATAGAAAAATAATGTTCCCTGTCACCAACGAGCGCATTTGCTGTCATTGCAATAATGCGCGGCTGCTCTTCGCGTTTGATCTGTTTGCGAATTTCTACAGTTGCTTGTTCACCATCCATTTCCGGCATCTGAATATCCATCAACACGACGTCATAGTTCTGGCGTTTTACTGCATCTAGGACTTCAAGTCCATTGGCCGCAACATCAGCCCGATAACCGATCTTTTCCAAAAAACGTAAGGCTACTTTTTGGTTTATGAGATTATCTTCTGCAAGCAGTATTCTTAATGGGTGATGTTTTCCGATTTCAGGATTGAATTGCATTGGCATTGCCGGAGATTTTCGGATTGTTGCAGCATGTCGATTTAAAACAGTGTATAGTGCATCGAATAAGTTTGAAGACTTTACCGGTTTTGTAAGGGATGCTGCAAAGCGGGGACTGTCCGATTCGGTTTCGCGGTATCCCAAAGATGACAGGAGAACCAATGGAAGATTTTTTGCTTCCGGAAATTTATGAATTTCATCTGCCAGCATTAAACCATCCATTTCCGGCATTTGCATATCAAGCACTGCGAGATCGAATTCTTGTCCATGTTGGAATAATGCAAGAGCCTCAAGACCGGATGCAGCTGTGGTCGGCTTCATAAACCACGAAATAGCCTGGTGCATAAGAATTTGTCTATTCGTTTTATTGTCGTCGACGATAAGCATTCTCTTACCAGCCAAACTTGTTATATCAAGGGAAGCTAAATCTTCAATAGATAATCCGCCAAGAACGGTAAAATGAAATGTTGTGCCTTCACCCGGTATCCCTGTACTTTCGGCCCATATACTTCCTCCCATCAATTCACTCAAGCGCTTGCTTATTGCTAGTCCGAGCCCGGTGCCGCCATACTTGCGGGTTGTAGATGAATCTATCTGAGAGAATGATTGGAATAGTTTAATTTGTCGTTCAACTGGAATACCGAGACCGGTATCCTTAACGGAGAAGTGCAATAAATACTTATAGTGGTCTCGCAATTGTCCCGTTACAGAAACATTGACTTCTCCTTCTTTAGTAAATTTAACCGCATTACTTAGAATGTTGACGAGAATTTGTCTGACGCGCGTCACATCTCCGAAAACTATCGAAGGCATGCCCTCATCAATCGAAAATGTTAGTTCAAGGTTTTTCTCGTTCGCTTTCGGCGCAACCAAATCGAGAGCTTCTTCCACGCAACGGTGGATCTCAAAAGGCTGACTTTCCAATTCCATTTTTTGCGCTTCAATTTTGGAGAAGTCAAGAATATCATTAATGAGTGAAAGCAGAACTTCACCACTGGTGCGTATAGTGTCTGCAAAATCGTGTTGTTCATCCGTCAAGGTTGTGCTTAATAATAATCCCGTCATGCCGATAATTGCGTTGAGTGGTGTGCGTATTTCATGGCTCATATTTGCCAGGAACTGGCTCTTCACTTTGCCTACTCGTTGTAACTCATCGTTGGTACGCTCCAATTCTTCGTGGGCTTTCCAGAGAGCTTCTTCGGCACGTTTACGTATTGTTATATCACGGCCTACTCCGATGAATCCTATGACCCTCCCTTGTGCGTCCTTAAATGGAACTTTCGTTGTCGAAATCCATCGATTTTTTTCTTCTTTGTTCTCGTCTACTGTTGGACCTTCGTAATCGTATATTCCTTTGCCGGTTTGAATAATAACCTGTTCGTCGGTATAATATTTCTTTGCCAGTTCCGGTGGAAAGAGATCAAAATCCGACTTTCCGATAAGCTCGCCCGGCGAATCAAATCCCATCTGACGTGCGACAGCCATATTGGCAAGGATAAATCTGCCATCTGCATCTTTCGTATAGATATAGTCGGGAATAGTATCAATCATAGTCCTGAGCAGATTTCGTTCCTTCTGGAGAACTTCTTCGCTTTTGATATGCGCCATCATTGACTTGTCTCGCTCCGCCTGGGCTTGCATGAGCTCGTTTATTTCACTTGTGATTCCTACCAATCCGAATATCTCTCCATTCGTATTTCGCAAAGGCACTTTGGTCGCCAAAGTCCAGTTTACCTGTCCGTTCTCTAATTGCCTGCTTTCTATTAAATCTACGATCGATTCTCCGGAATTCATTAAACGCTGTTCGTCTTCAAACGTCTTTCTCCCGAATTCCTCTCCAAACAAATCCACGTCAGTCTTCCCAATAGCCTGATTCATATCATCTAATTTCAGGTCCCGCAATTCCTTACTGGTGATCCGGAGCAATCTGCTCTGACGATCTTTGAAGTAGATGTTGTACGGAACAATGTCCATGAGTGCATCGAACAGCGCTTTTTCATATTTAAGCATATCTACTGTCTGCTTATATTCTGTTATATCCCGGCTTATTCCGACAAGACCAAGAATTCTTCCTTTTGCATCGCGCACCGGTACTTTCGAAGTAAGTAGCCAGTGTTTTTTCCCTTCTATATCAATAAAGAACTCTTCCTTGTTGATCAAGCTAATGCCTGTTCGTACAACAGCTTGGTCTTCAGCAATAAACTGAGATGCGAATTCGAATGAATAGAAATTGAAGTCATCTTTACTGATTAGATCCGCTTCCGATTGACACCCCAAGCTGTAAACATCTGCAGGGTTCGCTATAATTCTTCGACACTTAATGTCTTTAACATATATGCTGTCTGGTATGATGTCGATGATTGTACGAGGGAGAATATTTTTTAATTGCATAGGGCTTGCTTGCGTTTTCGCAGCGACTTTTCGCTTGTGTTTTAATTTTGATGTCATCGTTTTCTTCGATGGTTTGATAGATGATTTGTTCATCGAACGACTCCTGCTAAATCTGATTTAAAAGTAAATCCGCAGCTTTGCTGGGGGCCTTCCAAGGCTTGACTTTTACAGAAATAATAAGAATCTCCTTTATGTGTGGATCTGTTGAATCATAGAGGAGACTCAAATGAAGACGCAAGGCAATTTACGATACACAATATATGAATGCAAATATCAAATTGTGTTCATTCACAAATATCATCAAAGAGTGTTGTTCGCGGAACTGCGACAGACTTTTGGAAACGTGTTCCATGAACTTTTTCGTTAAAAAGAAAGTCCTCTCGAAGAAGGTCAATTGTTGACGGATCATATACTTATATCGGTCATTATTCCCCTATCTCTAATATTGCGAATGTAACAAAAAACTAACATTCGATTATTTTTATGAATATTGACCTGATCGAAAAAATGATTCAATATGAATCAGTAAAAATCAATTTACGGATCTAAGGAATATAGCCTTATGTCCACATGCGGCCCCACGACCGGCTAAACTAAAGCCGATTGTGTGTCAAATATTATATCTGCTTTTTACCCATTCTATTTTCCAAAATACCGGCGGGTTATCATTCACAGCCAGGATGAGATCCGACATTTTCGCTCTTATACTTTTATGTAAAGATACAAAATCATCTTTATCCGTATGTTCGGAATCCGAAGGAGTCACAATTCACATACAGAAAAAGTCCCTAAGATCTGCTGTTTTTGTAATCAGAAATATAGTTCGTTCGGAACACGGTAAAATTCATCTGATGAACAATGATAAGCAATAAAAAAGCTCTGTGCATACTGCACGGAGCTTTGGGGAATTATTCAAACCGGAAATCTGCGCATCGCTATATGTATGTCGAAGTTTCAGACCTCGCTTCCGGTCGAATTGGAGAACCATTTTCAATCATTTAATTGATCGACGCGTTTCCACGATATATCTTTGGCCGATCTCTTTACTCATTTGAGAGTATTCGATGAGTGCGAATGATTCTGCTGTTAAAATTCTAACCTTTTTTTTCCAGTTTCTTTTCAAGAATTTCAACTTTTTCCGAAATCTTTTTCACATGTTGATACATGCCGCCAAAGAGATAAAGAACATAGAGAAACAATGCAAAGGAGACAGCTTCGCCAATAATCAATAAAATAATATGAGTGTGAGTCATATTTTCCTCCTATTTTAGAATATGAATGAAATGATAAAATGACATGCTACACGCTTCTCATTTGTTTTCCGAGATATGCAATCATGTCCGGCATTCTCGCGCGAAAAGAATATGGGTGTTCTTCAAATTAAAATCAAGTGTATTAATCCATGAATCGACTAAAAAATGAAGCGGTGTTTCGTATATATTTATCGTCAAATTTCCGTGAAAAACCTGATTTTGAGCAAAAATAGATTCGATGCTCGGAGCACTTCGGATGATAAGATAAATTACATTTATGTGATGACATGTTCAGATGTAATTAAAACAAGTAAAACCAAGCATTTCAAAAGAGGCTGGGCAGTAAAAAGGAAAAGAGCAATTTTCTACCTATGAATTTAGGCATTAAGCAATGACATCCTGAAAAAATCGGTTGTTGATTGATTTTATGTCCACATTTTCTCGCCGCGGCAGACTGCAGAAAACGAGTTTACATGATATCATGCTGCCTGTCCCATTCGCCGGCCAAGTTGTAATATGAATTCGCAAATGAAGTCAGATTTACTGAGAGTATGGCTGCACCAAACCGGGTTATTTGACTGCCGCCTGTCAGGCTCACTCTGTTTTATCTGCCCAACCGGCTTCCTTGAACTCTTTCTATAGTGTCGGAGAGAGCCGGAGATCTCGCATTGAAGTCAGGAATCAATTATGTGTATATTGGAGATGCGCCGGTATGCCGAGCTGAAACAATTCGCTCGACTGGCTTGCTCTTGAGAGAAAATGCGGTGCGATTGTTCAAAATATTTTATCGAAGATATGCGCATGTACTGCAAAGGCAAAATTCTGGAAGAAGAGAAGCAATAATCGGCGATTGTTTGCACGATGATGTCTAACTTCATGGAATACGGCAGCGGGTGAAGAATGAAGATAGTTATAGCTCCCAATAGTTTTAAAGAATGTGCCTCCTCTTCCGTTATCGCCGGGCTGATTGCGCGTGCGCTTAAGAAGCGCGGTTTGACCGACCTGAGCGTTTTTCCTGTGTCGGATGGCGGAGACGGATTTCTCGATGTATGCAGCAAGCGATTCGGACTTACTTATGTCTCCCTGAGTGTTCACAATTGTTTCAATGGCGGAAAAAAAAGAGTAAAGGTCGGATATGATAAACGAACTCGCAGAGTATATATTGAAACCGCTTCGGTGATCGGTTTGAAAGATGCTCCGCCGGAAGACCGAAGACCGATGAAGATGAATTCTTCCGCACTTGGGGAACTGCTGCGGCACCTCATGCTTCAGAATGCCGCCGGGTATCTGCCGGTAGAAAGAATAATCCTCGGTATCGGGGGAACAGCAACGAATGATCTCGGCCTTGGATTGTGTTCAATCTTCGGCTTGAAAATCTTCGATCGCGGGGGGAATTCGCTGCCGGTTTATCCGGAAAACTACATCAAAGCGGGATCGATTGTTTTACCAAGTAAAACTTCCATGGAGATCGATGCTGTTCTCGATGTGTCTGTTCCTTTGACCGGAATCGACGGCCCCGCAAAATTATTTTCCCGGCAAAAGGGAGCGGGTAAAAAAGAAGTGATGCTCCTTGAAAAAGGAACAAAAAATATTCTCCGTATTCTTAAACAGCAGTATTCTATCGATGACACGGAAAAGAAACTTGGCGCCGGCGGAGGTCTTGGGCTTGGCCTTTCTCTTTTATGCAGAATGCATGTTGTGCGGTCGGCGGACTTCCTGAATAAAACCATGAAATTATCGTCGGTCATCAGCGCGGGTGATATCGTAATAACAGGGGAAGGGAAATATGACCGCCAAAGTATGATGGACAAAGCGACGGGTATCGTTGTCGAAGAGGCAGGAGCGAAGAATAAAAAGATATTTATAATTGCCGGATGTTTCGACAAGAAATATAAATTTTCAAAAAATATCGTTCCAATTCAGATGAGCAGCTTCTTCTCCGGTACTGCAGAATCCATGCGTAATTATCGCAAGGGAATAGATCTTGCTGTCGGTGAGATTGTAAGTAGGCTGAAAACGTAAGGCGATGCTGAAAAAAGGCGGCTTCTTCCTGTTTTTTTAAAAGAAATATTTTGTATACTGCAAATGAATTACTTTGTGCATGCCGAAAGACTTTAATGGAATAAAACGCAATATTCTGCACTCCTTGCAGTACGCTGGATGCGGTTAAGAGGAAGACCATGACTTCATGATGGAAAGTCCGATAAAAAATTTCTTTTTTTTAGCGATAGGAACTGCCTTTTTTACATTCCTGTTTGTATACTATATGCCTCAACGAGCCGATAATCTTTATGTGAACGGTCGATTCTATACAATGGATGACCAAAATACCATTGCCGGGGCGATAGCTGTCAGCGGAGATCGCATTGCAGGCGTGGGTTCTCAGGAATATATACGGAGAAAGTTCAAAGCGAAAAACATCATCGATCTTCAAGGCAAGACTGTATTTCCGGGTTTTATCGATGCTCATTGTCATCTGTTGGGGCTTGGTCTTGCTCGGATGACCGTCGATTTAGATGGAGTTGAAAGCGAAGAAGAAGCTGCTGTCATAGTCGGCCGGAAGGCCGGCACAGTTCCGGCCGGACAATGGATCCGCGGGCGGGGATGGAATGAAAATGAATGGCCGAAAAAAAATCTTCCGAAACATGCATCCCTCGATGCCAGGACATCGGAAAACCCCGTTTTTTTAATCCGTATTGACGGTCATGCATGCTGGGTCAATCAAAAAGCGCTTGCAATAGCAAATATAACGGCGGCAACAGCCGATCCGCCGGGAGGGAGGATTATTCGAGACAAGAAAGGATACCCGAGCGGCGTGCTGATCGATGCAGCGATGGATCTGGTGTATAAATTTATGCCGGAACCTTCAGATGATGAAATGCAGCAGGCCGTTCGCATTGCTGTGATGGAATGCAATTCATATGGGTTGACCAGCGTCCAGGAAATGGAACTCGATCTTCGGCAATTTAATTTGTACAAAAAACTTATCGATGAAAATGTTTTTCCTCTTCGGGTCTATTCATGCATTGACGGACCGGGGAAAACATGGGATTATTTCAAGCAGCGCCGGATGCTCTTGGATTATGGAAATCATAAGCTCACCGTTCGCGGGTTTAAGCTGTACGTCGACGGTGCTCTCGGTTCTCGTGGAGCTGCGCTTGTCGATCCGTACTCCGATGATGCAGGAAATCGCGGCGTAACACTGCTCTCTGCGGAAAAACTGGAACTGCTTGTTCAGGAAGCAGTCGATAACGGATATCAGGTTTGTACACATGCAATCGGCGACCGCGCCAATCATTTGATCCTCGATGTTTATGAAAAGATGGTGCTCGAGCATCCGCTTGCCGATCTGCGGCTTCGTGTCGAACATGCACAGGTGTTGTCAGAAGAAGATATACCGCGGTTTAAAAAACTTGGAGTATTGCCGAGCATGCAGCCGTCTCAATGCATGTCGGACATGTTCTGGGCCGAAGCGCGATTGGGCAGTAAACGTGTCCGCAGCGCGTTTGTATGGAGATCGCTTCTCAAGACAGGTGTGATCATTCCCGGCGGATCTGATTTTCCGGTGGAAAGTCCTAATCCGCTTTATGGTATTTATGCTGCATGTACACGGAAAGATCTTCGTGGTCTGCCCCGGACTGCACAAGATGTTCGGGATAATTTTCAGCTTGCGCAGGAAGGTATTCTTGACACTACAGCCTTCGAAAACGGCTGGTACGGTTCGGAATGCATGACGCGTGAGGAAGCGGTCAAAAGCTTCACACGCTGGGCTGCCTATGCTGCTTTTGAGGAAGATATGAAAGGCACTTTGCGTTCGGGAATGCCGGCCGATTTTGTCGTGCTCTCTGCCGATATTATGACTATTCCGACTCAAGAAATTCCGGGAACGAAGGTTCTCACGACGGTTCTGGGCGGTAAAGTGGTGTTTCAGAGCGGTTTATAATTTCTCTCTGTTGTTTTTACTCCGAAAAAGTTGTAGAATTGAAAAGAAATTGTAAGGAATTCCGGATACATGCCATATAGAGTTTTAGTCGCAGACGATGATGAAGGACAGCGAAAATCGCACGGATTTGCGCTCGAGGTCGCAACGGCAATTCTGGAAGATGAAATTACAATCGTGGAAACCGAGACAAGCGGGGATACGTGGGAAAAGATCAAAAGTGAACAGTTTCAACTGATCATTCTGGATAACGATTTCAAAGATATTCATCTCAAAGGGCATCTTCCCGGAATAGCCTTGCTTCAGCTGGCAAAAAAAGAAGGAGTGAACAAAAACACACCGACTTTTTTCTGCAGCGCGGATGCTTATGATACTTTGAAGGCAATGGTGGAAAAGCACGGTGGAATTTATTTACCGAAAGTCGGATACGATATTGAAAAAGTAGCGCAACTATTTGCCGCTCAGCTGAAGAAGAAATAAACGATCCAACATCGAGCGTGAATCGAAGGTCACAAGTGTGACCTTTTTATTTATCCTTCATGCTGTGCACCTTCTGTTATAACCCGTTCGTTATTCGCAAATACAAAAAAAATGGAATTCGCTTCGAAAATTGACAGACTTAATTTTAAGCAGCATTTGATCGAAGGATCGTTGTATATAAGCACGACATCGCTCCTTTCACCGCAGACGATGTTTCCTGTGCTTGTGAAGCGTTTGGGCGGCGGCGATTTGGCGCTCGGTGCGATTCCGGTTATCGTCTATCTTGCATATTTCATTCCCCAGCTTTTCAGCGCGAATTATTTCGCTCAAGCTCGCTTCCGCAAACCGTTTGTCCTCAGAGGCGGTCTGGTTCAACGCATGCATATCTTCATGCTCGCCCTGACGATCGGTTTTTTAGGAGTTGCGCATCCTTCTCTTGCGCTCGCTCTTGTTTTTTGTTTCTATGCTATGAGTCAGATTCTGTCGGGATCGGTTTCTCCACTCTGGACTGAATTTTTTGCGAAAACAAATTCACCGTCGCATTTTGGAAAATTACTCGGATTGAGAAATTCTCTGGGTGCGGCATTTGGAATTATCAACGGGTTCATACTGACTTTTCTCCTGGGTTCTTTTCCGTTTCCTTGGAGTTATGTCTGTGTTTTCATTCTTGCATTTCTTCTGCAGATGAGTTCTTTGGCCGCCCAGCGTTCTATTAGCGAGGAAAAAGAATCCGTGCGGGTGCATCCGATTCCTGTTCGCGAATTGATAAAAAAAGCGCTTAAGATTGTTCGGAATAATTCGGCTTTTCGGATGTTTCTCTATTCTGCGGCACTTTTAACATTAAGTTTTACTTCCTTTGCTTTTTTTACAGTTTCGGCGATGCAGCAATATTCATTGAACGAATCGTTTGTCGGTGTTTTTACCGTCATCACTGTCTTCGGACAGATTGTGAGCGGCGCCGTGCTCGGATGGCTTTCCGACGGCAGGGGAAGCCGAGCAGCGTTGATGGTATCAGGCGGATCGCTGGTTCTTGCGACTGTCCTTTTTCTCTGCAGACCTTCTTTTATGTTCATCTGTTTTGCATTCTTCCTGATGGGTGTGAATTTGGGGCCGGAAACCATGCTGCGGTATCACTATGCGGTCGACTGCGCGCCTCCCGACGAACGGGCGCTTTTTATAGGCATCATGAATGCCTGGCTTGCTCCGTTTTATTTAATGAATATTGCCGCAGGCTGGTTGAGCACGTTGTACGGATATCAGGCAGTCTTTGCCGCTTCCTTTTTCTTCGGATGCGCCGGACTTTTCTTGCTTTGGAACACCAATGAGCCCCGACTGAGGCACGCTCGCCTGCAATAACCGGAAATCCGGCAGCCGCCGGAGTTTGCCAAATATTGGTGCTTGCGATTTCCTCGAATTAATTTTACATTCTCCAGAGGGATAAATTATTCAACCGAAAAATTGCAAGGAGGAATGTCCCGTGTACGAAAGAAGTCTTAACGAAGCAGAAATATTTATTCGAACGCAAAAGGAACCTGTACTGCCGGTGCGAAAAGTATGGGAAGATGTTGCGCGGCTTGCAAAAGCAGAACAATTCGAGATCGCATCTTTACCCGATTTTACGGCGCTCCTCGATGCGGATAAGCGTTTTCAAATTATACCCGCCCACGACGATAACGAAATATCGGAAGTAGAACTGGAGGAAGGAGATCTGGAAGGCGAAGAAATGGAGCATCTCGGTTTCTTCTCTGAAGATCGTGTACGGCTCAGATCTATTCCAGCAGTGCCCGAAGTTGAAGCGGCGCTCCCGGAGGATGAGGAAGACGTAGCCAGCATACGCCGTCGTTCTTTCATAAGCCAGGTACAAAAGAAGAAGATCGTTGTGAAGAAGAAAGGGAAAAAAGTCCTGCAGAAAAAAAAACGTAAAAAAAGCGTTAAGAAAAAGAAACCCGTTCCGAAGAAAAAAACAGCCGCCCGGAATTCCAGGAAAATTAAAAAATAGCCGAATTTTATGATCGAGGAGAAAAAGAAGAACTGGACACTCAGGGAATTGATGCAATCGGCGATGCAGTACCTTACAAAAAAAGGTTTCGATGAGGCGCGATTAAATACGGAACTGCTTCTTGCTCATGCACTGCATTTACAGCGCATTCAAATTTACACGAATTTTGACAAGCCGCTTGACGATCAAGAGGTTGCAGTATTCAGGTCGTACTTTGAGAGACGCTTGCAGCATGAGCCGCTGCAGTATATTGTCGGTTCCACGAATTTTATGGGCATGCAGTTTGCTGTAAGAAAGGGAGTACTTATTCCCCGCCCTGAGACCGAAACATTAGTTGAACAGATCGTTTACGAATGTAAAAAATATTTACCGGAACAGATGATTGAAATTTTAGAGATAGGAACCGGTACCGGGAATATAGCTGTTTCCATTGCAAAGTTTATTAAAAATGCATTTGTCACAACGATTGATATAAGCGAAACGGCTCTTGACCTTGCACGGGAGAATGCACGGGTTCATCATGTCGAGGATAGAATAAATTTTATTCACACGGACATACTTGGGTCAATCAATATCCTTCAAATAAAAAAATATGGTTTCCTCGTCAGTAACCCTCCCTATGTGGCAGAAGTCGAATGGAAAACGCTTCAGCCGGAAATACTCCTGCATGAACCGCAAGAGGCAGTAACGGATCATGCCGACGGACTGACTTTTTACAAACGAATTGCTGAAATATCGGCTGATCTTTTGACAACGGACGGCACCGTCATTGTTGAGATCGGCTGCGGTCAGGCTGAGAGTGTTCAAAACATTTTCAATGAATCGGCGTTTCGAGAATTTTCACTTATAAATGATATGCAGCGCATTCCGCGGGTTCTTTGCGGATACAGAAAATCCGTCCGGATGCCGGACACAGTCTTCTCGGTCAATTAATACGTATGCGAGCACTTCTACAAAGGGTAAAAGAGTGCGGGGTAGAAATCGACGGAAAAGAGTACAGTAATATTCCCGGGGGACTCCTGATATTCCTCGGCGTTCGGAAGGACGATGTTGAGTCTGATGCCGATTCTTTAGCCGAACGTTCCGGCTCTTTGAGAATATTCAATGATAGTGCGGGGAAAATGAATCTCTCGATCCTGGAGAACCGGGGATCCGTGATGATCGTGTCTCAATTTACATTATATGCAAATACACGAAAAGGCAATCGACCCGGATATTCGGATGCCGCACCTTCTCAAATTGCAGAAAAACTTTATGACCGATTTTGTGACCGAATGCGGCTTCTCGCGGGAACGGAACGCGTGTCGACGGGAAAATTTGGGGCGATGATGAATGTAAAACTCGTAAATGACGGCCCTGTTACCGTTATGCTGGAAAGCAAAGAGCCTCGGCAGGCCTGAAAGAAACAACCTGCCCTGGGTAAAGTGGAAAAGACGAAACCTCCGAAACATATTGTCATACTCTTTATCGACGGGGTCGGATTCGGAAGAAAAGATCCTGAAGTCAACCCGTTTTTTTGCGCTCGTCTTCCTCAGATCCAGAAGCTTTGCGGCGGCCGCATATTCCATCAAAGACACAGGCGATTTTCATCGAAGGAAGCAATGCTGATTCCAGTCGATGCAACGCTTGGAATGCCGGGACTTCCTCAAAGCGGAACCGGTCAAACGGCCATTTTTACCGGTACCAACGGGGCAAAAATATTCGGTAGGCATTTCGGTCCGTACCCGCCTTCCGTTCTCAGGCCGGTTATTCAGTCTGGAAATATTTTCAAAAGAGTCCGGGATCTGGGAGGAAGTGCCGTTTATGCGAATGCGTTTCCCAAAGAGTTTTTGCAGTATGCTTCGACCGGCACGCGAAGACTGACGGTGTCCACCTTATCGTGCATCCTGAGCGGTATACCCCTGCTGACAGCAAGGGACCTGATGGACAATAATGGAATCTCTGCGGATTTTATCCGCACTCAATGGCCCGAATTGGGACACCCGGATGTTCGTTCAATCACAGCTTTTGAAGCCGGTCTTCATTTCTATCGGATATCGATGTGCCATACGCTTACCGTCTTTGAATACTGGCTGACCGACCATGCGGGACACAGCCGGAATATGAAGTTTGCCGTCGAAGTCCTGGAACAGCTCGATGAGTTTCTTGCAGGATATTTTGAACAGTTCGACGAATCGCAATCGCTTTTTCTGATGATCAGTGATCACGGAAATATTGAAGATCTATCGCTTAAAAGTCATACGAGAAACAAGGTGCCTTGCATACTTGCGGGCCGGGAAAAGGGAACTGTCGCAAGTCAGATACGGAATTTGACGGATATAACACCGGCACTGATACAACTACTATCATAACACTATCATGTTCAATCAACGACCGGCACTTCGGATTGTGCTGCTGTTCGCTGCAGGGATTGCGTTATCTTCCGAAATATTCCTGCCATTTTCCGCCGCATATTGCTTATGCGCACTGGCGGTGGGCGGTGCTCTGCTTTGTCTGCGGAAATTTTCGAACACGGCGTTTTTTTCCATCCTCCTCCAAAGTGCGATCGTTCTCATGGGCTTTGCGCTGCACACGGGGCAGGCAGATCAAACCAGGGGCATACGGCTCGATCCGAAATATACCGGCGAACAAATTATTCTCTACGGCAGGGTGGTTTCCGATTCCACCGTTAAAGGTGAACGGCTGCAGTATATCATTGCCGCTGACAGCATCATGCGAAACGGGATGATGGACTATGAGAAGAGAAACGTCATCGCAGTTCTGCAAATTAAGGAAGGTAAGGAATGGGGAAGGTTCTGTACACCGGGAAACTATCTTTGCATGCAGGCATCGATTGATCAATTTCCATCTGCACGTAATCCGGGAGAATTCGATTATGGACGTTACCTTGAATTAAACGATATTCACGGCGTTGTTGATATTCTTCATGTATCGCTGGTTTCAAAAACCGCACATTACAATCTCTCCTCGTTCGTCTATTCTGCACAGAAGTATTTTTATACGACACTCGACCGCTTGCATGAAAAGCGTTTTTCAAGTTTCCTTAAAGGAATTGTCCTTGGATACAGGGCAGATCTATCCGAAGATGTCAAGCAGTCTTTTATTGATACCGGAACAATCCACATATTGGCCGTTTCGGGCGAGAATGTCGCATTCGTTGCGCTGGTACTCTACTCGATTTTTGAATTGCTCAGGTTTCATCGGATTGCTGCCGCACTATCGGGCATTACCGGTTTGGTACTCTATATGCTCATTACCGGATCTACTGCCTCTGTCGTGCGTGCAACGATAATGGCGGTCGTCGTTCTGCTGGGATCTTGCTTCGAACGAAAATCGGATATTGTCAATTCCCTTAGTATTGCCGCTCTTCTTCTTTTTTTATGGAGTACTGATACGCTGTACGATGTCGGTTTCCAGCTTTCCTTCGCTGCAGTAGGTTCGATCATTTATTTTTATCCGAAGCTTATTGCTGCCGGGGAAAAAATGCCGAAAAAAATCAGAGAGTTTCCACTTGTCGAGGAATCAATCAAACTTCTTGCCGTATCGCTTGCTGCTCAGATCGGCACACTTCCTTTTACGGCATATTATTTCGGAAAAATTTCTTTTGTTTCATGCGTCGCCAATATTATCGTCGTTCCGCTCAGCGGTTTGAACACTATCTTGGGCTTTATAGAATTATTGACAGCGCCGTTGAGCACGGCTCTTGCATCCTGCTATGCCGCAGTGAACGATTGTTTCCTTTGGTTCGTGCTCTGGTTTGTCGGTGCGGCAGCGAGAATGCCTTTTGCTTTTTACAATATATCATCGCTGGGTGTTTCGGCAGTTGTCGTATATTATTGCATCGTTATCGGAATCTTTGTCCTGCGCAGGAAAAATCTTAAATATGCAGTTATCGCTCTGCTTTTTGCTTCGAACGGTTATCTTTGTTTTGAAAATTTGAGGGAACATACTTCTCTGGTGCGTATTTGTTCTTTCGATGTCGGACAGGGGGATGCTTTTTTAGCTGATTTTCCGGGTCACCGCAGTTTGCTTATCGATTCCGGCCCCTCCAACCGGTTTGTCGACGCGGGGGAGCGCTTTATTGCGCCTTATCTCAAGCGAGAAGGAATATCGTCATTGAACTACGCGGTGTTGACTCATCCGCATGCGGATCACTACGGCGGAATTCGCCGAGTTGCACAAAACATTCATATTGATACCGTCGTTGTTCCCTCTCTTCCATTCTATCCTCTTCCATTTCAATTTCTGATTGATTCGCTGAAAAGCATGGGGATCTGCATCAGGAAAGTACAGTCAGGAGATCAATTGTATATCGGAAATGATGTGCGGATCTACGTACTGTATCCTTCGGTTCACAATATCCGGAATCGGAATATGAACGATTGTTCCATTGTTATGAAAATTTATTTTGGAACCACGTCGTTTCTTTTTACAGGAGACGCGGGGGAAGATATTGAACAAGCATTGGGAAGGAAGTATAGTGTTCTACTTCAAAGCGATGTATTGAAAGTAGGTCATCATGGAGCAGATATGAGCACCGGTCCGGAATTTCTGAAAAAAGTCAGGCCTTCGATGGCCTTGATTTCCGTCGGCCGCAAAAATATGTTCGGGCATCCATCAGGCAAAGTTCTTAAGGAATTGATGAAAAATGGAGTTGCGGTGTTCCGAACTGATATGGATCATGCGACGATCGTAGAAAGCGACGGCAGGATATGCCGGTCTGTACCATGGCGCAATTGAAAAAGCGGAACCTCCTTATTCAAATATCTGTTCAAATAAAAAAAGGAGAGTTCGTGAAAATTATTCTAATCATATTTTTCGGGATGCTTTTTTTGAAAGACACAACAGCAGGCGTGAAGACCGAAACGGTTGAATACAAGCAGGGGAATATAATCCTTGAAGGATATCTTGCCTATGATGAGGGTCTGATAGGAAAACGACCGGGTGTAATTGTTGTCCATGATTGGCTCGGCATTTCGGCAGCGACAAGAAAGCGGGCAGAGCAATTGGCAGAACTCGGGTATGTCGTCCTTGCAGCCGATATCTACGGTAAAGGGATACGTCCTGCAAATGCACAGGAAGCGCAGACAGAAGCAATGAAATATTATAAGGACCGGAAGCTTCTGCGCGATCGAGCGCGCGCGGGACTCGATTTTCTTTCATCGCAAACAATGGTGGACACCGCCCGACTTTCTGTTATCGGGTACTGTTTTGGAGGGGCGGGGGCGCTTGAACTGGCAAGAAGCGGCGCTCCGTTAAAAGGCATTGTAACGTTTCATGGTTCGCTTTCCACGCCGACTCCGGACGATGCAAAGAATATCAGGGGAAAAGTTCTTGTTTTGCACGGGGCGGATGATCCATTCGTTAAACAAGCGGATGTGACCGCATTTATGGATGAAATGCGCAAAGGGGGGGTGGATTGGCAGCTGGTTCAATACGGAGGCGCTGTTCATAGTTTTACCGATATGCGTGCAGGAAGCGATAATACGAAAGGAGGAGCGTACAATGAAGCGGCTGACCGGAGATCATGGCAGGCAATGAAATATTTTCTCATGGAAGTATTTCAATAGAAGTTCTTTCCCGTCAAGACAAGATCCGTTCGGGTAAAATTTTTGCTGAACGGATTTTTTTATTCGGGGAGGTATCTTATATTCATTTTGTCTATATTTCAATATGCAATTGACAAAAACGCAAGTTAAATATCTCCATTCTCTTTCTCAAAAAAAAATCCGTTCTTCGGAACAAAAATTTATACTTGAAGGCTGGCGTCCGCTGGTCGATGCACTGGCATCAGATTTTAAGATCGAATTGATAGCGGTGACTGAAGAACAGTCAGCAGACCCGCGTTTTGCCGGGTTAGCAGATCGCGCGAGGGAGAAAAAAATTCCTTTTTACTCTTTATCCAATGCAGAGTTGAAATATCTTTCGGAAACGGTTCATCCGCAAGGCGTACTAGCTCTCGTTGAACAACGCCGATGGACATTCGATGGACTCGACGTCAAATCCTTGAAGCGTATTGTTGCGTGTGATGCAGTCACCGATCCGGGAAACATGGGAACAATACTGCGGACATGCGATTGGTTCGGTATAGATGCCGTTCTTCTAGGTAAGGGCTGTGTCGACATGTATAATGAAAAGGTTATCCGTGCAACGGCCGGTTCAATTCTGCACCTTCCGATCCTGGAAAATATCAGCTTGATCCACGAACTTCCGAAATTTAAACAGAACGGTTTTTCTCTTCTTGCAACTGCTTTGGACGGCAAAATTTTGGACCGGGGATATTTATTCCCGGCGAAATCCATGCTGATTCTTGGAAGCGAAGCGCATGGTGTAAGCGGAGAGATTTTTTCTTTGGCGGATGAGACCGTTACGATCCCCTCATACGGCAAAGCCGAATCACTCAATGCGGGCACCGCATGCGGAATTATCATCGCTCAATGGCGGATACAGAGCGCCTAAATAATGATCTTATTCGAATTCTGCCTGTTGAAAAGTTGCTGCGGATTTTTTGAAATTGTCCAATTTTCATTTATCTTTTTATGTGTGCAGCGCTGAAAAATCGAGAGAGAACGTCGAAAGCATTGAATCTTGTGACGCTGCAGCGAGCTCTCTCAAAGCTGGGATTTTGTTCCCGATCGCAGGCGGGGCTTCTTATAGCGTCAGGGAACGTTCAGGTTAATGCGAAATTATGTGCAGATCCGGAACAGTGGATAGATCTTGTGCAGGACTTGATTACGGTTGATGGGAGACAGCTTTCCCGAAAGAAATTTTGTTATGTTCTTTTCCATAAACAGGCCGGAATTGTTACAACGCGGACGGATGAACGCGGCAGAAAAACCATTTATGACATTCTCGATCCCTCCATGCGGCATTTAATGCCGGTCGGTCGGCTCGATAAGGAAACGAGCGGAATGCTCCTTTTGACGAATGATCATCAATGGGCTGAACGTATGACCAATCCGAAGTCGCATGTCCGGAAACTGTACGATGTTCAAGTTGACAGACCGCTTACGCTGCAGGAAGAAAAATCTCTTCGAAGCGGAATTTGTATTCGGAACGATGGGAACGATTATGTTACACTGCCTGCAACGCTTACGCGTGAAGGAACCCTGAAATACCGGATAGGACTGACTGAAGGGAAGAACCGTCAGGTGCGGAAGATGTTTAAAGCCGCCGGAGCGGACATCGTTTCGTTGAAGCGAATAGCGATAGGCAGTTTAAAATTGGGCACACTCCCGTCCGGCCATTGGCGGGTTCTATCGGAAGAAGAAACTGCACTGTCGAAGCAAGTTGAAAGTTCAGGAGCCGATGCCGGAATTTCGAAGCGAAATTATTGAGATGTTTGTTTTCCGGCGCGGCGCAGACGTACCGGAATATCTGCTTTTGCAGCGGGCGCAGGAAGATCTTTTATACCCGGGCTTGTGGCAAATAATAACGGGCACACTGGAAGACGGGGAAGACGCACTGCACTGTGCGCTGCGGGAGCTCGTTGAAGAAACCGGCTTGAAATATTCAAGGTTCTGGGCAGTTCCCGCAACGGATTCTTTTTATGATCACCGGCGCGATGTCATACAGGTCATGCCGGTATTCGCAGTCGAAGTAGGCAGAGAGGCCGAGCCCAAGCTTTCGCAAGAGCATCAAACATTTGAATGGTTGCCGTTTGATGATGCGCGAAAAAAATTAGTGTGGCCCGGACAGCGTTCCGGGCTGGAAATTGTGCATCAATATATTGCCGGAAGAGAAGCGGCAAGTCTTCTCACTGAAATACAACAAGTATAAATTAAAGGACACATCGTGAGTCTCTTAGTCGTAGGATCTGTTGCGCTTGATACCGTTGAAACTCCCTTTGGAAGCGTCAAGGATGCGCTTGGCGGTTCTGCTATATATATATCTGCGGCAGCAAGTTATTTCACTTCTCCGGTTCGATTGGTAGGCGTCGTGGGGGACGACTTCCCAAAAGAACACATTCAGTTCCTGGAATCGCGTCAGATCGATATCGACGGTCTTCAGATTGTCCGGGGCAAAAAAACCTTTCGATGGGGTGGTAAATATCATTACGATCTCAATGTCCGGGATACATTATTCACGGAATTAAACGTCTTCAAAGATTTTGATCCGGTCATTCCCAGTACATATAAAACATCAAGCTATGTCTGTCTTGGCAACATCGATCCGCTTCTTCAACGCAAGATTCTTCGACAGATCAACAGACCGCGGCTCGTTGTGGGCGATACAATGAATTATTGGATAGAGACAAAACCGGCAGAACTTGCTGAGACGATGAAGAGCATGGATGTTCTTATTGTAAACGATTCGGAAGCACGTCTCCTGACAAACGAACCGAATCTTATCAAGGCGGCAAAAAAAATAATAAAGATAGGACCGCGCATTGTCATCATAAAAAAAGGCGAACATGGCGCTACACTGGTGACGGAGGAAACAATCTTTTCTGCTCCGGCATATCCGTTAGAAAACATTTTCGATCCAACCGGTGCCGGTGATACATTCGCCGGAGGTTTCATAGGCTGGCTGGCGCGAACAGACGATATCTCGGTCAATAATTTAAAACGTGCGGTTGTGTACGGAAGCACGCTTGCTTCGTTTTGCGTGGAAAAATTCAGTATTGAAAGTCTGCGCGAGTTAAGTTATTTAAAAGTGCACGACAGATTCCTTGCATTCATGGATCTGTCAAGATTTGATGACGAGAGGTAGCTGTGGTGAAGCCGTTGGAATGGACTGGCGGCAAGCTCCGATTTCTTGATCAGACAAAATTGCCCGCCGAAGAATTATGGGTTGAAACAGACGATGTGCGCGTTGTTCATGATGCCATCTGCCGGCTCGCCCTGAGGGGTGCACCGCTGATCGGTATTGCTGCTGCCTACGGAGTCGCTCTTGCAGCGCAGCAATGCCCGGAAGAGGAACCTTCACCCTGCCGTTTTCTTTCCGATACTATCCACATGCTTGAGCAATCGCGTCCGACTGCGGTCAACTTATTTTGGGCGTTGAACCGGCAGCGGAAAATTTTGCTTGCCAACCCGGCTGCCTCGATTGTTCTCTTGCGGCATCTCTTGCTGGAAGAAGCTTTGACCATTCACGGTGAAGACCGAATTATGTGCGAACACATCGCTGAACACGGAATAACCCTTTTGAAACCCGGTTCGATTCTTCTGACGCATTGCAACAGCGGCGCTCTTGCTACGGGTGGAAACGGCACTGCACTCGGAATTATACGAGCCGGCCGGGAGGCCGGACTTGTTGATCATGTCTTTGTCGATGAAACCCGGCCTCTCTTGCAGGGAGCAAGATTGACGATGTGGGAACTGATGCAGCTGTTGGTACCGGCTACCCTTCTTACGGACAACGCCGCTGCGTTTCTTATGCATCAAAAAAAAATTCATGCCGTTTTTACCGGAGCGGATAGAATTGCAGGAAACGGCGACTGTGCAAACAAAATCGGCACATACAGCCTTGCCATTCTGGCGAAATATCATGCTGTTCCTTTCTATATTGCAGCTCCAGTTTCGACGTTCGACGCTTCGCTTGCAGACGGGAATATGATTCCGATTGAAGAACGAGATGCGGATGAATTACGTGTGATAAACGGCCGGCTGATGACTCCTATAGATGCACCCGTCTATTCTCCGGCATTTGATGTTACACCGAACGAATTAATTGCTGCAATTATAAGCGATAGAGGAATTCTCTATCCGCCGTACAAACATGCGATATGGGAAATGGTTAAGAATAATAAACTGTGAATTGTAAAGAAGTTCTTAGTGCTTGGTACGTAGTGCGTAGTTAGTTCTTAACCAAGAACCAAGAAC
>Ga0182017_10001097_pt1 | contig 21159 bp, 15 predicted proteins | sample 712E3DmetaG_FD_120492 | JGI IMG/M metagenome (GOLD analysis project Ga0182017, IMG submission 120492) | Permafrost microbial communities from Stordalen Mire, Sweden - 712E3D metaG | ecosystem: Environmental > Terrestrial > Soil > Wetlands > Permafrost | place: Sweden: Stordalen | collected... | reverse complement strand
CCAATCTCGATGTCCCGGCTGCCAATCTCGATGTCCCGGCTGCCAATCTCGATGTCCCGGCTGCCAATCTCGATGTCCCGGCTGCCAATCTCGATGTCCCGGCCCCCAATGTCGATGTCCGGCCGCCGGACGTGACGATTCCGAACCAGGATGTGCGCCCGCCTGACACGATCATTACGCCACCCACGGATGCGGCTGATGCTGCAGCCGATACGACGCCGGTCATCCACGATGCGGGCCCCACTGACTCTGTGGCAGACACAACCCCCGTCATTGTCGACGCGGCAGACGTTGGCCACGACGGAAACGTCGTTGTCACTGTCGACGCCGCTGACGCCGCGGGAGACGCTGGCACAGACGGAACCGTCGTTGTCACTGTCGACGCTGCAGACGGCGGTGTCGCAGACGCGCCGGAAATCGATGCTCCGCCAGTCGTCGACAGCGGGGTTAGCGACGGCGGCGGTTGTGAGGGCGACGCATGTCATGAGTACACCTTCCAGGGCGACAAGCGGGATGGCGGCCTGCCCCCCGGCTTCACCTCGATACCGGCGGCCTCGGCAGACGTTTGGAGTTTGGTTATGGACGGGAGCAACGAAGTTCTTGAGGGAGCGGGTACTGGCGCGCCAGCCTACGTTGAGACTGATATTGTTTCCTGGACAGACCAGACCATCGAGGTCAAGGTGCGGTTCACGAACGCGCCAAACAACAATGTGGTCCGCATCTGCGGTCGTTTGACCGCCGCCAATACCCCGAACGGCTACTGTATCTACGTTTCGACCGTCGCATCTGACGCGGGCTCGACTGGCGGGAGTATTACGATCTACAAGCGGACGAACGGCGCTGTGGATATGATGGGCGCGGCGGTCAGCGGGCTGGACATCATGGTGGGGAGCTGGCACACGTATCGCTTCGCGATCAGTGGCGCAGGTCCGGTGGACTTGAAGGCGTACCTGGATGGCGCTGTTACTCCTACCGTCAGCGCGACCGACAACAATAGCGGAAGCACAACCCCGGCCTACTTGCTCGCTGGTGCGGCTGGGCTCGGTGTTGTCAACGTCACCGCTGACTTCGACGACCTGATTGTGACGAATCCGTAGTCTCGCGGCTCTGCAGGCTCGGCTGCGAAGGCGGCCGAGCCCTTGCCGGCGCGGCTACGGCAGCCGCGCCAGCCGGAAGGCGCTGTGGATGCGCTTCTGCGCCTGGGCTGCCTGGGCCGAGGCCACCACCAGCGAGATGTTCAGCTCGGATGAGCCCTGGGCAATGGCCACCACGTTGATTTCCTGCGAGGCCAGCGCCGAGAACACCCGCGCCGCGATCCCCGGCATGCCGGCCATGCCCAGGCCCACCACCGCGATGGTGGTCATGCCGGACTGCACCTGGATGCCGTCCACATCGCGACGAGCGATTTCCTCGTGGAAGGCGCGGTCTAGGTGCTCCTTGGCCGCCTTGGCTTCCTTCTCGGGCACGGTGAAGCAGATGGACTGCTCAGACGATGCCTGGGTGATGAGCGAGACTGACATCCCATGCGCCGACAGGGTCGCGAAGGTGCGCGCAGCCACCCCCGGCACGCCCAGCAAGCCACGGCCAGCCACTGTGACCAATGCCTGACCCGATACCGCAGAAAGCGCCTTGACCGGATGGCGGTCACTGCTCTGCTGCGACGAGATCTCGGTGCCAGGCGCGCTGGGCTCGGCAAACGGCCGCACGTAGACCGGGATGGGCTTGCCCTGCACCGGGATGAGCGCACGTGAATGCAACACCTTGGCGCCATAGTAGGCCAACTCAGCGGCCTCGCGCAGGTGAAGCTGTGGGATCACGCGCGCGTCGGGCACCACGCGCGGGTCAGCGGTGAGCAGCCCCGGCACGTCCTTCCACAGGGTCACCCGGCTGGCCTCAAGCGCACGCCCGAGCAAGGTGGCGGTCAGATCCGAGCCGCCGCGGCCCAGGGTGACCAGAGCCGGGGGCTGCCCGTGCTCCTTGTGCCACGCTCCCAGAAAGCCAGGCACCACTGGCACCACGCCGCGAGACACGAGCGGCCGCAGCCGGGCGCGCACCGCCGCATCGGTGTGCGTGAGGTTGGGCGCGGCGCCGCCAAACGGGCCGTCGGTGTGAATCACTTCCAGCGCATCCACGACCTGGGCCTTCACACCTGCAGCGCGCAGCACCGCACAGAAGATCTCGGCGCTCAAGCGCTCGCCGCGCGACACCACCAGATCACTGGTGCGCGGGGTCAGCTCGCGCAAGGCCGTAAGGCCCCCGGCCAGCATCTCCAGCTCGGCCATCGACTGGTCGACCACTGCAGCCAGCTCGGCCTTGGCCCGCTGGCCGAGCACCACCTGGTGCAGGACCACACGGTACTTCTCGCGCACCGCTTCGAGCGCGGTCGCGGTCTTCTCGCGATCGCCCGCGCGGGCATGCTCCGCCACCGCCAGCAGCAGGTCCGTCGCGCCGGCCGGTGCCGAGCAGACCACAGCCAGCGGTACGCCGCACGCCTTCGAGATGCCGGCCGCGTGCTTGTAGGCCGCGCCGTCTGCCAGAGATGCGCCACCAAACTTGTAGACCTCGGGGAGACGCGATTTTCGTGTCATGGGACAGGGGCTTTCTTACTACAGAGTCGAAAAGAGACCATGGTCAAAATCGGCGCGCGAAGGTGCTAAGTTTAGGGCATGCGTCCCTACCGCGCCCATTTCCGCTGCATCACCCGCTGCCCGGGCGAGTACCCGCTCGACCAGGTCATCTACCGCTGCCCTCAATGCGGCAACCTGCTGGAAGTCGTCCACGATCTGCAGGCCCTGCAACAGCGCAGTGCCGCGGAGTGGAAGAAGTTGTTCGAAGACCGCTACATGCGCACCGACTGGCCGCACGGCTCAGGAGTGTGGGGCAAGCGCGAATGGGTTCACCCGCATATCCGCAACGAGAACGTGGTGTCGATGTACGAGGGCGGCAGCAACCTGTTCTGGGCCCAGCGCTATGGCGCCAAGCTGGGCGTCGAGGATCTGTGGGTCAAGCTGTGCGGCAACTCGCACACCGGGTCGTTCAAGGATCTAGGCATGACCGTGCTCCTGTCCGCGGTCAAGCAGATGATTGCGGACGGCAGGCCCATCTCGGCGGTGGCCTGCGCATCGACTGGCGACACCTCGGCGGCGCTTGCTGCCTACGCCGCAGCCGCCGGTATTCGCGCCATCGTCATCCTTCCCCGGGGCAAGATCTCCACCGCCCAACTCGTGCAGCCGCTGGCCAATGGCGCCACCGTGTTGGCCCTGGAAGGCAACTTCGACGATTGCATGAAAGTCGTGCAGCGCCTGGCCGCCGAAGAGGGGGTGTACCTGGCCAACAGCATGAACTCGTTGCGCGTCGAGGGACAGAAAACCGTGGGCATCGAGATCGTGCAGCAGTTCGACTGGCGCGTGCCTGACTGGATCATCATCCCGGGGGGAAATCTGGGCAACGTCAGCGCGCTCGGCGCCGGGTTCAAGATGATGCGCGACCTGGGCCTCATCGACAAACTGCCGCGCATCTGCGTGGCCCAGGTGGAGGCTGCCAATCCGCTCTATCTCGCTTTTCGGAAGGGCTTCGACAAGTTCGAGCCCATGGTGCCCAAGACCACCCTGGCCTCGGCCATCCAGATCGGCAACCCGGTGAGCGTGCAAAAGGCCATCCGGACGCTGCAGGAATTCGATGGCGTGGTCGAGCAGGCGAACGAGACCGAACTGGCCGACGCGGTGGCGCGCGCGGACGCCACCGGCATGTTCTGCTGCCCGCACACCGGCGTGGCGTTGGGCGCGCTGGAGAAGCTGGTGGCGGCTGGCACGGTACGCAGGTCCCAGACCGCGGTCGTGATCAGCACCGCCAACGGCCTCAAGTTCACCGACTTCAAGGTCGGCTACCACGAAGGCAAGCTGCCCGGGGTTCCTGTGTGCCAGTACGCCAACAAGCCGGTGGAGGTCCCGAATGACTACGGCAAGGTCCGCGACACGGTTCGCCGACTGCTGGATGCGTGAGGATCGGACAGGCGAACGTCTAGGGAATTGTCCTCAGTGAAACTCAGGGAGAGAGCCTGCGAACTTGCCGGCGCCTCGTCAAGCTGAGAGGCCGGAGAACTCACCGCCACCGCATCCCGCTGCGCCGAATTCCGTGGGAGCAGACCCGCATCCATTGCGCAGCCGCCGAATCTCTCGTAGATTTCCGCCTCTTACCCGGCGGAGATTCCCATGCAGATCGCCCTCTTCGACACCACCCTTCGGGACGGAACCCAGAGCGAGGGGCTTTCCCTCTCGGTCGAGGACAAGATCAAGATTGCCCGCCTGCTCGACGGGTTCGGGGTGCGCTACATCGAAGGCGGCTATCCCGGGGCCAACCCCAAAGACGAGGAATTCTTTCGCCGCGCCTCCGAGCTGAAGCTCAAGCAGGCCCGGCTGACCGCGTTCGGCAGCACCCGCCGGACCGGCAGCACGGCCGCGACCGACGCCAACCTGCAGGCCTTGGTCAAGGCCGGCACGCCTGCAGTGGCTATTTTCGGCAAGACGTGGCTGCTGCATGTGACCGACGTGCTCAAGACCACTGCCGAAGACAATCTGGTGATGATCTCCGACAGCGTGTCGTTCCTCAAACAGAATGGCCGCGAGGTGATCTTCGACGCCGAACACTTCTTCGACGGCTTTCGCGACGATCGCAACTATGCCTTGGCCGCCGTGCGCGCTGCCGCCCAGGCCGGCGCCGACTGGATCGCCCTTTGCGATACCAATGGCGGGAACCTGCCCTCGACCGTGGCCGAGATCGTAGGTGAGGCGAAAAAGACGCTGACCGTGCCCTTGGGCATTCACGCCCACAACGACAGCGATCTGGCAGTGGCCAACTCACTGGCGGCGGTGGAGGCTGGCTGCACCATGGTGCAAGGCACACTCAACGGCTGGGGCGAGCGCTGCGGAAACGCCAACCTCATGTCAGTGATCCCGGCCCTGCAGCTCAAGATGGGCCTAACCTGCATCCCCGAAGAGAACATGGAGCGACTCACCGAGGTCTCGCGCACGGCCAGCGAGATCGCCAACCTGCGCCCGCGCGCGCATGCGCCCTATGTGGGCGGCTCGGCCTTTGCCCACAAGGCGGGCGCGCATGTCGCCGCGGTGGCCAAGTCGCCCATCACGTTTGAGCACATTCCGCCCGAAAAGGTGGGCAACAGCCGTCGCATCGTCGTGTCCGAGCTTTCCGGGCGCGGCAACATTCGCGTGCGCGCCGCCGAGCTGGGCGTCCAGTTGCGCGGCAACGAGGCCGACCTAGTCGCCCGCATCAAGGAACTGGAGAACCAGGGTTACCAGTTCGAGGCGGCCGATGGCTCCTTGGAGCTGATGCTGCGGCGGACGCAACCGGGCTACAGCGAGCCCTTCGAGGTCCTCGACGTGGTGGTGATCTCCCAGCGCCGCAGCGGCAGCGACATGTTCGTTGAAACCACGGTCAAGATCAAGGTGGGCGACGAGGTTTCGCATGTGGTGGCCGAAGGCTCGGGCCCGGTCGAGGCCATGGACCGCGCTTTCCACAAGGCGCTCGACCACCACTTCCCGGTTTTGCGCCAGATCCATCTATGCGACTTCAAGGTCCGCATTATCGATCCCGAATCTGCAACCGCGGCCATAACCCGGGTGCTGGTCGAATCCAGCCTCGGGAGTGACCGTTGGAGCACCATCGGTGTCTCCCAGAACATCATCGAGGCGAGCTGCGAAGCGCTCAAAGACGCGCTTGAGCTGCCGCTGGTTCGCGCGGCAAAAGCCTGAGTCAGCCTGCCCGGGCCAATAACCTTCAGCAATCGCGCGATAGCCCGCTTGTCGCGGGAAGCGGGAATAGGAGGCAGTCGCCCTTGGTTGCACGTCCGGGATCCGTGCGGTAGATGCATGACGTTATTCGTCACACGCAGCCTCAGCCGTACTCCTACATCCCGTGCCCATGCCAGCGTCCCACCATTCGCTGAAAACCGGCGCCGCTGCTCTTGTCGCCATCACGCTCGCTAGCCCTGCTGTGAGCCTGGCGGGCGATGACGCCGAGTATTCTTCGCTTCCGGCCCATCTGGGAATGGCGGAGGCCTTGCGGCTTTCCCGCGAACGGGGCTTTGACCTCATCGTGGCGGACGCCATGGTGGACAGCACCCGCGGCGATGCGCAGATAGCTGGCGCCATTCCAAATCCCGCCATTTCCGGCGGCGTGGGTCGCTCGTTCGGTTTCAACAGCGCCCAGTGTCCCGGCTGCTCGGCCCTGGCCTGGAGCGCAGGGGTGTCCGACCAATCCGCTCTCTTCGACACGTTGTCGGGGAAGCGCGGCCTGCGTTCGCGCACGGCAGAGCTCGCCCTGTCGGTGGCGCGGCAGAACCGCGCCGATACCCAGCGCACCCTGGAATCCATGCTCCGCCAGCAGTATCTGGAGGCCGTATACGACCGTGACGCCCTCGACCTAGCGCACGAGTCGCAAGGCCGTCTCGGCCATGTCCTGGAACTCAACCAAGCTCGCTACCAACATGGCGCCATCTCGCAAGTCGATGCCCTCAAGGTCGAAACCGAGAAACTGGAAGCCGACCAGGAGGTGGAACGCGCGGAACTGGCCCTGGCCCAGGCCAAGTATCAGCTCGCCTTCCTGCTGGGCGTGCGCGGGCACGTGCCTGATTTCGAGGTCGACATCGATCTTCCGCGCTATCGCGTACCCAACGAGCTGGGCAATGCCACGGTTGACTCTTTGCTGGAGCGGGCTCGCAAACAGCGTCCCGACTTGGCAGCCGCCCACCTGGAGCACGACCGGGCGGGCGCGGCTCTCCGCTCGGCGGGACGCTTGCGCTTTCCGGACTTGGCGCTCTCGCTTGGCCTAAGCGGCCAAGGAGCTGGCAGCGACGTCAGCTCGCCGCCCACGATCTCGCTGGGGCTCACCCTCACCCCGCCGCTGTTCTACCGTTTCCAAGGGGAAGTGCAGAAGGCCCAGGCCGATCTGCGGGTGCAGGACACCCTTTTGGCCAAGACCGAGGCGCAGATCGTGAACGACGTGACCGTCGCGCTAGCCCAGTTCCAGTCGACCCGGCGCCGGGTGGAACGGGCCGAGCACGGCCTGCTCGATCGGGCGCGGCGCACGCGCGACCTCGTGCAGATCCAGTACGAAAAGGGTGCCGCGTCCCTGCTCGAATACCTGGATGCACAACGTATGCTGATAGACACCACCCAAGGCTACCTGCGCGATCTCGCCGACTACTGGCTGGCGGTCGTGCTCATCGGGGAAGCCGTGGGATTGGAGTTGGGGCCATGAACCACATCATTCCCGTCGCCTCTCTTTGCTTGGTCGTGGCCGTCGGGCCTGGCTGTCACCGGCGCGCCGTTGCCAAGCCGTCAGCGGTTCCGCCAAACACCGAGGTCTGGCTGGCGCCGGAACAGGCGGCCGCAGCCAAGCTGGTGGTCGAACCGCTGGAACCCCAGCCGGTAGGCGGCGTGGTGGTGGCGAGCGGCCGTGTGACCTTCGACGATCTGCACGTGGCGCACGTGCTGTCGCCGGTGACCGGCCGGGTGGTCAAGATCGAGGCCCAGCCCGGCCAGCGCGTGAAGAAGGGTGACACCCTGGCGCAGATCGAGTCTCCTGACGTGGCGACAGCGTTCTCCGACCTGGCCAAGGCGCAGGCCGACTTTGGCGCGGCCGAGAAGGATGCGAACCGCCAGAAGGAGCTATTCGACCTCCACGCCGGATCCCAGCGAGATTTTGAAAGCGCGCAATCCAACTTCAGCAAGGCCAGGGCCGAGCTGGATCGCGCGAGGAAGAAGACCCGCATCCTGCGCGGCAGCTCCTCCGATCGATCGGACCAAATGTACACCCTGCGCACTCCCATCGACGGCGAGGTCATCGCGCGCAACGTAAACCCCGGCGCCGAGGTGCAAGGTCAGTACACCGGAGGCACCGTGCTCGAACTCTTCACCATCGGTGAGTTGGACAGCGTGTGGGTGCTGGGGGACGTTTTCGAGATGGATCTCGGGCGGGTCAAGGCAGGCACCGCATGTTTGGCCGCTGTCGTGTCCTATCCCGGCCGGGTGTTCCGGGGTCGGGCCGATTGGGTTTCGGATACGCTCGATCCCGCGACCCACACCTCGAAGGTCCGCTGCAAGATCGCCAATTCCGACCGCGCCCTGAAGCCCGAGATGTATGCCACCGTCACCCTGCCGGTGGACCGCCAGGTCGCGCTCGCCGTCCCGCGCAGCGCGCTCCTGCGTCTCGGCGATCAGACAGTGGTTTTCGTCGAGATGGGCAAGACACCGGACGGCCGCCTACGCTTCGAGCGCCGGCCCGTGGTGGTCAATGAGGAGCTGGGCAGCGAGTACCTGCCGGTCCTGCGCAACCTGGCCAAGGATGAGCGCATCGTGGTCTCGGGCGCCATCCTGCTTTCCGGGATGCTGTAACTATGATCGAGCGACTCGTTTCGGCCGCCATCCGCGCGCCTTTCCTGGTGTTCATGGCGACCCTGGCCCTGGTCGGCATTGGCATCCGCTCGTATGTGCAACTCGACATCGAGGCGTATCCCAACCCGGTGGCGCCGATGATCGAAATCATCGCGCAGCCGGAAGGTTGGAGCGCCGAGGAGGTCGAACGCTACGTCACACTGCCGATCGAAACCGGGCTGGTGGGCATGCCAGGTCTGGAACATGTGCGCTCACAGTCGCTCTTCGGCCTGGCCGACGTGAAGTTCTACTTCGGCTGGGATACCAGCTATTTCACAGCTCAACAGCGCGTGCTCAACCAGCTCAATTTCGTAAGCCTGCCGGCGGGCGTGCAACGGCAGCTCTCGCCCTGGAGTGCCATCGGCGAGCTGTACCGTTACAAGGTGGTGGGCAAGGACTACACCGCGGCTGACCTCAAGACCGCCGAGGACTGGATCCTGGAAAAGGAGTTCCGCCAGGTGCCGGGTGTGATCGACGTGGTGGGGTTCGGTGGCCTGACCAAGCAGTATCACGTGGACGTGGACCCCTATCGGCTGCGCGGGCTCAATGTCAGCCTCGCGCAGTTGCAGTCTGCCATCGTCAACGCCAACCAGAATGTGGGCGGGCAGCGCCTCACCCTGGGCGAGCAATCCTTCGACGTGCGCGGGATCGGGCTGATCCGTTCCGTCCGTGACATCGAGCAGATCACGATTGCCGCGCAAAAAGGCGTGCCGGTTCGCGTGCGTGATGTGGCCGCGGTCAGTGTGGGCGCGGCCCCCCGCCTGGGCATCGTGGGCCGCGACGGCGAACCGGACATCGTGGAAGGCATCGTGCTCATGCGCTATGGGGGCGACTCGCTTTCCACCATCAAGGGCATTCACGATCGGGTCGACCACATTCGGCAGAACCGGGTGCTGCCGCCTGGCATGGACATCGAGCCTCTCTACGACCGGGCCGACCTGGTCAAGCTGACCACCCACACCGTGATGGAGAACCTCATCACCGGCATGGTGCTGGTTACGTTGGTGCTGTGGCTCTTCCTGGGCAGGCTGCGCGCGGCCCTGCTGGTCGCGCTAAATCTGCCGCTCGCCCTGCTCTTCGCCTTTTTCGGCATGGTGTCGACCGGCACGCAGGCCAACCTCATTTCGCTGGGTGCGGTCGACTTCGGCATCGTGGTTGACTCGTCAGTCATCATGATGGAGAGCATCTTCCGCAACTTTGCCCGGCGCGGGGGTTCGGTGTTCGAGCGCATCGCCAGCGCGGCCCGCGAGGTCGGGCCGCCCGTGTTCTCCTCCACCCTCATCATAGCAGTGGCTTTCGTGCCGCTCTTCACCCTGACCGGCGTGGCCGGCGTGATCATGGCCCCGATGGCGCAGACCTATGCCTTTGCCATCGGTGGCGCCATCCTGCTCTCGCTTACCCTCACACCGGCGCTTTCGTCGCGGCTCTTGCCCGTGTCCGCAACCCAAGACGAAGAGGAAAAGGACACCCGGTTCATGCGCTTCGTGCACCGGCTGTACGCACCGCTGTTTTCCTTCGCCCTGCAGCGGCCGCGCTGGGCCGTGCTGCTGGGGGCGGGGCCGGTGGTGCTGGCCCTGGCTGCGGCCAGCATCCTCGGCCGCGAGTTCATGCCCAAGCTGGAAGAGGGCAATTTCTGGATCCGCGCCACCTTGCCCACCTCGATCTCCCTCGAACAATCCGCCCGCTACGTGGGCCATATCCGCGCCATCGTGCTGGGCTGCCCGGGCGAAGACGCGAGTGACTGTCCCTTCGACAAGCGAAGCCGGCCCGAAATCCAAAGCGTCATCTCGCAGCTCGGACGGCCCGACGACGGCACCGATGTGTCCGGCTTCCACAACATCGAGCTGCTGGCGCCTTTGCGCCCCAGCTCTGAATGGCGCAATGGCGTGACCAAGGCGTCGTTGACCGAGGATATGCAGCGCGACCTGGCCCGTGCCTTTCCCGGCGTGGTGTTCAATTTCTCGCAGGTCATCTCCGACAACGTGGAAGAGGCCATGTCAGGCGTCAAGGGCGAGAACACGGTCAAGGTGCTGGGGCCAGATCTGCGAGTGAACGAGACCAAGGCCGACGAGATCGTGGCCGCCATGAAAGACATCCGGGGTGTGGCGGACCTCGGGATTTTTCGCTCACTCGGCCAACCCGCGATTCGCATCACCCCCTCGCGTACCGCGGCTGGACGCTATGGACTCAACACGGGAGACGTGGCGGCGGTTATCCAGGCAGCCATCGGCGGGTTGGCCATCACCCAGGTCTACGAGGGCGAAAAGCACTTCGACCTCACTGTACGTTGGGCCGAGCCCTACCGGCGCGACCTGCGCGCCATCCGCGCGATTCTGGTCGCCGCACCCGACGGTGCCCAGGTGCCGCTCGGGCAACTGGCTGACGTGGTCGAGGAGAACAGCCCGTCCGTCATCTTCCGCGAGGACCTGCGACGCTACGTACCGGTGAAGTTCTCGGTGCGCGGGCGCGACCTGGCATCGACCATCGCAGAGGCGCAGGCCAAGATCGCCGCGCATGTCAAGCTGCCCTACGACACACACCTGGAATGGGGCGGCGAGATCAATCAGTTGCGCGAAACCACAGCGCGCCTCTTGATCATTGTCCCGGTCACTTTCCTGGTCATCATGTTCCTCGTCTACAGCTCGGTGAAGAACGCGCGCGACACCCTCATCGTGCTGCTGGGCGCGCCGGTGGCTGCTAGCGGAGGCGTGGTGGCTCTCTTCCTAACCGGCACCGATTTTTCCATTTCTGCGGCTATGGGTTTCATCTCGATTCTCGGGGTTTCCATCCAGGATGCACTGCTGGTGGTCACCTACGCGCAGCGGTTGCGCCGACAAGGAGAGTCAGCGGAAGCCGCCGCCAAGAAAGCAGCCCAGCGCTGGCTTCGCCCGGTTCTGATGGCCTCCTCGGTGGCCATGCTGGGTCTTTTCCCGGCCGCCCTATCGCGCGGTATCGGCTCAGAAACCCAGAAGCCGCTCGCCATCGTGGTCATCGGCGGTGCCCTGGCCCTCGCGATTCTGCCACGCCTGCTGCAGCCGGCGTTGCTCTTGCTGGCCTTCCGGAAACGACCGCAGCCCGACCTGGTGGGTTGAGCACCCGAGTGCTCCTGGTCCGCACACGCGCCCCTTGCATCGGGGGCCAACCCCGTAGAACCTGTCGATTCGACTTCCAGCTAGGTCGCGATCTCATGCCACCCGCCAATTCCCATCGCCCACTGGCCCGCGTCGAGCGACAACTTGCGCCGCAGATAATCGTCATCTTCGCGGCGGCTGCGCTCACTGCCATCGTCGGGCCGCTGCTTTCCTATCGCAGCGACGTGGCCGAGGTGCGCGAGCAGGCACACCAGCGGGCCCGCACGCGCTGGAGCGCATGACGCGCTACCCGTTCCCCGGAAACGTGCGCGAACTGCGCAGCTTGCTCGAACGTGCACTGGTGCTGGCCGCGGGACCCGAACTCGATCTGGATGTACTAGCTGGTTCGGCCGCAGGCTCTACTGTGCCCGCCGACGACAGCTTCCGCGTGGAAGGCCCGCCCCTCGACATGGAGGAGCTACAGCGCCGCTACGCCCGCCACGTCCTCGAACAGCTCGGCGGCAAGCGCATGGAAGCAGCCCGCGCCCTCGGGATCTCCTACCCTACTTTCTTGAAGCGCATCGGCAGCGACGAGGAGTCGGGGTAGACCCCACGGTGCCGACTTCTTGCGCTTCGACGGCCGGGCACCGGGGCAGGTCCTAGCAACGACGCGCGGTGGGTAGTTATACGAGCGCACGATCCGTTGCCGCGCGAGTGCTGCCCGATGTGGCAGCAAGTGGTACGAAGTGACACCTGTGGCCTAACCGGCGTGCATGTGCCCGACGCGAGGCGTTCGGGTTCCCTAAGTTCGCGCGCCCTGTCTTCCGATATAATACAAACTGGATGAGTTCTCGACCGCCCCCTCTCCCGGCACCGAAAACACACCGATCCCGGGCAATCGGTCGCTACGTCATGTATGACGAGATCGCGTCCGGTGGAATGGCGACCGTCCATATCGGGCGGCTGTTAGGCGCCGCGGGGTTCTCCCGCACAGTAGCCATCAAGCACCTCCATCCCCAATACTCGCACGATGCCGAGTTCGTCTCCATGTTTCTCGATGAGGCGCGCCTCGCAACCCGGATCCAACACCCCAACGTCACGGTGCCGCTCGATGTGGTCGTGCTGGAGGAGAGCGAAGAGATCTTCTTGATCATGGAGTACATCCATGGCGACAACTTCGCGCGCCTGCTCCGGGGTGCGCGTGCCATGAAGACCGCCGTCCTCCCCTCAATCAACGCGAGCATCATGAGTGGCGCCCTGCACGGACTCCACGCCGCGCATGAGGCCACGAACGAAGTCGGGACCCCCCTCAACATCGTTCACCGCGATGTATCGCCCCAGAACATCATGGTCGGGGTGGACGGGGTGTCGCGCGTCCTCGACTTCGGCATCGCAAAGGCGGTTTCGCGATTCCAGTCGACCGGGGCAGGGAAAATGAAGGGCAAGTTTGCCTACATGGCCCCCGAGCAGATGGGCTCCGGCGCCGTCGATCGCCGTGCGGACATCTTCGCAGCCGGGATCGTCTTGTGGGAGGCGCTGACGATGAAGCCCCTCTTCCATGCGGATGATCCGGGCCGCGTCGTCTCCAAGGTGCTGACCGCGCCCATTGCGCGTCCGATCTTCATCAACAGCATGGTGTCGCCAGCCTTGGACCGAGTGGTCATGAAGGCCCTCGATCGAAACGTCAACAACCGATTCCAGACGGCCCGCGACTTCGCCGCGGCCATCGAAGAAGCGATTACCGTCTCCACGCCGCGCAAAGTGGGCGAATGGGTCGCGCAAGTGGGCGGCAAGGACCTGGACCAGCGCGCTGACACGGTATCTCGGATCGAGAGCGTATCGTTCGACGCCCTTGTGTCCAGCGATCCGCTCCAAGTGCTTCGATCCAAGCGCGTGGCGACCGCCCCAGAATTGAACGAGAAACCAACCGGGAGCGCCAGCGACAACAAGGTCGGACAAGCCGCCAGCCTGAGCGATCCGAGCCACGCATCAAGCACGGGCCGGGGCGAGCTGTTGCCCACTCCTCCCACCGGCCTTCAGTCTTACGTTCCGCCCCCACCGCGCAAAGTGTGGCCGGCTATCGCGGGCGCATCTCTGCTGGGCCTCGCGGTCGTCGCGGGCGTTTTCGGACTGTCGCACCGGACGCGGGTGAAGGCGGTCCGCGAGGTCAGCTCCGCGCAGCTAGGGCAAGCGGCCGTCAGCGAAACGGCTCTGCCCGGGGCACTGCCCCAGACGAACGCAACGAGTGCAGTTGCTGCCTCCGCGACGGAAGCGCCAGCGACGACGCCAGACGCCGCGCCGGCTGCACCCGCCGTTGCAGCACCGGCAGCCGTCACAGCCGCCACCGAGCCAAACAGGCAGGCAGCCACGACCGGACGCCGCTCGAACCCGAAGACCGCAGCCGCCAGACTTTCGAAGACCGGCAAGGCGCAAGAGAGGAAGGATTGCGACCCTCCCTACACCATCGACCCCAACGGCATCCGCCGGGTCAAGCACGAATGTCTCTGAACCCGACCTTGCCAAGCGAGGGCTGACATGAAGATCTATCCAACATTGGTTCTCGTTTTCGTGGGCGGCGCATCGCTCGGTTCGGTCGCCACGGCCGCGGAATCGGCGACATGCGCCGACTCCTACGAGAAAGCGCAAGAAGAGAAAGCGGCCGGGCACCTCAAGGCTGCACTGGTTCGTCTGAAGAGTTGCATCGACCCAACCTGCCCCAAGTTCATTCGTGACGATTGTCTCCGGTGGATGGACCAGGTGGAGAGCGCTCTTCCCACCGTCGTCTTCGCGGCTCGGCGGGACGGAAAAGATCTGACGGACGTCGGGATCTCCTGCGACGGCGAGCCGCTGCTGAGCTCGCTCGACGGCAAGGCCGTGCCTCTGGATCCTGGCTCCCACGACTTCTCGTTCAATGTCCCGGGCTTTGCCCCCATAAAGCGGCAGATGCTCATTCGGGAGGGCGAGCAAAATCGAATCATCGATGTCGAGTTCGGCATCCCGCACGAGAGCGTCGCATCGCCGACATCGACCGCAAGCGCCGACGCCGGTCGGCCCGGCGAACGTGGAACGTTCACGCGCTACTTGCCGTACGGGCTGGCGGGCCTCGGCGCGCTGGGGGTCGCAGGTTTCGCCCTATTCGGCATCGAGGGAAACAGTCAGAAGGGAGAGCTCGAAGGTAGCTGCTCGCCCTATTGTCATTCGAGCCAGGTGGACAGCGTGAGAACGAAGTACTTGCTCGCGGACACGTGCCTGGCAGTGGGCCTCGTCTCGGCTGGTGTCGCAACCTATCTGTTCCTGACGAGACATTCCGAAGGCGCTAGCGGCCGCGACCACGCGACTTCCATCGGGTTTGCTCCTCGAACTTCCGGTGGCGGAGGCGTTGTACAGGTCTTCACAGCGTTCTAACCCATGCACGGTGGAGGCTACTCATGACTCCGGCACCGAATGCCGCACGGCTGTCACCGCTTGTTGCCGTGATGGCGGGCCTGGTTTGCATTCAGTTGGCCTGCAGCCTGCAGAGTCTTGACTATCTGCAGAACGGGGGCCCGCGGGATGGCGCGATCGGAAACCAAGACGTGGAAATGTCCATCCCAGATACGGTCAGCCCGAGCGGTGCCCTCCTCGATGCGACCCGGGATGAAGGCATGCTCTCCGACGCCCCGGTCCTCGATGCGCCCCCAACCCTGGACAGCTCCAAACTGGATAGCCCGTTCCGTGACAGTCTGGTCCTCGACACGCGCGGCGAGATCGGGAACAACCAGGGAACCGACACGTCCACCCCAGACAGGGTGGGCCCGGACGGCGGGCTCCTCGACGCGACCCCGAAGGACGGCACGGTCGGCGACGCTCGGGTTCTCGATGTGCGGCCAACCTTGGACAGCTTCAACCCGGAAAGACCAGACTCGCCTTCGGGAGCAGACAGGGCTTCCGGAGGAAGCGGAGGGACGGCGGATGGCGGGACGCCGCAAGGTGGCGCCGGTGGGCACTCTTCTAGTAGTGGCGGTACTTCGAACAGTGGCGGCTCTTCACGCACTGGCGGCACTTCCAGCACTGGCGGCAACTCGAACACCGGGGGTACCGGAGGCACCAGTTTGATCGACGGTGGAGCGGGCGGACAAGGTGCAACCGGGGGACAAGCGGGCGCTACCGGCGGAACCGACGGAGGCACGAGCACCACGGCATGTTCGGGCGTGCTTCACGCGGACATCTGTTGGTACCTTGGTCCCCAAGGATCTAGCTGCCAGCAGGCCTGCGCGAGCCACGGTCAACCGGCGTCGGGCGCGGCCAGTCACGTGGGTACAGCAATGCAAGGCGGGAGTCTTGCTGAGTGTGGAGTCATTCTCGGGCTGCTCGGCATCACCGGCACACCCTCTACAAGCTTCGGGTTGGACGGGCTCGGTTGCTTTGTGCGTGCAAACGGCAACTCTTTTTGGCTCAGCCTTCCCAGCTTCAGTGCCACGGCAAGCCAGGGAAATGCGAAGCTCGTCTGCGGTTGCACCCAGTAGGCAACCCTCGGCGAGGACGCGATGGGGTAGACTGCGTCTCGTCATCGGTACAGTTGAACGAGCGGACCCGGTACCTGAAGGGTGCGCGAGTCGCCACGGAACAGTATTGCTTCGCCAGGACCCATGACGACTGCGGGAACATGCTAGCCGAGAATGCTGGGATACCTGCGCCCGGCCCGTCGCTGCCGCACCACCTATTCCTACGAGTGTAGTGACGGCCTGCCCTGCCCGGGGATGGTCAGCTCACGCGCGCGTCGTTGCTCGCCAGTGCCAACCGGATGACGAAGGTCGTCCCCTGGCCGAGCCGGGAATCGACCGCCACTGATCCTCCACTTGCCTCGATCACGCGTTTGACGATGGACAGCCCGAGCCCTGTGCCCTGCTGCTCGCGCACGCGCAGGGCCCGGAAGAATGGATCGAAAGCCTGGCGGGCTTCGTCGTAGGACATCCCGACCCCATTGTCGGAGACCCGCAACTCGTATTCCTTTCCCACGGCATGCCCGCGGATCTCGATCTCGGCCTGCACCTCTGGACGACGATACTTTACCGCGTTGTCGGCGAGATTGAACACGGCTTGCCGAAGCAGCCCCTCTGCGCACTGTACCTTGGCGGGTTCCACCGTCACCTGCAGGGTCACGCCATCAGAGCCCAGACGCGCGACCAGATCGTCGCGAACCTGCGCCACCACCTGCGCTGGGTCGCCAACCCCGCCCCGCGCCGCGCTCTCGCCTATGCGGGACAACGCGAGCAAGTCCTCGATGATGGCCTCCATGCGCGCCACTCCCCGCTGGAGAACGCCACCCGCCGTCGCCTCGGCCGGCAGACGTTTCGAGAGGACCGACACCGTCATGTTGATGGTGCTCAACGGCCCGCGCAAGTCGTGGGCTACCCGCCCGGCAAAGGCATCCAGATCCCGGTTACGCGTCTCGAGCGCCAGCGCGTAGCGGTGGACCACATCCTCGCGCTCGCGCACCAGACGGGTGCCCCAGAAGCCGATGCCCAGAATCAGCAGCACGGCGACAAGTTGGAGACCAATGGAGCTGGCGAACGACGAGTTCTGCAACCTTTTCACTCTCGCAGCGGCTCTGGCCTCTTCCTTGTCGCTGATCCGAACTACGTCATCGACGTCCATTTCGATGGCGGCCAGGCCCGCCTCAACCCCGGACAGGGTCGCTCGGGCGTCGAAATCCCGGTTCTCACGCGACAGCGCAAGCGTTCCGGCAAGCGGTTTGCGAATGGCGGCCACGTCGTCCTTGAGCCGCTGCCAGACCGCCGCTTCGCCGGGATAGGTTGCCAGTGGCTCGTAGGCGGAGGCAGCTTCGGCGAAGTCGGCTTCGATTTCCGCGATCTTCGCTTCGGCCTCCGCCATGGTGGCGGCGTCGCTCGCCAGGATGTGCGCGTCGACGAGCCGTTGCTGCTTGTACATGTCGGCCCGCATCCGATGCACTAGTTCGATGCTCTTCATGGCGGTTGCCACCACCGCCGCAATTTCGGTGTGGGCCTTGCGCGCTTGGTAGAGGGCGAATCCGTTGATGGCGGCGAGAAGGGCCACGATGAGAACGACGATGACAACGACGAGGCGCCAGTTTTCCACCTTGCTGAGGTTCATGGACTTCAAATATGGGCCCCATCCAACCCCGCGGCCAGTCGCTGGTTCGACACGCTGGTTCGCCACGCTTGCAGCGAGTCTTGACCCGCGCGAGGATAGACGTATGCGATTTTCTCGTCCGATCGGTCTGCTTTTTTTCGTCGGCCTGCTCGTCTCGTGCCGCAAGCAACTGGGCGACGGGATTACATCGCAACGCGATGTCGACGCCAACCTGGACGGATTCATCGACGCCGTGAAGTCCGGGCTGGGTATGTCGGTCAATGCCCGCTTTTTGACCTTCGGACCCGTGCCCGGCCCGCAGCCCTGGGACAACCCGGTGGCGGCCGCTTCAGTCAGCGTCCACGGACGAAACATTCCCCTGCTTCCCGGGCGCGATGGCCTCATCCACGAGCGCTACGAGGCCCGGCCCTGTCCGCTCAAGACCATTTTCGAATGTGTAGAGATCATGGCCACCGGCCGCTTTGGCAAAGACGGCGAAATCATGTGTTTCGGCCTCCAGCTACAGAAGCACCCAGACCAGGTCGTGCGCCAGGACATCGCTTTCCGCTCTGCCGACTTCTGCCCTTTCCAGATGTCCCCCGGTCCGGCCCAGCAGATCATCCGCGGCATCGAGAAGGCACAGATGGAGCACTTCCAGCGCCAGGAACCCGACAAGTATTTGGACAATAATCGGTGATATCTTGTGGCAGGAGGCTTCGATGGCTGTTCTATCGTTCAAGATTCAGCTCGGCCTGGGCTTGCTAGCCCTCTTTGTCAGCTTGCCCGCCCTGGCAGGCCAGAGAGAAGATATCGCTCGGGCCGAGGTGGCAGCCGCCACCGCAGCCTACAACCTGGGCTACTACGAGGACGCTGCCCGCCACTACGAGGAAGCCTATCGTCAGGTGTCGGACCCTGCCCTGCTCTTCAACATAGGCCAGGCCTACCGGCTTGCGGGCAAGCCTGACCGCGCGATCACTGCCTATCGCGCCTACCTGCGCACGACACCTCCCGACGCGGCCAACCGAGGCCAGGTCGAGAAACGCATTCCAGAACTCGAAAAGCTGATGGAGCAGATGAAGAGCGAGCAAACCGCGCCGCCAGGGGGAACTCTGCCCGCTGCTCCAAATGCCGCCTTCCCGCCCGCTGTTCAGGTCCAAGGCAGCGTGTCCACTCTTCCACCTGCCACACCCCCACCCGCTGTTCAGGCTCAGGGCAGCGTGCTCGCTTGGCCGCCCGCCGCACCCCCGCCCGCGGCACCCCCTGCCCAGTGGCAAGGCAGTGCCCCGCCAGCCGCAGCTCCACCCGTGGGGGCCGAGGCCGCCGGGCAGGGAGCGAGCAATATGCCCGCAGCGCCGGCGTCGCCCTGGCCAGCGCCGCCCTACATTCAGCCAGCAGCCGCTCCGCCCCAGGGCGCTGACCTTCACGCCCCAGCCACGGCGCCTGCGGCTGAATCCCCACCCCTGTACACGAGGTGGTGGTTCTGGACAGGGCTGGGCGTGGTTGTTGCGGGAGTCGTAGTTACCGCCATCGTGCTCTCCTCCCGGTCGTCCAATGGGGGAGTCCCAAGCACGACCCTCGGCAACCAGCCCATCTTCCAACCATAGGGGACATCCATGCGACGAATTGTCATCAGCCTGGCTCTCCTGACTCTCGCCTGCAAAGGCAGTGGCGGTAGCTCCCAAGACGTCCTGCTCGTCCAGGTACAGGCCCCTGGCCTGACCGGGATCACGCAACTCAACGTTACGTTCACCAACGCCGGTACATCGGCGACTCGCAGCTACCCGGTGAATGCGACATCAGCGCCTATCGTCTTTCCCACCACGCTTTCGGCCACTATGCCCACAGCACGTATCGGCAATATCGAGGTGAGCATCGACGGGCTCGACGCGCAGAGGGTCGTGGCGCAGGGCTATGGTAGCAGGGATCTGGTTTCAGGCGGCGAGGCCGATATTGCGGTTGTCTTGCGGGCTGTGCTGCTGGGTTCCGGCGGGGCCGGCGGACATGGCGGCGCGGGCGGTTCAACCGGGGCGGGGGGGTCGCAGTGTACGCCCGGGCTTATCGACGACATGGAGCAGCCTCTCGGGGGTGTGTTGCCGGCCTGCGAGGGCCGAATCGGCGGTTGGTACACCTTCAACGACTTGGATCCTCTTACCGTCCAGATGCCCCCGCCCGGGCAGCTATTTTCCACCTACGCCACTCCTGGCGCCAACGGCAGTGCCCACTCCATAAGAACCTACGGCAAGTGCGCGGCCTCCAGCGCCACCACCACGAACCTTTGGGGCGCAGGACTGGGATTCGATCTTGACAACCCAGGTGCCACCGCGACGAGCAAGATCGGTTACACCGCCACTAGCCGTGGCTATGTCGGGATCAAATTCTGGGCGCGCCTCGGCGAAACCCCGGGTACCAGCCCTGTTGTTTCCCTCCACTTCCCTGACATCAACACCGACCCTTCGGGCGGCGTGTGCTCGGCCGGATGCTACGATGACTACTTTGCCTCTCTCACGCTCACGCCGAGTTGGACCCAATACACGATCTACTGGACCCAACTGACCCGCGGCGGATGGGGCGTCCCTAGCCTGCCTTTTGCCTCGAACGGAATCGTGTCCGTGCAGTGGCGCTTCGCCACCGGCACGACCTTCGACATGTACGTCGACGATGTCGCCTTCGTGACCGGCTCGGTGGTCTCCACCGGCGGTGTGGCCAACAGTGGGGGCAGCGGCGCGGGCGGAGCCAGCGGCGGCCGCGGCGGCACGACCGGGACAACCGGCAGCGGCGGCAGTAGTGGATCGCTTATGCCGGGTTTCATTGTCGACGACTACGGCTATGTGACAGCCGGTCCTTGGCATGGCTGGGTCTGGGACGTAGCGGAGACGCCGAACCTGGGCACCACGATCACGCCCTTGCCCACCAATCAAGGTGGCCCCGGCTTCAGCAACACGAAAGCTGGCTCGCCGCTGTGCATGTCAGGCACCGTGGCCCAGGATCCCAACTGGGGTGGCTTCGCCATTCTCGGCATCAACATCCAGCAGGACCGTACTTCCGTCTTCGATCCATCGATTGCGTGGACGCCGACTGGCACTGGCGTCAAGTGGCAAATCGCCAACACCGGCGGTTCTCCGTTGCGCCTTGTGATCCAAGGCCCGGCGGGCTATCCCAGCCAGTGGTGGTGCTACAGCCTCATAGGCAGCAGCGGAACCATCAGGTGGTTGGACTTCAACAGCCAGTGCTGGGTTGGAGGAATCGGCACGAACTATGACGAGAGCGTCCCACTCGACCAGGTCATGATCCAGGTGCCGGGACTCAACACCGCTGCGCAGCCCTTCAATTTCTGTCTGGAGGGCGTGGCTCCGTATTAGGGGATGGCCCGAAAAAGGCCCGGGAACCTTGTGGGCGCCCGGGCCCTTGCTGTGGATCGCGTGGGGAGCCGGCGAGCTTTGCTCGCCGCGGACCATCGCGGGAGGGTTTGGGGACCCTTTGAGGGTCCCCATTACAACATCGGGAGCCGGCGAGCTTTGCTCGCCGCGGACCATCGCGGGAGGGTT
>Ga0182017_10001096_pt1 | contig 21163 bp, 13 predicted proteins | sample 712E3DmetaG_FD_120492 | JGI IMG/M metagenome (GOLD analysis project Ga0182017, IMG submission 120492) | Permafrost microbial communities from Stordalen Mire, Sweden - 712E3D metaG | ecosystem: Environmental > Terrestrial > Soil > Wetlands > Permafrost | place: Sweden: Stordalen | collected... | reverse complement strand
GAGAGACGCTTCATCTTGATGTAGTCGTTGAGCAGGGAGTGGTCCTGGGTCATCTGCTCAAGCTTTCCGTCGCGCAGACGGTAGAGCCGGCTGTCGCCCACGTGGCCGATCAAGAGGGCGCCGTTGGCAAACAGGGCAGAGACCACCGTGGTTCCCATGCCGTGGCAGCTGCTGTTGCGTTCCGCCTCGTCGTAGATTTTGAGATTGGCCAGCTTGATGGCACTGACCAGCCGGTTGGTCTGGAAGCGATGACCGCGATCCATCTTGTAGGGCCAGGTCAGCTCCTGCGCCTCCTCGGTGGTCTGAAAGTAGTTGGCGATAGTTTCCACGGCCAGCCGGCTGGCCACCTCGCCCGAGGCGTGGCCTCCCATGCCGTCGGCCACGATGGCCAGGCGATCGTGGGTGGGGAGATAGAAGGAATCCTCGTTGTGGTCCCGCGTGATCCCCACATTGGTTTCGCCCGAGAAACGAACGCGCATGCCGTCGAGCGGAAAGGAGGTACTCATGAGAAGGCCAATGGTATCGCCGGGGCGGGGCGCATTTCAACCGCTTCGCGGCCTGATGAACGAAAGAGCGGGCCCCAGCTCCACCGACAGGTTGCCACGCGCCCGGTAGAGATCGCCGTCCACGGTGTACAGGGTTTCGGGCTCGTCGGGCTCGATGACCAGGCGCGTGGCCAGTGCGCTCCAGGCGCGGCGGGGCGAGATGCCGCGGCCCCAGCGCACCGCTGACAGATCCCGGGTCAAGCCCAGCGGTGATGAATGAATCGCGAGGACACTGAAGCGGCCGGGATGATCGTCGGCGCGGTGGTTGAGCTTGAAGCCGAGGCCGACCTCGCTGACCGTGGCGGCGCCCAGCCCGAGCAGCGTCGCCCAGGGAAGGATCTGCCCGTCGACAAAGACCCGGCCGTGGAAGCGACGAAAGATGCGTCTGGCGTAGCGCCCGGCGGTGGCTTCAGACACGATGGAGCGCAGCAGGAGCCAGATCGCGCGGGTCGCCCCGTAGTCGCCCTTGGCGTAGTATTCCTCGAGGAAGTTGCTGATGAGGCCGGTTCCGAAAACGAAGCCGTATTCGTCCTGAACCTTCATGCACCGGCGCACCACGAGCGAGGGCGGACTGACGTCCCTCTGCGCGGCGGCCAACTGCGCTAGCAGCGTTTCGGGTTGCACCAGGATGCCCAGCGAGGACGCCACCACGTTCATGGTGCCGCCGGGCAACAGCGCCAGCGGGGGCAGGGGACGCTCGCCGTAGGCGCGCAGCAGCGCCGTGACCGTCCAATGCAGGGTGCCATCGCCACCGTGCACGCCGATGATCGAAGGCTGGGCCTCTGCCACCTGGCGCGCTTCAGCAGCCAGCGCATCGGAACTAGCTGGGGCCAGTACGTGGCCTGTCTCACCCAAAATTCGGGAGAAACGTCGCGCATGGTCCGGATCTCGGCGATTGGCCCGCGATCCCGGATTGACGAAGACCACGATAGACACGCACATGAAACTCTACACCCGGAACCGTCGTTCGTCAGAGCTGCCTTGCGGAGGGATTTTGATGTATACGTTTGCACGCTGGGTATGAAGGTCGCAAACTTCACAGGCTTCGGGAAGCGGTGATGGCCTCGACGCACGAAAAGCGCCCCTCTGCGTCCGGATCGTTGCAGGAGCGGCCGGTGGCACGCCTGCTGCAACAAGTGTTTCGTAAACAGGTCACCGGCAGCCTGTCCATCAGCGACGGAACCGGTGATGAGAGCGAGATCTATCTGCGCACTGGAATGCCGGTGCACGTGCATCGCCCGGTGGACATCGATCGCCTGGATCGGGTGTTGGTCGAATATGGGCTGGTGCCACAGGAAGCTGTGGCCCGGGCCGATGCCATGGTGACCAGCGGGATGCGTCTGGGCGAGGCGTTGCAGGGAATGGGCGCTCTCAACAAGGAATCGCTCTCCGCCGTACTCAAGGATCAGATGCGGCGCAAGCTCACACGCCTGTTCTGTGTGGCCGAGGGATCGTTTGCCATCTACCTCGATGCGCACAGCTTCGGCGAGGGCGATGACCTGGCCATCATGCGGGTCGATCCGCGCACCTTGTTCTATCCCGCTATCCACTCGGCCTACGACTTGCCCCGCGTCACCCGCGAGTTGTCGCGACTGTGGGGTCAGGAATTTCGCCTGACATCCGTGTCGCTCTCTTTCATCACCGCCATGGGCATCCCGGCCGACGATCCCATGGTGGCGGCCCTGCGCGCCCGCTGGATGAGCCTGGATGCAATCGATTCCCTGACCGCGCGGCCGCTAGAGTTGCGCACGGTTCTGCTTTCCCTGTACTACGCGGATCTGCTCGAGCGGCAGAACCTTGGCGAGGCTCCGGTGCAGGGCGGTTCGGCTCCCGTGATCAAGCTCCGCGACACAGCTTCGGACAGTTTTCCTTCAGCGCTGGGCGGTCCGGCCCAGGCCGAGGTGCCGCCGGCTGCGCCAGCCCCGCGGCCATCGGCAAGCATCCCGGTGGTGGTGGCGCCTGCACCGCCCGAAGCGGCGCCTGTAGCGATGGCAAGCCCGGTTCGGCCGCCCTCCGCGCCCGACGCTGCGGCACCGGCGCGTGCCAGCGCAATCCCCAGGCGCTCGTCTCCGACGCCAGGTTCCTCGCCGCGGGTTGTGGGTGTGCGAGCCGCCGCGTCTTCGATCCAGTCCGTGCCAGCGCCTGACGTGGCTCTGCGAACCGCGATCTTGGAGCTAACCGAAAAACTCGACACGTTGTCGCATTTCGAGTTGTTGGGTGTGTCGGAGTCAGCCGCTGCCGGCGAGGTCAGTTCAGCCTTCATCCGCGCAGCCCGGCGCTACCATCCCGACCGCCTGGCTGGCGCTGGCCTGTCCGAACTGGTACCCGAGGCCGAGCGCATCCTGGCCCGCATGAGCGAGGCAGCCATGGTCCTGGGCGATCTCACGCGGCGGGCCGAGTACCTGGACGGACGCAGCGGAAAGAAACCAGTGGGCAGTACCATTCCCACCGTGCTCGACGCGGAGACCAGCTTTCTCAAGGGGGAAGTTCTGCTCAGGCGCGGCGATCACGCCAAGGCCATCGAGTGCTTCGCGGCCGCCAGCAAGGCCAGCCCGGGTGAGCCCCAGTATCGGGCCTACTGGGCCTGGGCGCGTTTCGACAATCCCCGCGGGCGCAAAGAAGCCGTCGTGCGTGAGGTGCAGCGGATCATTGCGGACGTGGTCGCGGCCCAGCCACGCTTTTCGCGCGGCCACTACTGGCTCGGCCAGATCTGGAAATTTCTCAACGAGCCCGACCGCGCCGAGCGCGCCTTCCGCGAGGCGGTCAACCAGGACAAGGAGTTCATCGAGGCGACGCGCGAGATGCGCCTGTTGGAGATGCGGCGCACCCGGAAAAGCGCGGCACACAAGGATTCCGATCCCCCGCGGGGCGGAATCATGGGTCGGCTGTTCAAGAAGTAGGTCGCCGGTTGGTCAGGGAGGTCCTTGGCCGAGGAAAACCTGCAACGCGACCGTCCGTGGTAAAATACCTGTTCTGCCGCGTGCCTCGGTCTGCAGCGGATCGACGATCGAAAGGAACCGAAATGGCTAGGCTACGTCGATGTTCTCTTGCCCTCGCGCTGTTCGCAGCCCCGCTCGCGTTCGCTGGCTGCAGCGGAGGCGGTAGCAAGATGGGCGAAGTGACCCAAGATGGCTCGTCAGTCACAACTGATGCGCGGAACATCCCCGGTCTCGACGCGACGAGCGCTGACCTTGCCCCCCTCACACCCACGGACAGTCCTGTCGGCGCGGCCGACAATCGCCCGGTCACGAGTGACAGCGGGTCGGTGAGCACGCCCGATGCGCGGGTCGCTACGCTGGATGGGGCGGCCGACAATCGTCCGGTCACGGGTGACAGCGGGTCGGTGAGCACGCCCGATGCGCCGGCCGCCACGCCGGATGCGGCAGTCGACAATCGTCCGGTCACGGGCGACGTCGCCTTCGCCACGCTGGATGCGGCGGTCGACAATCGCCCGGCGGCAGGCGATACCGGCCCCGTGGTTGCGCCCGATGCGGGTTCAGGCACGACTCTGGCGTCTTCCACGTTGAAGCTTGAAGTCACCCCTAGTCCCTACTCCTTCAAAGTGACTGAGATATCTTCGGGCGAAGTCCTGCTATCCCAGTCGGCGTCGACCTTCACGGTGGGCGGCACAGCCTATACCACTGCTGCTGCCAGTGGATTCATCACGACCGGAACGACGCTGGATGCAACCCTGGCTTTGAGCGGAACGACAAACACTGCCCATGTCAAATTCGCGTTCACTAGCCCAGAAATGCTACAGGTCCTGCTGACCTACAACAGCGGCACACCCACCAACGTCAAGGAACAGTTCAACGATCAGAGTGAACACTACTACGGAATCTGGGGCTATCACCTGGGCACTAGTGGCAACCTCGACAACCGAGGCGCGGATGCGGATCTGCTCGGGTTCCAGACTAATTCCGATATCAACTACAGCAGCGCGCGGGCGCCGTTCTATGTGACCTCCAAGAAATACGGCATCTACGCCGAATCGGTGGCGAAAGGCCACTATGCGGTGGCGGTGAGCAACAAGACCAGCTTCAACTTCGACAGCCCGCAATTGCAATACGATATCATCTACGGTCCTGCCTATGCGGACATCCTGGGCCGCTACAACAGTCTGGCCGGACCTTCGTTCATGCCTCCGGTCTGGGCCTTTGATTCAATTTGGTGGCGCGATGACAATCATGACGATTGGGCCGCGCAAGGCGTCTCCAGCAGTCAGGCGCTGGTGATCAAGGATGCGGACAACCTGCGGCTCCACCAGATTCCGGCCTCCGCCATATGGATTGACCGGCCGTATGGAACCCCGCTGAATCAGAGCGGTAAGTCGGGGGGATGGGGCAATATGGACTTCGACAGCACTTTCCCCAATCCCGCGCAGATGATCACCGATTTGAATACCAGGGGCATGAAGTTGATCCTTTGGACGGGCAACCGGTGCTTCAACCAGCTCCTGACCGAGGCGAAAGCCAACAACTACAACTTTGCGGTGAACACCTATACCGACTCCCCGGCGGCGGATGTACGCCTCCCCGCCGCCTATAGCTGGTTCAAGGGGAAGCTGGATACTTTTGTGAAGCTGGGTGTGCGCGGCTACAAGATCGACCGGGGCGAAGAGGGTGACCAACCGGATTCAGCGCAGAATGAGAATGTCTATCTGTTTAACAAGTTGTCGTATGAAGGGATGTCCGCCGTCAACGGCACTGATTTCTTGTTGTTTGCCAGGAACTTATTCGACAAGGCCCGGCAGTATTCTGCTCATTGGGGTGGCGATCCCAGTGCTAACTTTGCTGGATTGGTCGGGTCGATCAAGGTTGGGCTTCGGGCCGGGGCCATGAACTTCCCGATATTTGGTTCGGATGCGGGCGGGTACAACGGCAACCCGAACAAGGAAGTCCTAGCCAGGTGGCTGCAATTCGACGCCTACACTCCCATGATGGAAGTGCTGAATGGACCCAGCCGAACCGTCTGGACCAGCTTCGATCAGGCATTGATTGACATTGCCGCGGCCCAAACCCAGGCGCATCACGATCTGATCCCCTATACCCGGTCCTACGCGCACAACGCCACGCAAACCGGCATGCCCATCATGCGGGCCATGATCCTGGCATACCCAAGCGACGCGACTGTCACCGATACCTGGAATCAGTACATGTACGGCGGAGAGATTCTCGTGGCGCCGATCACCACCGCTGGCGCCACGAGCCGTTCGGTGTACTTGCCGGCCGGGAATTGGATCGACTACAACGACAAGGCGACGATTCATGCCGGTGGGACCAGCGTGACCGCCTCAGCTCCGCTGGCGACCATCCCGCTGTATGTGAAGGAGGGGGCGATCATTCCGCGTGGTGACATCTTGCAATCCAATAACAACTGGACAGCGGGCTGGGCTGCCAACCTCAGGATCGAAGTCTTCCCTGCCGCCAGCGGCAGCAGTTCATTTGACTACTACACCGGGAGCGCGGTGCAGACCATCACCTCTTCGCTTGCCGGGGGCAAGCTCACTATCAAGTTCGGTGACCTGGGAACCGATGGAAAGCTAGAGGTGTATTGCAGCGGCAGCTCCGGTGTCGCGCGCAACGGAGTGACGCTGACCTCGGGGACGGACTTCACCTACGATGCGGCCAAGAAGCTGCTTACGGTATCGTATTCAGGAGCGACGACTCTCGAGATCGCCGGCACCGCGAGTATCTTCTAGGCGGGAGCGGAGGGCAGTCCCCGGTCGCGCGCGCACCAGCCGCATTACTTTCTGGGTAGGGGCGACCTGCGGTCGCCCACGGGCTTGGGGACCAAGAGGAGGCCCAGGTGCCGGGTTGAGGCACTTCTGTTACAATCAGGCCCAAGGGACAGTGTGAAACGGTGCCAGTTCTTGGAGTGGACGTAGGGAGTGCGCGTCTGCACATCGCGTGCGTGCAGCGTGGTCGGGCCGTGCCGGTAACTGCCACGGATGGGCAGGCCCATGTAGCGTCTGTGGTGGCTCTGGGCCGGAGCGGGCCGCTGGTGGGATCGGCAGCGCGGGCGCACCTGATGGTGTCGCCCGGTGAGGTGCTCTTCGGTCCCGCGCGCCACCTGGGCGGCGGCGCGGTAAGGCTGGGCGAAACCAGCTATCTGCCCGAGGAACTGGTTTCTTGGCTGCTCAAGGAGGCGCTCAGCGCGGGGCAGGCGGCCACCGGGGCGGAGATCGAGGGGGTGGCGCTGTCACGGGCGGCGTGGGCCAGCCCCGAGGCGCGCCAGGCCCTGGACGAGGCCGTGGGCATGGCCGGCGTCAAACCTCTCGGCACCGCGGTCTCGACCAGCCTGGCCGCGGCCGCGCACCTGATCGAGCGCGCGCTCACCGGCACCGTCGCAGTGGTGGACGTGGGTAGTTGGAAGCTGGAGGCTGCCATCATCGCGCTGGCGCCCGGACAGGTGCGGCCCCTGGGCCGTAGCGTGGATGCGACCATCGGCGCCAGCTGGCTGGACGGCCAGCTGGTTCGCGCCATGGCCCACAGCGTGTCCCCCGACCACGAACGCCAGATCCTGAAGAACCGCATCTGCTACGCCCTGCTGCGCGAGCAGTGCGAGAACGCGCGTATCAACCTTTCCACCCTGGCGATGGTGGATGTCAGTATGCCGTTTTTGGCGTCGCTCATCGGGGTCACGGGCATGCCGGTGGGCAGTCTCGATCGGCCGCTGGTCGAGAGCGTGGCGCGGCCTTTGTTCGACGCCATCGAAACCGTATGTCGGGAGGCATCGGTCCAGGCGGGCCTCGCACTCAACCAGGTGACGGAGTTGATCCTGGTGGGTGGTCTGGCCCGGATGCCGGCCGTGCGTGCGCAGGTGGCAAGGCTGTTCGGCCGCGAGCCGCACAAGGCGGGCGACGTCGAGGGTGCCGTGGCTCGCGGGGCAGCCTACTTGGCCGCAGCGGCCACGGGTGAGCTTCGCCTCGAGATCCTCGATGCACTGGAACCGTCGACCGATGTGACAGCGGGCGCCGGCTGGGGCCAGCCGGTTCCGCCTCCCGCCTTCACACCCACGCCGGACCTGATTATCGAGACGCCCTCTGCCTCGGCCGAACCGGGTTCCGTCTCGGCCGCGAATCCGGACGCCAGCGCCGAGGCCGTGCCTGAGATGGTCAGCGACGAGCCCACGGCTCAAGATCCGGTGGTGCCCCCGGCCGAAATTGAGTTCGCACGTGACCTGCGGCCCACGCCTCGGGAAGGTTCGGCCCAGGTGTGCGAGGCGCCCATCATCACGCCCCCGCCCAGCGTCGACTACAGGGCGGTTGCCCCTACCGAGTCCGTCTCGCAGCAGGCGCCGGCTGCGAGGCGCGATCCCGTGGTCTCGCCCCAGCATACGCCCCAGCCTGCCCCGTCGCGATCGGCCCCGGCCGCGGGCCGCCCAGACACGCCGCCCGCTTTGGCGTTGGAACGCCCAATGGCGTCGTCGGTGAGCCTGCCCACCTTGCCCTCGGAGGGCGCCTTCAAGAACCCACGCACGGCGCAGGACATGGCGGCGCTGGCGCTGGGCGGGGCGCTGCGCATGCAACCGCCGTTGCCCATCCCGGTGCTCTTGCTGGCCATCGGCCGGCGCCGGCATTTGAACGGGAATCTCAGGCTGACCTACGGAGCCGCACGCGCCAACATCGCCATCCTTCGCGGCGGGGTGGGTGGTAGCCCGCTGGAAATAGAGCAGCTTCGCCGCAGTTTCGAGTGGCCCAAAGGCCAGTACAAGATTACCGGCGAGGCGCCCCAGCGCCCGAACGTCAAGCGCGTCCCCGTGGTCAGCATGGTCATCCATGGGATTCGTTCGGCGCTGCGCTCGCTGAACCTGGCCGATGTCATGAAGATCATCGAGCCCCACGTGGGCGAGGCTCCGCGCGTGGTGCCCAGCCGCGCGCCCATCATCCCGCTGATGGGGTTGTCACCGCGGGAATTGCGCTTCGTGGAGCACGTCATGGATGGGGTGACATCCGCCTCGGACATTTTCGCCCGCGGCGGGATCGGCAAGGACACTGCCATCCAGATATTGTTCGTCCTGCATATTTTCGGTGCGCTGGAATGGCTGCCGGCCGAGCACGCAGGCGGTGAAACCCTGGCTGACCAACTGAACGCGCGCGCCGCGAAAATCGATCGGGTCGATCACTTCGAGGCCCTGGGGATTCACTGGAGCGTTCCGCGTGCCGACATCGAACGCGCCTATCGCTCCTTGCAGGAGATGCTGGGACCTGGCAGCCGGGGCGAGCAGGCGGCGCCCGAGGCGGCGGCCAAGATTCTGGCCCGCGCCGCCAAGGGCTACCAAGTCGTCTCGGTCGATACCCAACGTCGCAACTACTTGCTGTCGATCCATCCTGACGTGGACTACGAGGCCATCGAGTCGATCGCGGACAACCAGTCCGAGTGGAATGCCTGGCGCGGCGTCGACGAGGCGAGCCACGAAACTACGCGGCTGAAGGATGAACTCATCCAGCTGGCAAAGATGCAGCACCGCGGGCCCAAGGGCGAGTGAGGAGCCTCGGCCGCACGACTTGCGGTAGGTCGCGCAGCCTTTGCACGTTCGTCGCTAGGCCACGCACCATCAGGTCTTGGCAAGAAAACCAAAGTACTCGCGCGCGTTGCGGAAGCAGATGTCCCGCACCATGTTGCCGAGTAGTTCCATGTCGGCAGGGATGAGCCCGTTCTCGACGTCGTTTCCCAGCAAGTTGCACAGCAGCCGGCGGAAGTACTCGTGGCGCGAGTACGACAGGAAGCTCCGCGAGTCGGTCAGCATGCCCACGAAACGCGAGAGCAGGCCGAGCGCGGAGAGTGCGTTCATCTGGCGCTCCATGCCGTCCTTCTGGTCCATGAACCACCAGGCCGCGCCGAACTGGATCTTGCCGGGACACGATCCATCCTGAAAATTGCCCAGCATGGTGGCGATGACTTCGTTGTCGGCGGGATTCAGGTTGTAGATGATGGTCTTGCAGAGCTGGTTGGTGGAATCCAAACGGTCGAGCAGGCGTGCGAGACCAGCAGCCTGCGGATAGTCGCCGATGGAATCGAAACCGGTGTCGGGTCCCAAGGTGCGCATCGTGCGCGTGTTGTTGTTGCGCATGGCCCCCAGGTGGAACTGCTGCGTCCAACCGCTCGCATGATCCATGATGGCCAGTTCGTACATCATGGCCGAGCAGAACTGGTCCCGCTCGAACGGCGAGAGAGCCCGCTTTGCTCGCGCCTTGGCGAAGATGTCCTCGAGCTGCTGGGCCGCGTAGGGTTCGGCCAAGATCTTCTCGAAGCCGTGGTCGCTGACGCGGCAACCGACCTGATGGAAGAAGGCATGGCGCTTCTCGATCGCGGCCAGGAAGTCATCGAATGAGCCAATGTCCGCGCCGGAGGCATCCTGCAACTTCTCGACCCAGAGGTTCCAGCCGTCTAGGTCGGACACGGCCATGGCCTTGTCCGGGCGCCAGGTGGGCAACAGCTTGGTGGCCACGCTCGCGCCCTTGCCGTGTCTCTGATGCGCTTCCAGTGAATCCACTGTATCATCGGTGGAACAAACCACCAGGACTTTGAAGTGCTTGAGCAAGCCCTGCGTGGTGAAATCGTCTTGGGCCAGTGTGCTGTTGCAGTGATCGTAGATCTCGCGCGCCGTCGTGGGATTGAGCAGCTTGCCCTTCACGCCGAAGGGATTCGCCAGTTCCATGTGGGTCCAGTGGTACAGTGGGTTGCGCAAGGTGTACGGCACGGTCCTGGCCCACATTTCGAACTTCTCCCAGTCGGACGCGTCGCCCGTGCAATAGCGTTCAGCCACGCCGTTGGAACGCATGGCGCGCCACTTGTAATGGTCGCCGTTTAGCCAAATCTGGGTGAGTGTCCCGAACCTGTGATTGTCGGCCACCTGGTCAGGGGGCAGGTGGCAGTGGTAGTCAATGATGGGCTGATCCTTGGCGTACTCGTGGTACAGGCGCTCCGCTGTCCTGGTCTCAAGCAGGAAACTCTCATCGAGAAAGGGTTTCATAGTGGCGCAAGGCTAGCGCAGGTGGGCTTCGAAGGAAAGCGCTCCGGTCTTCATTTCAGAGCGTGGCTATATCCGGCAGGCTTCCGTCCGGGTTGCGTTTGGCCGCCGCCGCTTTCGCCGACGTGGCCGAGGCGGTGACTCGATTCTGAACGGTAATGCTCTGGAAATCCCCACCGTTGGAATTGGTGTTGTTCCACGCCCCGCACTTGCTGCAGGTCATGGCCGCTGGGTTGGAGTTGTTGGTGAAGCCCCAGTCGGATATATGAGAGCCGCCCTGGTCCTGGTTGTTGTCAAAGGCGAAGTCGTTGGACATGACATGGGCTGCGGATACCTTGTTCCCACCCATCTTGAATCCGTTGCCATTGCTGCCAGACCCTGCGGTGGTGGCTCCCATGTTGAACGCCCAGGAGTTCTTCACCGTGACGGGCGAGGTCCAACCGTAGAAGTCAAATCCGTCGTCGGCATTGTCCCAGGATCGGCAGCCATCAAAGACGTTGCCCGAGCCCGCCGTGGCTGAGTTCTCCTTGGCGCAAAATCCGTCTGCGTTGGCTCCATTGCAGGGTTTGTCGGCGTTCTGGTGGGAATCGCAATTCACAATCGTGTTGTTCATTCCGCTGTCGGTGTAACCCGATCCCGCGCGGATGCTGATGCCACAGTCCCCGTTGTTGTGGACGTCGCACTCCTGAACAGTGATGTGCTGGCCTTGCACGCTGATGCCCCAGCCATTGGCATTTTTCACTTCGAAGCCCTTGAATAAGTAGTAGTCAGCAGACAAATCCACGCCACCGTGATTGGTCTGGTCGGCGGCGGCGCTGCCGTCGGAATTGAGGATGGTGCTCTTGTTCATGGTGCCGCCTGGATCGCAGGTCTTGACTTGCGGCTGGGTTGTGAAATCGAGAACCGGCTTGCTGGTGGCGGCTGGATCCGCCTGGATTGTGATGATTCTCGAGGCTGTTCCCATCCTGGTCTTCTTGGTTTGAAATCGGGCGGCCAGTGGATAGGTTCCCGCCTTCACACACATGGTCGACAGGCTGCCCGCACAGGTCGCTCCATTGGCTGCACCTGTGGTGGGCGGACACAGCAGATCGTAGCCATGCGCAAGCGTCGCAACTGGGGAAGCCTGTGTGCCGGGACTGGCATCGCTGCCATCCGACGCCACCCAAACGTCGCAGCCGCCGGAACTGGTCGTGCCGCCGGCTGAGGATCCCCCTGTTGCCGTGCTTCCGCCTGTCTTGCCTGTGCCACCGGTTGCGGTCGATCCACCGGCGGTGGAAGTTCCGCCTGCCGAGGTCGTCGATCCGCCCGTCACGCTGCTGGTGCCGCCGGTCCGCATGCTACCGCCGGTCGCGTTCGTCGACCTACCTGCCGGGCTGCTGCCGCCGGTTGCGCCGCCGCCTGAGGAAGACGTTGCGCTGGAGGGCTGTGTGGTTCCGCCCGCCGACGTCGTGCCGCCCGATGGCGTTGTCGTGCTCCCGGACGCGGATGTGGTTCCGCCTGCTGACGTCGATCCGCCGGCCGCAGCCGTGGTGCCGCCCAGCGACGTGCCGCCGGCCGCAGCCGTGGTCCCGCCCGGGACCGACGTCGTGCCGCCTGCCGCAACTGCTGTCCCGCCCGAAGGAGTGCCGCCCGTCTGCGCTGACCCACCGTAGGCCGTGGTGCCGGCATTGCCCGTGGCGCCGCCGGCTTTGCCATTTGAGTCGCTGCTGCAGCCCTCGGTCAACAGACCGAGCGCGAGCACGGCGGCAAATCCAAGTTCCAGAACAAGCCTGCGCTTCATCGTCATTACTCCTGTGCCGATGTTGAGTGCCCGCTCGCCCGGACTTCTTCGGCCGAAACCGGCATGCGCGGTCCGCATGAGGTTGGTGGCCGAAAGAAAGGCTCACCGCGGGCACCAACTGAAACGTCACGTACACTTGATGAGTGACGAGAAGCCCTGGAGTGCCCATGCCCAAGATCCTCAGAGTCCTCCCCTGTTTCTGCCTTCTTGTCTGTGCCTGCGGCGGCTCAGGCTCTTCTGTGAAGACTCCCGACGCATCTCTCGGCGGGACTGCGGGCACGTCTGCGCTGGGCAGCGGAGCAAGCACGCAAACTGGCGGTGTCGCGAGTGCAGGCGACACGACTGACGGGAGCAAGCCGGTCGGCGGGACGGTGGCAAGTGGGGGCACGGCCGGCGCATCGACCGCCACCGGCGGCGCGACTTCAGCAGCAGGCACTACGTCGCCTGGTGGAACGCAAGCGACAGGCGGCACGAGCAACGCGGGCGGCACAACGACCATAGGCGGCACCGCCATGACCGGCGGGATCCAGGCTACCGGTGGCAGCACCAGCATGGGCGGCACGACGGGAATGGGCGGAACCAAGGCACCAGGGGGCACGACGGCAGCGGGCGGGACCAGGACGGCGGGTTCCACCACGACGGCGGGCGGCAGTACCGCGACCAGCGGGGCTGGCGGAAGTGCTGCCGGCAGCGGGGGCACGACCACTGCCGGCGCCAGCGGCTCGGGCACCCGTGCTGGTGGTTCGGGTGGCGGCGGAGCAGGCGCGGCTGGCTCCTCGGCAAGTACCGGCGCCCCCGAAACCAGCCCGCTTGGCTATGGCAAGGGCACGACCGGCGGTGGCAGTGCCGCTGCGGTTAGTGTCGCCGACATGGCGGCCATGCAGGCCGCCATCGATGCCTACTCGGGATCGGGCGGTCTGGTGCTCAAGTACACGGGCAAGTTCAATTTCGCGAGCATCCCTGATCCCTGCGTGCAACACACCTTGGCGGCACAGACCATTGAAATCAAGAAGAAGAGCAACATCACGATTCTGGGTGCGGATGGCTCTGCCGCCAATTTCGGCATCCACATCGCGTCCTCATCGAGCAACATCATCGTTCGCAACATGACCATCGGTCTGACTCCGGGCGGGGGTGATTCCGACATGATTTCATTGGAAGGAATGAGCGGCGGCATTCCTACAGATATCTGGATTGACCACAACGAACTGTTCAGTTCGATGCTTGATTGCGCCGGGGCGGGCGACACCGCTTTCGACGGTATGATCGACATCAAGAAAGGAGCCGACAGCGTCACCATTTCCTACAACTACATGCACGACCATCACAAGGTGTCGATGAACGGCTACAGTGACGACGATTCTCCGGTTCGCCACGTCACCTTTCACCACAACCTTTTTGAGAACGTCGGCTCGCGAACCCCTTTGCAGCGTTTCGGCTATTCACATATGCTCAACAACTACCTGTACAAGGTCTTGGTTTCCGGCATCAATGTCCGCATGGGTGGGCACTCGCTGGTCGAGGCCAACTACTTCGAGACAGTGCTCAATCCAGTCACTGCGCGCGACAGTACGGCAATCGGCTACTGGGATCTACGCAACAACAACCTGGCGAGCAAAGCCGACGTGTCTGCCGGCAATGCCTTTGGCATCACTTGGGACGCGGGCAGTTCGGGTACAGTCAACGCAACTGATTGGACCACGACTGCGGCCTTCCCGGAAGCGCTGGGCTACACCTATGCGGCAGACCCTTTCCAGTGCGTGCACGATGGCCTGCGGGCGGTGGCCGGCGCCGGCAAGGGTTTGGCGACGCTGAAGTGCAAGTAGACTTCGAGGATTCCACGAACCGCTTGGCCACGCGGCGAAGACGTCGCCCGCTGGGCCGAAAGGGCGCGAATCGCCAGACTGGCGACGCACGGGCTGCGCCGTCCGGATCCAGTCGGAGGCGTTGCTGGTCGTCCCTGGTGTCGTGGTTGACGTCCGAGTGATTATCGGACATCCTCGCGTGCGATGACCCAAAAGGGAGGGTCGGCTACCCTATATGTGCATGACGAAAAGCATCGCGAAGTACTCCATGGGGATTGGGGACCGCTTTGGCCTGGAAGGGGCGGCGCAGTTGCGGGCCTTTCAGGCGGCCAAGGATCGCGGCGTCGGGATCGCGCCGGTGTGGAACAAGTCGAACCGCGAACACTCCCTGATCGGGACCCGCCCTGAAGACGTGCGCGCCGAGGCAGAAGCCGCGGTCAAGTCGTGCCAGTGGACGGACGCCTATTTCGTCGACGCCGATCATATCGGCCTCGCCACGGTCGACAAGTTCCTTGGGACAAGCGATTTTTTCACCATCGACGTCGCGGACTCCATCGGCAAGGCATCGTCGGACGCGTCGATCGCCAAGTACGTGGCCGAAATGCAGCGCTTCGCAGGTGCGCTGCGCATTCCGGGTGTGGCCGAGCCGGTGACCGTCACCGCGGCGTCCCTGCAGGCGATCGCCGCCAAGTATCTTTTCGCGGTCGAAGAGGCGGGCCGCATCTACCGCCACATCGCGCAGGCGAAAGGCGAGGGAACCTTCGTCACCGAGGTGTCCTTCGACGAGGCCAACACCCCGCAGACGCCCGCCGAGTTGTTCTTCATTCTGGCCGCTGCCGCGCGCGAGGGCATCCCGGTGGCGACGGTCGCGCCCAAGTTCACCGGCGAGTTTCTCAAAGGGATCGACTACGTGGGCGACATTGAACGATTTGCGCGCGAGTTCGAGGAAGATCTCGCGGTCTTGGCATTTGCCCGGAAGACCTTCGGACTGCCCGCGTCGCTCAAGCTGAGCATTCATTCGGGCAGCGACAAGTTCTCGCTTTACCCGATCATCCACCGGGCCATCAGGAAGGCCGACGCCGGTCTGCACCTGAAAACCGCAGGCACCACCTGGCTGGAGGAAGTCATCGGGCTTGCCGCAGCAGGGGGCGAAGGGTTGGCCTTTGTCAAGGCCCTCTATCGCGATGCCTATGGCCGCTACGACGAAATGGCCAAGCCCTATCTCACAGTCATTTCCATCCACCGCACGACACTCCCGACGCCAGCCGAGGTGGATTCGTTCAGCGCCCAGGAGTATGTCGAGACGCTAGAGCACAACCAGGCCTGCAAGCGCTTCAACATCCACTTCCGCCAGATGGTGCACATCAGCTTCCGCCTGGCGGCCGAGAAGCAGCCCCAGTACCTGGCTCTGCTCAAATCCAATCGCGCCAGCATCGAATCCCATGTGACCGACAACATCCTCAAGCGCCATATCGAGCCGTTGTTTCTGGGAACCGGCGGGTAGCGTTTGAAACCTTTCGCCCTTCAATTAGGAGCAACCATGGACGTTAAGAATTTCGTCAGTGCCTATGATTTTACCGGAAAGACAATTGCCATTACGGGCGGCGGGGGTGTTTTGTGCGGTGAGATGGCCAGGGCATTGGCGGGCTGTCACGCCAACGTGGTCATCCTAGACCGCGATGTGGCGCTGGCAGAGAAGGTACTCGCCACACTGAAGGGCAGCAAGGGTGCCCACCAGGCCGCCTTTATCGATGTGCTCGACAAGGCGGCGGTTCAGCAAGCAGCCGAGAAGGTCATCAAGGAGTACGGCAAGATTGACGGACTGATCAATGGCGCCGGTGGCAACAATCCGAAGGCCACCACCAACCCCGAGCAATCCTTTTTCGACATCCCCCCTGAAGCCATCCAGTTCGTGTCGAGCCTGAACTTGCAGGGGACCATCCTGCCCAGTCAGGCCTTCGGCCGGTGCATGGTCAAGCAGAAGGAAGGCGTGATCCTGAATGTCTCGTCGATGAATGCCTTCCGGCCGCTCACCAGAATTCCCGCCTATTCTGCGGCCAAGGCCGCTGTGAGCAATTTCACCCAGTGGTTGGCGGTGCACCTGGCGCAAGAGTACTCGACCAACATCCGGGTGAACGCTATCGCGCCGGGATTCTTCCTCACCGAGCAGAATCGCTTTTTGCTCACCGACAAGGGCACTGGGGGGCTTACCGCTCGCGGTCACAAGATCATCGACCACACGCCCATGGCCAGATTCGGAACGCCCGAGGACTTGGTGGGCGCCGTTCTCTGGCTGCTGTCGCCCGCGTCGAACTTCGTGACCGGAATTGTACTGCCCATCGACGGGGGCTTCTCGGCCTACAGTGGTGTGTAGACCGCCGCTGGTGCCCTGATTGAAACGGAATTGACTGAAGGAACCATCATGGCAAAACAGAGTTTTGGAATGGTCGGGCTGGGCGTAATGGGAGAGAATCTGGCTCTCAACATCGAGAGCCATGGATTTTCTGTGGTAGGCTTCGATCTCGACGGCAAGAAGGTCGACAATTTCGCGGCCCGAACCAAGGGCAAGCAGGTGGTGGCCGCACGCACAGTGGCCGAGTTCGTTGCCAACCTGGACACGCCGCGACGGGTGCTGATGATGGTTCCCGCGGGCAAGGCTGTCGACGCCGTGATCGCCGACCTGCGCCCTTATCTCAAATCCGGCGATCTCCTGATCGACGGCGGCAACACGTTGTTCGTCGACACCGATCGGCGCATCAAGGAGTTGCAGGGCACGGGAATCTATTACATCGGCACCGGGGTCAGCGGCGGCGAAGAGGGCGCCCTGCACGGACCGGCCATCATGCCGGGCGGCAACCCGGAGGCGTGGCCGTTGGTGAAGCCGATTCTGCAGGCCATCGCAGCCAAGGCCGAGGATGGCGCTCCTTGTTGCGAGTGGATCGGAAGTGGCGGAGCAGGTCACTTCGTCAAGATGGTGCACAACGGAATCGAATACGGCGACATGCAGATGATCTGTGAAGCATACTTCATCATGGAGAGGTTGCTGGGCATGTCCGCCGACGAGATGAGTCGCGTGTTTGCCGAATGGAACAAGGGAGAGCTGAGTAGCTACCTGGTGGGCATCACGGCCGAGATTCTCGCCAAGAAGGACCCCGAGACCGGCAAGCCCATGGTGCAAATCATTCTCGACACCGCCGAGCAGAAGGGCACCGGCAAGTGGACCAGCCAGGTGTCGCTCGACTTGGGCGTCCCGGCGCCCACCATTGCCGACGCGGTATTTGCCCGCACCCTCAGCGCCCTGAAAAAGGAGCGGGTGGCTGCTTCGGGCGTGCTGGCAGGACCGACAGCGAAGTTCAGTGGAGACAAGGCCGCCTTCATCGAAATGATTCGCAAGGCCTTGTTCAGCTCGAAGATCTGTTCCTATGCACAGGGTTTCCAGCTCCTGCGCGCGGCGGACCACGAATACCACTGGGATCTGCAATTCGGCGTCATCTCGTCGCTGTGGCGCGCCGGGTGCATCATCCGGGCGCAGTTCCTGGGTCGGATCAAGGACGCCTACGCGCGCAGCTCTGCACTGGCCAATCTCCTTCTCGATCCCTTTTTCGCGGGCGTGCTGGCGTCCTACCAGCAGGACTGGCGCAAGGTGGTGGCCGTGGCCGCCGAGAATGGTATCGCCATCCCTGCCTTCATGAGCGCCTTGGCCTACTACGATGGCTACCGCTCAGGCGTGCTTCCTGCCAATCTGCTGCAAGCACAGCGCGACTACTTTGGCGCGCACACTTACCAGCGCGTCGACAAGGAGGGCAAGTTTCACACGCAATGGACGGCGTAGGAACTGTGTCTCACGAGGAGAGCCGACACATGAGCACGCTTTTCGGTCATGGATCCATGGAGCAACGGCTCACCCCGAAGGATGTGAAGGACATCTGTGCGGCGACGTTGGCCGATCTTCCTCTTGACGGAAAACGCGTGCTCGTGCTCATCCCGGATCACACCCGGCACGCGCCCATCGATCTCTTCTTCCATGTGTTGAGCGATCTGCTGCAATCTCGCGTCAGCGTGCTCGACTATATGGTGGCCACTGGCACGCACGCGGCCATGGATCCAGAACGGCTGTACCGGCACATCGGACTGACGCCGTCGGAACATGCGCAAAAGTATCCGAAAGTCCGCCTCTTCAACCACGAACATCACAAACGCGACCAGCTGATCTCGCTGGGCACGCTTGCCGGTGAAGAAGTGGCGCAGCTCACCAATGGGCTCTTCTCTCGCGACATCCCTGTTACCATCAATCGCAGAGCCACCGAGTACGACCACATTCTCATCGTCTCACCCGTGGTCCCCCATGAGGCCATGGGATTTGCCGGCGGCAACAAGTACTTCTTCCCGGGCATTGCGGGACTTGACGTGGTGGAGAAGTTCCACTGGCTGGCCGCCGTCATCACCAACCCGGTAGTCAACGGCGTCAAGGACACGCCCACCCGCCGGGTGATCAATCGCGCGGTGCAGTTTCTGGCCACGCCACGCACCTGCTTCGCCTTTGCCGTCGACGATCATCATCAGCTGGCCTGCCTCTTCGGCGGCGACCCCGCTGAATCCTGGTCACGCGCGGCCGACTATTCGGCGCAACTACACATCAAATACCTGGACAAGCCGGTTCGTCGCGTGCTGGGCTTGACCCCTTCCATCTACGAAGAGCTGTGGGTCGCAGGCAAGGCGATGTACAAGCTGGAGCCCATCGTGGCCGACGGGGGCGAATTGGTCATCTACGGCGCGCATGTGAAGGTGGTTTCGTTCATGCACGGCAAAGACATCGAGCGCGTAGGGTACCACGTGCGCGACTACTTCGTGAAGCAGTGGGAGCGTTTCGCCGAAGAATCGAAACTGATCCTGGCGCATTCGACCAACGTCAAGGGCATCGGCCGATTCGAGAACGGCATCGAATACCCGCGAATCACCGTGACCTTGGCCACCAGCATTCCCGAGGCGAAGTGCGAAGCCATCAACCTCGCCTATCGCGACGTGAATTCGATCGATATTGAACGTTGGAAACAGGATGAAGACACCCTGGTCGTGGAAGAGGCCGGACAGGTGCTCTATCGTCTGAAGGACAATCGCGCCGAAAGCGCACAGTGACAGGAGTAGAGAATCAACATGAGCGACAGTCTGAACATTCGCCCCGCAGGTGGTCTGGATTTCGTATCGGTCGGCGCCCTGGTGCACCGATTGGATCCCGGTTTGTTCCCCTGGCGCAAGGCCTCCAGTTGCCAGATCCATGTGAGCGGAGGCGAGTTCAACGTGGCCGCCAATTTGGCCGACTGTTTCCGTATGAACACCGGGATCGCGACCGCCATGGTGGACTACCCCATCGGCGACCTGATCCACGAGCGCGTCAGGGCCATGGGCGTGACGCCATTTTACAAGCGCTTCAAGCACAACGGCGTGAACGGGCCCAACATGGCCACCGTGTACAGCGACCGCGGGCACGGAGTGCGCGCGCCTGTCGTGTTCTACAATCGCAGCAATGAAGCCGGCGCACAGCTCAAGCCCGGCGACTTCGATTGGGGCGCCATTTTCAAGAACGGCGTGCGCTGGTTCCACAGTGGCGGCATCTTCGCAGCGCTGTCCGAGACCACCGGCGAGGTCATCATCGAGGGCATGAAGGCCGCCAAAGCAGCGGGCGCCATTTGCAGCTTCGATCTCAATTTCCGCGAGAAGCTGTGGAACATCTGGGGTGGCGCACACAAAGCCGCCGAGGTGGTGGGGCGCATCGTGGCCAATGCCGACGTTCTGGTGGGCAACGAGGAAGATCTGCAGAAGGGGCTGAACATTACCGGCCAGGATGTGGAGAAGCGCTCCAAGCTCGACCCCGGCGCGTTCTTCGCCATGATTGGCCAGGTGACGGCCAAGTTCCCGCAGGTGAAGATCGTGGTCACCACCTTGCGCGAGGTCGCCTCGACCAATCGCCACACCTGGGGAGCGGTGGCCTGGGTCAACGGGAAGACGCATGTCTCACCGACCTGCGAGCTCGACGTGCTCGATCGCGTGGGTGGCGGCGACGGCTTTGCCAGCGGCTTCATCTACGGGCTGCTCTCTGGCGAATCAGCCGAGGAAGCCCTCAAGCTCGGCTGGGCCCACGGGGCGTTGCTCACCACCACGCCCGGCGACACCACCATGATGACGCTGGAACAGGTCAAGGCCTTCGCCAAGGGCGGTTCGGCGAGAATTCAGCGATAGTCTCTATGAGGTCGTTCCCGGCGGCCCGTCGAGCAGGAATTGCTGCCAGGTAATGGCCGGCACGTCCGCGCGCTCGGCGGTCGCGCGCCCGCTGGCGCTGCAGATGATCAGCGGCTGGAAGTCCGGGCGACGGCGCGTGAACTCCAGCAAACCGGTGAGCTCGTTCATCTGGAATCTGCCGGTCTTCACCTCGATGGCCCACTTGCCCCAACTCCCCTCCAGGATGCCATCGACTTCCAACGGCTCCTCCCGCCAATAGGAGAGGCCAACGTCCGTCTTTGGGCCAACATCTTTCACGACACGCTCTCGGGAGTCTCTCTAGCGCCCGTCATGGACGGACCGGTGTATTGCCTGCGCAACCAGATCTACCTGGCGGGCGCCGAGCCCAGCCAAGCTGGGTACACCGCGGTGCCGTGAGATCTGTGGTCACGCTACCGAGGCGATGCAGAGGCTGTACTCCACGGTGGCGTCTGGTGAGGTCAGGGAGGCGGTGGCCAAGATCATCTCGATCGCTGGGTACAAGGGACTGCTCGAAGGACACAACGCGCCGTGGGCTGTATAGTGGGCTGCATAGCCTTTGGGACACTCTGAGATGCACGAGGACAGAAACGAAAGAAGCACCCAACCCCTTGACCGAAAGGAGGTTTCCGCATAAACCAAGTCCCCTCTGCGGGCGTAACTCAGTGGTAGAGTGTCACCTTGCCAAGGTGAACGTCGAGGGTTCAAGTCCCTTCGCCCGCTCAAAAAAGTCGAATCAAAACGGTCAGTTGGCGCTGCAACGCTAGCTGGCCTTCTTCTTTTCTGCGTCATGCACACCACCT
>Ga0182017_10001095_pt1 | contig 21171 bp, 10 predicted proteins | sample 712E3DmetaG_FD_120492 | JGI IMG/M metagenome (GOLD analysis project Ga0182017, IMG submission 120492) | Permafrost microbial communities from Stordalen Mire, Sweden - 712E3D metaG | ecosystem: Environmental > Terrestrial > Soil > Wetlands > Permafrost | place: Sweden: Stordalen | collected... | reverse complement strand
CCAGATGAACCGAATCGTTTTTTATAGAAACGGCAATTTTCTTGTTTGAATGTATATAAGTACCACTTAAACTTATTGTTTTAAAGGCTGGGCCCGGTCCTACATTGAATCTTGACTTAAAAGAGTATGTTTGACCCCTGTTTAGATTGACAGTAATTGGACCGCTAGGATGACCTGCTATAGCACTGGTAGGATAAACTGTAACAACAGTACTGTCCTCTGTTGCCACAATATCAATTGATTCATAAGGTCTCTGGGTTGGATAAGGCGTTTTAAAAGCATCTGTATCCATAGGATATGTATTTTGAAAAGGAACATAAAAATCTGTTCCCAATGCGTTATTGCCTTTCAGTGACCATATATCTTTGTTCCATTGATTGTTAATTTCCCAATATGCAGTAATTTTACTCAAACTGGAAGTAATTAATAAACCCCTATTTAGTTTGGTATTCTCAGGGGCCGTTTCAATACTTAATGAAGGATTTACATTATTGAACTGTGATAAATTAAATGAATCTGCACCGGCTCCGGCTAAAGTTTTACTTCTGACAGGAAAAGAAGGGTTAGCGGGCATTGAAATTGTTACAGTAGTAGGTCCTATACTGCAAAATTTTAAAAATATCGGTGTTCCTCCTCCTCCTGATGCTGGATGATTCGGAGTAACCCTGGGAATGGCAAACCAGAAAACACTGTCAGTTTGTGCCACAGAAAGTGTAACATTAATAATAACTATACAAAATGTTATAACTTTCTTCATCAAATAATTGAGGTTATATTTCCGCGCTAAAAATAACATTTTATAATTAAAATTTTGTATTTATACGTGATTTCATTTAATTAGTTATGACACAATTATGTTAATAAATAAGCTTACTAATTTTTTTCAATATTCTGGAAGTTTTGTCATCTAATAACTATATACGAATCCGAAAGAAATATAGTTTTGTATTTTTATTACAGCAACTGTTAGTAAATTCTGACTAAAAAACTGAAAGCTTTATCCGATAAAGCGGACAAAATTATAATTTATCTAACAAATAACCTGGTGATTTTAATCACTTGGATAAAACTAAATACTTCAGATTCATTATACGTATAAACATTACACTCAAGTCACGGGGTGACTTAGAAACTATGTGGATTATTACAACTTATTGCCCAGTCACCCCGTGACTACAAACAAAAGTAAGTCCGGGTGCGACTTAAAGTTTGATGATTATTGAAATATCCCTGCCATAGTCGCGCCCGGACTGTCTGAAAGTAATAAACCCCAAACCTCTTAAAAAGGGGCTATAATTGGCCTTTGCTAATTGGTCAGGTAGATATTTTTTTTAAGAAATGTTGAAGTGGTCGTAATCGCTAGTCCGGGTGCGACTGATAGAAACGGTTCATAATAACTACCTCAAGTTAACAAGTCGCGCCCGGACTTGCTGCCACTTTCAGGGAAACTGTCGGGGTGACTGCTTTGCTCGCCGGCTATGCGCGCAGTCACCCCGACAGTAGGGCAGGGCAGTTTAAACCTGTCTCACAAAAGAAAGCTTCAGGTCACGGGGTGACTTAGAAACTATGCGAATTATTTCATTCTACTGCCCAGTCACCCTGTGACTACAAACGAACTCTTGTTTCAGTCGCACCTGATGTCATTAAGATTAGGAATTTGTTATCATTGGTCATACTTCGACTTCGCTCAGTATGACGAGGCAGCCAAGTCACACTGAGTCCCGATTTTTATCGGGAAAGTGAAATTTGTTGCTAAACTTAATATCATTATTGTTGCGCCCTGATTTTCAGAAAAAAATACTCTTTATGTTTTAGCAACATAGTTGCGACATATTTGTAGAAAATCAGGCATAACAAAAATCTTAGCTATATAGTAGCAACATATAAAATGTTAATTCATATCTCGCTATGGAGTTTTTGAATTTGTATAAGCACAGCTTATCATCTTAACTCTAATCTGTTATTATTTTTATAATCACCAAAAAATCTTATCTTTACTTATAGAAAGAAAGTATAGTTAATACCAGGTACTTTTTTATCTAACAATGCAACAAGAATATATTGAATTTCGTATTGTATTAAATCTATCTGAAAATAAATCATACTATGAAAAACCGATTACTTATTACCTTAATTATATTAAGTATAATTACATCAGCCAGGGGACAAACCTATTTTTTTGAAGGTTTCGAAGGAGGACAACTACCAACAGGCTGGAGCCAAACATACGTATCCGGAACAGTTGGATGGCAATACCAGGATGGTGGTCATACGATAACCCCGGGAGATCCTTATTCCAGGCAACCTTATCCTGCACATACAGGAAGTTATAATGCACTTTTTGAAATAGAACAATCAAACAATCCTACCACAAAACTTGTTACCAAACCTATTGATTTATCGTATGCTACAAAACCCCAACTAACATTCTGGCATGCCCAGGTTTCAAGATTTTATGGAGGAAACTGGAACAATGATGAATTAAGAGTATATTATAGAAAATCAGCAACATTACCTTGGGTGCTACTTAATACATATACTGCACCTGTAGCATCGTGGACACAACGAACAATAACGATTCCTACTTCGGCTCTCACTTCAACTTTCTACCTGGCTTTCGAAGGTAAGAGCAAAATAGGTTGGGGAACATGTGTTGACGATGTCCTGATTAGTGAAACAGATACGCTTGCAAAGTCAGTTGATAATATCTTTGTTAGCCAGGCATCAACACAAAATGTATTTACTTCATCGGAGAATAACCCAATTCTTAGACTTAATATCAGGATAAAAGGCAACAGGGGTACCTTGATTCTAGACACCTTAACAGTAAAATCTCTTAATACGAATGACGCTGATATTGCAACCGGTGGAATATTTCTTTACAAGACATCAGACTCAAGTTTCACAAATCCTTCATTAATAGCTACTAGCTCTGCTTTTGTAAGTGGAAAAGCACACTTCAACGCTATACATGACTCTTTATCTGCAGGAAATAATTTTCTCTGGATCACATATAATATTGCCACAACAGCTACGGTTGGCAATAGTGTTGATGGAATGATTGAAGCAAATTCGATAAAAATTTCACATAGTTCATATCCTTCTGTTGCAAAGTCGCCGGCTGGTTCAAGGGTAATTAAAAAAAGTATTTTTTACGATGGTTACGAGACCAATAAAGGCTGGACTTTAACTGGTGAGTTTCAAATTGCCCAACCGGAAGGACTGGGCGGTATAAATTATGGTAATTCCGACCCTTCAAAAGCTTATAGTGGCAGCAAAGTATTGGGAACAGACCTGACTGGTCTGGGTTCTGATACAGGAGATTATGAACGATCCCTGGGTGAAAATGCTTACCAGGCTATATCGCCTGTTATAAATTGTAAAGATTACAAAAATGTAAATTTGCAGTTCATGAGATGGTTGAACATTGGAACCGGTGATTACATGGCAATTGATATTAAAACAAGCAAGGATACTTCAACGTGGCTAAATGTATGGACAAATGGTAATGCTGTATTAGAAAAAGTTTGGAACCTGGAACAATTTGATATTTCCTCATTGTATGAAGAAAAACTGGCTGACAGGGATTCGGCAGTTAGAATTCGTTTTACTGTTGGTCCTACAAATGATTTTGCACAATATTCCGGATGGAATATTGATAACTTTCTTTTAACCGGAGATTTTATTTACAATGACGTTGGAGTAAGTAGTTGGGTCCAACCATATTCCGGATGTGACCATTCAAGCCACGATACAGTTAAAGTATACGTTAAAAATTTCGCTTCTATTAAATCCAAGGATACAATTCCCATGGAATACTCATTAGACGGTATTACTATAGTTCACGACACACTTTTTCATGCTTTGAACCCTGGCGATAGTATACTTTTTAAATTTAAACAACCTATGAACCTTTTGGCTCCGCATATTTATAATTATACTTATGCCGCGACAGCGCTTTCAGTAGATGATGATAACAGGAACGACAGAACAAACGTTATACTGCGTGTGCTCCCGACTTATAATTTACCAAACCTGGATGATTTTGAAGGCGCTGAAAATTTCTGGAAATCCGGAGGAATAAATTCTTCCTGGACTTTTGGCTATCCAAGCGGAGTTTATATTAATTATCCATACTCCGGTTCAAATGCATGGAATACTGCAATGTGGGCTTCGTATAACAATAATGAATCATCCTATGTTGAAAGTCCCTGTTATAATTTCTCAGGTATAATAAAACCGATTTTTGAGTTTAAACTCATGGGCGATTTGCAAAAAGGGAAGGATGGAGTTGCCATTTATTATTCTAAAAATAACGGAGCTTCCTGGAATATAGTTCCAAAACACAGTTATTCCTGGAGTTGGAATTGGTACAACAATAGTTATATTACCGGGCTTGGAACAGCAGGATGGGATACTACTACAGCAGTAGGAAGCGCTTATTACTACATTACAGCCAAACAGGTATTGCCTTATGCCCTTAGCAATCAATCCCAGGTTAAGTTCAGGGTTGTATTTGGCAGTGATAATTCTGTAACTCATGAAGGAATTGCATTCGATGATGTGAAAGTTTATGAGGCCCCTGCAATTGCAGGGATGAAATCTATCATTTCACACCATACAACCTGCCAGCATTTGAACCCTGATAAAATTTCATTCTCAATTAAAAATAATGGTATCCGGACCATGTTCCCGCTAAAAGACACGATATTTGCAGGTTTTAAAATTAACAGCAGTGCTTCCATACTTGATACCATTCAATTAACTGACTCGCTGCGTGTAGGTGATACGCTGATGCTGACATTCCACAAAAATGCCGACCTGAATATTCCTGGTCCATACAATATAAAAGTATTTACTATTAACAGGTTCAGAAACTTTTATCCGTTGCCAGATAATGACACTGCACAAATTAATATTACAATTTATGCAAATCCGGTAACAAACCTTGCTGATACTTTTAGAACTGCACGCCTGGATACATTTACGATTCATGCTCCATACAATTCTTTTTATTTGTACAGATGGTCAAATGCCACTCATGATCCATTGTCCACCACAGATTCTCTTCACGCTCCACCAGCAGGTAAAGTATGGTTAAAAATTACAATCAGCAGTACTACTTGCACAACAACCGATACCTTTTTTGTCAGAAAATTAATTCCAAACGTGGGAGTTAAAACACTAATTGATCCACACAATGCATGCGAACTTGGCGGAAGCGTCAACTTTAAATTCAGCATTAAAAATTATGGCGATGACACCATTCGCGTAAATGATACAATCAGGGTGGGATACAAGATTAACTCACTTGGCATCAGATATGAAAACCACAAAGTGACTTCTAGATTTTATCCGGGCGATACAATCGTTCATACTTTTACTACCAGTCCTGAAAATTTCACTTCTATAGGTTCCTATACCATTAAAACATTTACAGCATATAAGTACGATAGTGTTCATGGGAACGATACGCTTCATTCAACAATACATGTTTGGGGTTACCCGACAGTAAATATTGGACCTGACACTACAGTTACGGGATTCTATACCCTTCATGCAGGTACCACTTTTAAAACTTACTTATGGGATAATAATCCTGCACAAACGGCTAATTCATATTTGGTCAGACATATTGGTTACCATTGGGTTTATGTGACCGATAATCACGATTGTCCTGCCTATGATACCGCGTATATTGTTGTTCATATTCATGATTTAAAACCTTTAAGAATTAGTGAACCTGTATCAAATTGCACTATAGGAACAAACAAGAAAGTCAAATTAACAATCAGCAATTGCGGAACTGATACTGTAACTATGGCTGAAACTATTCCTGTAGGTTATTCCCTTGATGGAGGTACGTGGGTAAATGAAACAATTGCTCTTTCTGATTCATTATTCCCGGGTGATTCTATAGAACATCAATTTAATAAAAATGAAAACTTTTCTACAGTAAAAACCTATACATTCAGAACCAGTGTTAGTTTGACAGGTGACATCGATCCTTCAAATGATACAATTACAGATCATGTTTATGTGTACGGTTATCCCATTGTTAATCTGGGCCCCGATACAACTATTACAGCGGCCCGGGATACTTTGAGCGCACCGGCGGGAGCTACATATAATTATTTGTGGCAAGACAATTCGACCAGCAGACGGTTTGTTGTAACTGCCAATGGTAAATATTATGTGAGGGTAACTGAAACTATACATAATTGCGTTGCTTCAGACACTGCTAATATTACACTTTTAATCTTGGATGGTTCGATAACTGAAACTTCGACTGATTTTGGCTGTAAGAATTCATTTGACAGTCTGCAGGTGCGTTTCATGAATAAAGGAAATATAAATATTCCTACAGCAGATTCAATTACATTGGCATGTAAAATTAACGGGGCCGCTCCTGTTTATACCAAGCACAAACTTACTGTTCCTCTTGTACCCAACGGTACATTCTGGCATACCTTTAAAAACCTGTCAAAAAAGGTGAATTCGGGTAGTAACAATTTTAAAATTTACCCAGTGATACCCGGAGATTTGAGGCATGAAAACGATACCTTATCAAAAGTATTCACCATTTACTTACCTCCTGTAGTAAATTTTGGAGGTACAAATGACACAATTAAAACCAGACCACCCTATACACTTGATGCAGGTGCGGGAGTGGGTTATACTTACTTATGGCAGGACTTTTCGACAAACCGGACGCTAACGGTTACTACCCAGGGTACTAAAAGTGTTCTTGTTACTGATAACATAGGATGCGTAGGAGGGGACACAGTTTATATGGATTTCCAGCAAAATGACGGGGGAATTACCGGTATTTCAGGTGTTTCTTCCTCTTGTCCGGAAAATTTCAACCAAATTCAGGCTACGTTTACGAATCTTGGGGAATTGCCGCTGTCAGGTGGTGATACCATCAGATTCAATTATAAATTAAATGGTTCAGCGCCATATAGTGATATCTACAGGTTAATTACTACTTTAAATCCGGGAGAAACTGTTGACCATACATTTTTGAATTTAAAAAATAAAGTTATAACCGGATCAAATACTTTTAAAGTCTATTCAGTCATAAAAACCGATGATTTTCCAGCTGATGATACAATAAATTATAATGTTACGATATATGCAATACCGGTAATAAATCTTGCCGGTGGTAAAGATACTGCAGGATTCAAAACAAATTACATACTTGACGCGGGCGCAGGCTTTACAAGTTATTTGTGGAGTACACTAGCGACAAGCCGTGCTATTACTATCAGTAGTCCCGGATGGTATAAAGTAACTGTGACCAATTCGCACGGATGTCATAATAAAGACTCTGTTTATATGACGAATACTCCGATAAAATATGCTCCGGACATTGATAAAGATTTATATGTATTCCCAAATCCGGCAAATAGGTTTTTGAATATTGAAATTAAAAACGCCGCTTTGGAAGATCCGGTAATTGAAGTATTTTCTACTGATTTGAAACTTATCTTTACCTATCAATTTAATGGTATATATGAAGTGTTCACCAAAACTATGGATGTAAGAAACTGGAAACCGGGATTATATTACTTCCGCATAGCAGATTACAAGAACAACAAATATTATTTCAGAAAAGTAGTAATTGAATAAGGATAATATGACATTAAGCCATGAATGCAAGATAGTCTCTTGTGTTTGTGGCTTTTTTAATTAAATTTTCAATCGCGTTTTAACCAACGAATTCAGCTTCAGCGAACTAAGGCTTATTCATTAAAAAACGACAAATAATTCCAAAATTTGAAATCCTGTATTACTTTTGTTAAAGTGCTTTTCAATTTTATAAGTCTAAAAATTAATCATATTCAAATATTATGAGAAAGATAAAACAACTATTAAGCGTCGCAATTTTGTTGATGGTTTATATTACCGGATTTTCACAGGGATATCATGTACGAATCGGTTTTATTGGAAATAGCATTACTATTGGGACAGGTCTTCCGAATGCCGGTGTACAATGTTATCCGTCGCAATTAAGGGACTCTTTTCTGAATGTTAAATATGGGGACACATGTATTGTTGGCAATTTTGCTGTCTCCGGTAGAACAATGCTTAAAAAAGGAGATTATCCGATATGGAACGAACAATTTTTTAAAGATGCTTTACAGTTTGCACCAAACATCCTTTTTATCATGCTTGGCACCAACGACAGCAAACCATATAACTGGGATGATCATAAAGGTGATTATTTTGGAGATTATATGTCAATGATTGATACATTTAAGAAAAGAAACCCGGACACCAAATTTGTCCTTTGTTTACCTCCTAAGGCATTTAGTGGTATGTATGATATCAGGGATTCCGTAATTATTAATGGGATTATCCCATTGATTGATTCTGTGGCCAAGGTAACAGGTGCAGACACTGTAAATTTTCATCTTCAACTCTCGGGTGACAGTATCCTATTCCCTGATGGAATCCATCCTAACATCCAGGGTTCACATATTATGGCTGCAATAGATTATGAAAAATTGCTCAGCACTGATTTGATTCATAAAGTTGATACCGGCCTGACTTTTGTGACAAATTTTAAAACTTCCAATTCAGTAGTTAGAGATATTGATTCAGTAAGTTTGAGTTGGACAACTGTCAATGCTGATTCAACATTCTTAAATGGAGAAAAAGTTGATGTAAATGGGAGCAAATATGTTAAAGCAAAAACCACAACTATTTATACATTGTTGGCAATGGGCAAAATAAATAATGATTCCCTTCAATTAACACAGACATTTTACCATCCTGTCCTTACCAAAATTTCAATATCCCCGTCTAAAAAAATAATACATGTTAATGATAGCGTAAATTATTTTGCGAAATTTATAGATCAGTATAACAAATTTATAACTGATACTACCTATACTCTTGATTGGTCCGTAGCAACCGGTGCAGGTACTATGATTCATAAAACATCTACTTCGGCAACTTACATAACTGATGTTACAGGAGCTGCAAGCATCATTGCACAGGTTGGAAGTATAATTTCCAATACTGCAACCATTACAATTAATCCACCGGTTAACATTTCCGGTAAACAGTATTCCGGAGAGAAAGTTAGTGTTTTTCCAAATCCTGTAAGGGACATCATAAATGTTACAATTTCAACTTCCGGACCAACAACGGTAAGTATAAAAATTTATGATTTAAAAGGGATTTTACAGGTTGAGAATTACCAGTATTTATCTTCACAAGGGGACCATACTGTTAAGCTAATAACTAAGAACCTGGCAAGCGGCATTTATTTATACCAGGTTGAATGTTCCGGAAAACAATTTAACGGAAAGATTAATATAGTTAAAAAATAGTTACTACTAAAAATTATCTCAGGCCTCAAGACCCTCATCCTTAATCCTTCTCCCAAAGGGAGAAGGAAACTCCCTCTCCCTTTGGGAGAGGGTTGGGGTGAGGGCTCCTAAATAGTCCTTCCCGGATATGCCTTAAGACCTTCTTCAATACATTTTACAGCATTTTCCAAATCATTCACATTCAGAACATAAGCAATGCGAACTTCTGTTTTGCCTAGTCCTGGAGTTGCATAAAAACCATTTGCCGGGGCCACCATTACGGTTTGGTTTTTATAATTAAACTCACTAAGCATCCAGATTGCAAATTTTTCGGCATCATCAACCGGAAGATGGGCAATTGTATAAAAAGCGCCTTTGGGCAAAGGACAAAAAACTCCTTTTATCTTATTCAAATGTTCAACAAGGAAATTTCTTCGATTGAAATATTCCCTGTATGCTGTTTCGAAATATTCGGGGGGAGTTTCAATAGCTGCCTCACCTGCTATCTGACCAAATGATGGTGGACTTAAGCGAGCCATGGCATATTTTAGCGCTGTGTTAATAATTTCCTTGTTTTTGGTAACCAATGCTCCGATTCTTACACCGCATGCACTGTAACGCTTGGAGACAGAATCAATAAGAATGGTATTCTGTTCAATACCTTTTAATTCCATTATTGAGAAAAATGGCTCATCGGTATAGCAGAATTCCCTATATACTTCATCGGCAAACAGGAACAACTTATGCTTTTTAATAATAAGTTTTAATTCTTCAAGATCTTCACGGGAATATAAACAACCTGTAGGATTATTTGGATTGCTGATCATTATTCCCCTTGTCCTGGATGTGATTACTTTCTCAAATTCTTCAACAGGAGGCAGGGAAAATCCGTTCTGAATTGTAGAAGTCACAGGTACAACATGAACCCCAACAGCTGAAGCAAAACTATTGTAATTGGCATAGAATGGTTCAGGAACAATAAGTTCATCACCAAAGTCCATAGTGCTGAGAAAGGAAAAATTAATAGCTTCAGAACCGCCGGTAGTAATCAATAATTCCGTATAATCAATATCAAACCGGAGTTTATTTCTATAATATTCAGAAAGTTTCCGCCTGTATGATTCATTACCTGCAGAATGAGAATATTCTACAACCTTCCCATTATAGTTCCTTACGGCTTCAAGCATCAGTGGGGAAGTAGGGATATCGGGCTGGCCGATATTCAAGTGATACACTTTTACACCTTTTCTTTTAGCTTCTTCAGCAAAGGGTACCAGTTTTCGTATAGGTGACTGAGGCATCAGTGTGCCCCGTTGAGATATTTTTGGCATTATAAATTATACAGTTTTACAAATGTTATTTCTTTTCTGGCTTTTCGGATTTAGGAACAACCGTTCCTTTAATTTTTAGAGTAACCGGAGAGTTAATAGCATTTGAATAAACTGTAATGGTTTTATGAAAATTTCCAACCACTTTAGTATTGTAATGAACTTTTACAACACCTGATTTTTTCTTCTCAACCGGTTCACGTGTCCATTCAGGAATAGTGCAACCACATGAGGTTTGAACGTTATTTATTAAAAGGTCCCCCTTACCTGTATTCTTAAATACAAAGGCATACGTTGCTTCACTTTCCTGCATAATTGCTCCAAAGTCATGTTCCGCTTCCGCGAACGTGATTTCCGCCGCCCTCTTTTTCTCTTTACTTTCTTTAGACTGTGAACAACTCACGATTGTAGCAAGTAATGCAACTGAAATAATTGTGAAAAACCTTTTCATAACGACTTAATTTTAAATAATTGGAAAAGCAAATTTAGTTTTTAAAAATAAATTTTCGAATTTTTTAGCAATTTATATGAATTTTTAAATGGCACAGGATTTTTTTTAAGCAATTCCATCCTAGTATTTAGAAAACGGATATGAATCTTGATGTTTTCTGTATTGATGTTATAAGAATATAAGCCACCAAAACACGAAAACACAAAATTTCACTAAAATATTATACTTAATGCGAATTAAGAGTTGATGTTTGGATAATTGAGCAATGAAATTATTCTAAAAGTTGAAAACTTACAGAACATAAATTAAAGGTTGTTGCAGAAATTTATATTTTTGCCAACTGATGTATATGAAGTTCTTTATGGTTTGAATATTATCATGTCAAAGTTAATTTGATGCAGATTGCTTCGTCGTACCTCCTCGCAATGACGTCATTGCGATCCGCCAGCTGGCGGAGAAGCAATCTCTTTTTACAATCTAAGTTTGATTTGACACTAGTAATAAATTTTAAATTTAAGATAATAATGGATATTCCTGCTAAATATGATCCCAAGCTGACTGAAGAAAAATGGTACAACTATTGGATGGATCATAAGCTTTTCAGATCGGTTCCTGACAAGCGTAAGCCTTATTGCATAGTAATTCCACCTCCCAATGTTACAGGAGTACTGCACATGGGTCACATGCTCAATAATACCATTCAGGATGTATTTGTGCGACGTGCAAGGATGCAGGGTAAAAATGCCTGCTGGGTACCAGGTACCGACCACGCTTCAATTGCTACCGAAGCCCGTGTTGTAAATAAACTTGCTTCTGAAGGCATTAAAAAAACCGATATTGGCCGGGAAAAATTTATTGAACAGGCCTGGGAATGGACTGAAAAACACAGAGGGATTATTCTGGAGCAATTAAAAAAATTGGGCGTTTCGTGTGATTGGGATCGTACCTGTTTTACAATGGATGACGCACGTTCGGAAAGTGTAATAAAGGTTTTTATTGATCTGTATAAAAAAGGCCTTATTTATCGTGGTGTACGTATGGTAAACTGGGACCCACAAGCCAAAACAGCTGTTTCGGATGAGGAAGTTAATTATACTGAAGTTAAATCGAAACTTTATTATGTAAAATATAAAATTGTTGATGAGAAAAAAGAATTAAAATACATAACTGTCGCTACTACCAGGCCGGAAACTATTTTGGGTGATACTGCCGTATGTGTTCATCCGGATGACAAAAGGTACAAGCACTTAAAAGGAAAAAAAGTAATAGTACCGATGATTAACCGAGAGGTGAAAATAATTTTTGATGAATATGTTGATCCTGAATTTGGTACCGGCGCATTAAAGATTACTCCTGCTCATGACCTTGCTGACTATGAGCTAGGGCTGAAGCATAAGCTTGAAGTTATTGACATTTTTAATGATGACGGTACCCTGAATGAAAAGGCCAGGCTTTTTGTAGGCATTGACCGTTTTAAAGCCCGTGAATTGTCGGTTAAAAAACTGGAAGAAGAAGGGTTACTCGAAAAAGTTGAAGATTATAATAACAAAGTCGGACTTTCGGAAAGAACCAATGCAATCATTGAACCACGTCTTTCGATTCAATGGTTCCTGCAAATGAAAAAACTTGCTGAACCTGCACTTGAAAATGTTTTGAATGGAAATATTCAACTGTATCCTTCAAAGTTTGTAAATACTTACCGGTACTGGATGGAAAATGTTAAGGACTGGTGCATTTCACGACAGCTTTGGTGGGGACATCGGATTCCTGCCTATTATTTGCCCGATGGAGATTTTGTGGTTGCCGAATCTGAAAAAGAAGCTCTGAAAAAAGCCATAGAAAAAACCGGAAACAAATCTCTAAAAACAAGTGATCTGCACCAGGACGAGGATGTGCTGGATACCTGGTTCTCATCATGGCTCTGGCCAATTTCTGTTTTTGATGGCATTCGTAATCCAGGTAATGCCGATATAAAATACTACTACCCCACAGATGATTTAATAACAGCGCCTGAAATTCTTTTTTTCTGGGTAGCCCGGATGATCATTGCAGGATATGAGTACGAAGGAAAAGAACCTTTCCGTAATGTTTATCTTACCGGAATTGTTCGCGACAAAATGCACCGGAAAATGTCCAAGTCATTGGGAAATTCGCCTGAGCCACTTAATTTAATTGCAAAATATGGGGCCGATGGTGTGCGTGTAGGCATGTTACTTTGTTCGCCTGCCGGAAATGATTTACTCTTCGACGAAAGCCTGACAGAGCAGGGACGCAATTTCGGCAATAAAATCTGGAACGCGTTCAGGTTGGTGAAAAATTGGATGGTAGACAATTCTATCCCTCAGCCTGAATACGCGAAAGTGTCAGTTCAATGGTTTACAAACCAGTTAAACAAGTCACTTGCTGAGATTGATGAACAGTTCAACAGTTACCGTATGAGTGAAGCTCTTATGTCGGTTTATAAATTGTTCTGGGATGAATTTTCAGGCTGGTACCTCGAAATGATAAAACCTGAATATCAAAAACCCATTGATAAAATTACCTTCGAGGCTACATTAGGCTTTTTTGATAAACTACTGAAAATATTGCATCCATTTATGCCATTTATTACAGAAGAAATATGGCAATTACTTGAAGAAAGAAAAGAAGGAGAAAGCATAATGGTTTCTGAAATACCAATGCCAGGGAAATATAAACCAGAACTTATTTCAGAATTTGAAGAAGTAAAAGTACTCGTCTCATTTATCCGTAATACTCGTAAAGAAAATAAAATCAAAAATGAAATCCAATTGTCTTTATGGACAAGGCTTGATAAAAATAAAGGCTTGTTTGATAAAATATTAATCAAGCTCGGTAATTTAATTGAAAAAGACTTTATTCGAAATATGAAAGAAACCCCTGGTAGAACTGCTCCATTAGTGACTCCGAATGCTGAATATTATATCCCTCTTGGTGATTTAATTGATGTAGAAGAAGTACTTATAAAACTAAAAGAAGTACTTAAATATACAAAAGGATTGTTGGAATCTGTAAATAAAAAACTTGGTAACGAACGTTTTACAAAAAATGCACCAAAAGAAATTGTAGAACAAGAACTTAAAAAGAAATCGGACTCTGAATCTAAAATAAAAGCTCTTGAAACACAAATTAAAATACTGTCAAAATAGCATTTACGTGTTAATTGAAAAGCAAATAATTTCTAAGGCCTTTTATTCATTATAAATAATACTCAAAGAAATGCCACCAAATCACCAAGACACCAAATCTCACCAAAAAGATATTTTCAAACCTGTACCAATTGAATTAGATATTATTGGAAAAAAAATAGTAGATTCCGCTTATTGTGTATATAAGAATTTAGGCCCAGGGTTACTTGAAAAAGTATATGAAATATGTTTTTGTCATGAGTTAACTAAAAGAGGATTAAATTATCAAAGGCAAGTTGATATTCCTGTTGTATATGATGGACTGGTTTTTAATGAAGGTTTAAGACTAGATGTCTTTGTAGAAAATGAAATAATTTGTGAATTGAAAGCATTGGAAATAGTTAATCCCATTTGGGAAGCTCAAGTATTAAGTCATTTAAAACTTACAAATAAACGCTTAGGATATTTAATAAACTTTAACGTTTCAAAAATTAGTGAAGGTATTAAGCGTTTCGTAATATAAATTATGGTGGATTTTGGTGTTTTGGTGCCTTGGTGGCAGAAAATATTTCTTCCCGACGCAAATTGAAAAACAATTAATACAACATTACTATAGGTTAAAATAATTGCCTAATAAAGATTTACCATTTTTATAGTAATTTTGACAAAAAAGATGAATATGACAACATTTGAACTTAAATTAAATTTCCACAAATTGATTGATAAAATTGATAATGACAACTTATTATTGAAATTTTATGATATTTTGTCAAGAATCAAAGAAACAAAAGAAGGTGCATTGTGGTCAAGATTGAGCAAAGAAGAACAGGACGAACTTATTATGATTGAAAAGGAAAGCCATAATCCTCAGAATTTAATATTGCATTCTGAGATGATTAAAAAACATAAAAAATGGCTTTAGAAATCTTATGGTCAAAACAAGCAGATATCCGTTTTGATTCTATTCTACAATATCTTGAAGAAGAATGGGGACAACATTCGGTTTCTTTGTTTGTGAAAAAGGTTTATGATTTTCTTGATTTACTCTCTGAATTTCCTGAAATTGGAACAATTGAAAACAAAGAACATAATATAAGAGGATTTGGTATTGTTAAGCAAATAAGGATTTTTTATCAGATAAGAGAGAATATGATTGTCCTTTTAAACTTTTATGATAATAGGCAGAGTACCAAAAGAAAAAAATATTAGGGTAAAATTATTTGTAATTCCATATTATTGATAATTTAATTTGATACGATAGTTTTATCATTTTTCCTTACATTTGACATTGCCTCATTAAAACGCTCAATATTAAAAAGTCATGTCCGATTTATTAAAATTACAACCTGTTGCAATATGGAAGCACTTCCAGGATCTTTGCAACATTCCCAGGCCATCCAAAAAAGAGGCCCGGGCAGTAGAATTTGTAGTGGATTTTGCAAAAAAACACAAACTTGAATATAAAGTTGACAAAGTTGGAAATGTTGTTATTTCAAAACCTGCTTCAAAAGGGAAAGAAAAAAGTCCCATTGTTGTTTTGCAAACCCATTTGGACATGGTTCCACAAAAAAATTCAGGTACTAAGCACGATTTTGAAAAAGACCCTATTCAGCCATATATTGATGGTGACTGGGTAAAAGCAAAAGGCACAACCTTAGGCGCTGATAATGGAATAGGCGTTGCATCAGCTCTGGCAGTTCTTGAATCAAATGATATAAGCACCGGACCCATAGAAGCATTGTTTACAATAGATGAGGAAACCGGTATGACCGGCGCTTTTAATCTGTCTGAAGGTTTTATCAAGGGCAAAATGTTGCTTAATCTGGATTCTGAGGAAATTGACGAACTTACTATAGGTTGTGCGGGCGGAATGAATGCTACAGCAACTTTTAATTTTGAAAAAGAACCTGTTAAAGGTGAGGTAACGGCATTTAAACTCAGTATTACCGGACTAAAGGGAGGACATTCCGGAGTGGATATCCAGTTGGGAAGAGGCAATGCAAACAAATTGCTGAACCGTTTTATGTGGAACGCAGATCACTTTTTTGGCATGAGACTCTGTGCAATTGAAGGCGGAAGTGTTCGCAATGCAATCCCTCGTGAAGCATTTGCAATTGTTACTATTCCAAATCAATTTGAAAAGGATTTTATTACAAGTGTATCATCCTTTTTGAAAATGTACCGGGAAGAACTTGCAGGAGTTGAACCGGACCTAAATTTCATAGCCGAAAGTGTATCATTGCCCGAATTCTGGATTGAAAAATCAACACAGGAACATTTGCTCGATTCGTTATATGCTATGCCAAATGGAGTTATCCGTATGGTATCTGAAATGCCTGATGTAGTTGAAACGTCAACAAACCTGGCAATAGTAAAATCAACAGAATCACAAATAGAGGTTATGTGCCTTCTGAGAAGTGCGGTAGAATCGGCGAAAAAAGATCTGGGAAATATGATTGAAAGTATTTTTGACATGGCAAATGCTACAACCGTTCTTGATGGCGAATATCCCGGATGGAAGCCAAATTTTAATTCACCGCTGCTACAAATAATGAAGGATACACAAAAGAAACTTACCGGGAAAGATCCTATTGTGAAGGTTATTCATGCCGGACTTGAATGCGGTTTAATTGGCGATGTTTTTCCTAATATGGAAATGGTCTCGTTTGGACCTACTATTTTAAATCCGCACTCACCGGACGAAAAAGTAAACATACCTTCGGTTGGTAAGTTTTGGAAATATTTAACCGAGATGTTGAAAGCAATATCCGAGAAGTAATTTATAGCCTGGTGACTTGTCAACTTTAATTTGATGCAGATTGCTTCGTCGTACCTCCTCGCAATGACGGTAATCGAAGCGTCATTGCGAGGAACGTAGTGAGGAAGCAATCTGTTACATATAAAAAAAGATAGATTCGCTACGTCTAAACATATAGCAATCAAGTTCAGCCTTACAATCTTCAGGAGTCTATTTTTATTATTACAAAGGTCTTACACCCGCAGTCCTATAACCATAATATCATCCACCTGGTCAAGCTCACCGCGCCAATCGGTAATGGTTTTATCCAGATGTTCCCTTTGCTGTTCCATGGACATATTTTGCATGTTCAACAGCAACTGTTTGAATTTTTTAGCCATAAATTTCTTACCGGATTCTCCTCCAAACTGATCGACATAACCATCAGAAAAGATATAGATCGAATCACCTTTCTGTAATTGAAGTTCACTATTTGTAAACGGAACATCCAGTTTATCATGGAAACCAACTGGCATATGATCGGCGGGGGCTTCCTGCAGTTCACCATTACGAATCATGTATAACGGGTTAAATGCCCCTGCAAACTGAACTATATCTTTGTCCTTGTCAATCATACACAATGCAATATCCATACCGTCTTTTGCTTCCTCTAATCTTCCGCTTTGGTGAAGGGATTTAATTATCATGACCCTCAATTCATTGAGTATATGACCAGGGCTTTGAAATTCACCTGTGCCTACTATTTCATTTAAAAATGCCATTCCCAGCATGCTCATAAATGCCCCTGGTACCCCGTGACCTGTACAATCGGCAGCCGCAATTAATATTTTATTTTCTCTCTGGTTTATCCAGTAAAAATCACCACTCACAATATCACGCGGCTTATAAAGAATGAAATACTGAAGACCTACCTCTTCAATTAATTTTGGCGAAGGAAGCACCGCCCTCTGAATACGACTTGCATAGTGAATGCTATCTGTAATCTCTTTCTTTTGCTGGAAAATCTGGTCACGTTGTTTTTTAATCTCATCATTTTGCTCAGCGAGTAAAATATTTGCTTTTCTTTTTTCATTGAACTGCCTGTATAAAAGAAACGAAAATGCCAATATTAACACGATGAAAAACGCGAATGAATAAATGACAAAATTTTTCCTTTTTGCTTCAAGTTCTTTCTTTGATATTTCTGATTTTTGTAATTGTATTTCCTTTTCTTTTTTATCAGTTTCGTATTTTGTATTTAATTCCTGGATTTGTTTAAGATAATCTTCGCCAAGCATTGAATCTTTTAAGCTTGAATATATCTTTGAATTATTATAGGCATTATTATAATCACCAATCTTTGCATATACATCAGCTATTTCCCTAAAATTATCTACCATTTCTTTCTTCATTCCTATTTCCTTTTCCAAATCGAGTGATTGCTTATAATAAGTAAGAGATGTTGAAGAATTTCCGGACCTATTATATGTTTCAGCCAAATATTTCAAAGACATCGCAGTATTCATTTTTTCACCAAGATCCTTATAAACTTTCAAAGCATCTTCCTGGTATTTTAATGCCAATTGGAACATACCTTCTTCGGCATATATTGAACCCATTTCGCTCTGAGCTTGAGCCATTCCTTTTTTAAAACCAATTTTCTGAAAAACGTCAAAGCTTTTTTTCAGATATTCAAGTGCCTTAGTGTTTTCCTTCATTCTTGCATATTGAATACCAATGTTCATTAATAAATAACCTACATAATTCTCAGCTTTTAACTTCACGTAAATCTGTAGGCTCTTCTCATAATATTCAATTGCTTTTGAAAAAATGCCAAACGAAAAATAAACATTTCCAATATTATTCAGGGTTTTCCCAATCTCAACACTATCGCCCAAAGCTTCCTGTGTTTTTAAATTTTGCTGAAAATATTCAATGGCTTTCTGATACTCACCTTTGGTCTTATATGCAACACCAATATTGTTTAAATAAATAGATTGATTATTGATATCATTTATTTTTTTTGCTATTTCCAAAGCTTTAAAATAGTCCTTAAGCGCTTTTTCTATGTTGCCTTTTTGCATAAAGTCACGCCCTCTTACATAATACACCTTTGACATTACTTTACTATTTTCTTGACCACCTGCATTATCAATGGCATTATCAAGATATTCAATAGATTTATCATATTCCATTTTCAATTGATATCCAAAAGCAAAAAGCAGGTTAATATCTATTTGAAAACTTTTCTCATTTATAGCCTTTGCTATTTCAAGTGAACGGGATAAACTTTTAAAAGACTTATCAAAGTCATTCTTCCAATAATAATTGTCTCCCAGAGAATAATAAACCTTCATCATTACTTCATTATTCTCTTTACCTGCATCCAGTTTTATGGCTTTATTCAGAAAATCTATTGATTCATCATAATTTTTTAATTGCAAATAGGCTTTGGCAATTTCCAGGTAGAGATCAGGCTTTTTGCTATTACTAACTTTTTTGGCAACTTTTAATAGACTGTCAACATTGGTAGATACCTGAGAAAAACCAATAAAATAGGTAAACAGGAAAAACAATAGACAAAATATTTTTTTACAGTAGAATTTCATCATTATATTTTGTAAAAGCCTTGATTTATTTGACATACAATCAAAATAACAGGTATATTTATCATTCTCAAATATAGTAAAATCAATACAAGTATTCAAAGATAAATATACGTAAATTCAAATCATTGGTTATTAGAACTATTACTTAAAAGAATATTGTATTTTTGAGTAATAAATCATTAAAATGAAACTCTTTACTTCAGAGCAGTTAAAGCTCGTTGATAAGTACACGATTGAAAACGAGCCAATTTCTTCTATTAACCTGATGGAAAGAGCAGCTATTCAGTGTGCAGGATGGCTCACTAATAAATTTAGCCGTAATACTACAATTAAAATTTTTGCCGGACCAGGCAACAATGGAGGGGATGGATTGGCAATTGCACGTTTAATAAAACAAAATGATTACAAGGTTGAAGTTTACATGGTAAAAATATCAGACAGGTTATCAGTCGAAGCGAGTCAAAATTTAGAATTGTTAATGAATAATTCTAATGTACATGCATTAGATATAGCATCTGTTAAAGCATTACCTCAAATCAATACTGACGATGTTGTAATTGATGCAATTTTTGGTTCAGGTCTGTCCCGTCCACTTGAAGGTTTGGCTGCCGAAACTATAGAATATCTGAACCGTTGTCCTGGTCACAAGATTGCCATTGATATTCCTTCAGGTTTGCCTGGAGAAGGCATAGCAAAAGGTTCAGCGGTTTTTATGGCGCATGACACGCTGACATTTCAATTCCCATTTTTATCATTTTTGTTTGCCGAGAACTCAGAATATGTTGGAAATTGGCATGTTTTGAACATTGGACTGCATCCTGGTATAATTAATCAAACACATAGCGCGTTTCATTTGACAGAAATTCATGAATTAACTATAAAAAAACGTCCGGAATTTGGGCACAAAGGAACGTTCGGGCATGCTTTATTAATAGCAGGGAGCTCTGGCATGGCAGGCGCTGCAGTGCTCTCATCTATGGCTTGTCTCAGAACCGGATGTGGTCTCGTTACTGCACATGTTCCAAAAGATATTGCAAATATCATACATATCTCTTTTCCTGAGTCTCTTGTAAGTAATGATTTGTCCAATAAACATTTTACTTCTTTGCCTGATTTATCAAAATATTCGGCTATTGGCATCGGTCCGGGAATTGGTACTGCAAAAGAATCAGTTAAAGCTTTTCGAGAACTTCTTGAAAAGTGCGACAAACCTTTAGTTATAGATGCTGATGCATTGAATATTTTATCTCTTGATAAAACTTTAATTAAAATTTTGCCAAAAGATTCTATACTGACGCCTCATCCGGGTGAATTTGATCGTTTATTTGGTAAGTCAGTCAACAGCTTTGAAAGGTTGTCAAGACAAATTGACAAAGCAACAGAATTGAGTGTTTGCATAATTTTGAAAGGACATTATTCAAGCATAACATTGCCTGATGGCTCCTGTTATTTTAACACAACTGGTAATTCGGGCATGGCAACCGGGGGAAGCGGAGATGTTTTAACCGGTATCATTTTATCCTTGCTTGCCCAGGGGTACAGTGCAAAATTAGCTGCAATCAATGGGGTATTTATACATG
>Ga0182017_10001094_pt1 | contig 21177 bp, 11 predicted proteins | sample 712E3DmetaG_FD_120492 | JGI IMG/M metagenome (GOLD analysis project Ga0182017, IMG submission 120492) | Permafrost microbial communities from Stordalen Mire, Sweden - 712E3D metaG | ecosystem: Environmental > Terrestrial > Soil > Wetlands > Permafrost | place: Sweden: Stordalen | collected... | reverse complement strand
CGTCCGCGCATCGAGTACAAACGGGTGGGAGGAGCTTGTGTGGTTTGGTGTGATATCCAGGATCACTTTCATCCCGAGCGAATGCGCCTGAGCGATGAAATTCTTCATATCCTGGTTCGTCCCATATTCGGGGGCGACTGTGTAGAAGTCCACGATGTTGTATCCCGGCCCCGGACCGTTGTTGATCAGGTCCCGGTTTTTCATGACAGGGAGCACCCAGAGAATGTTGTACCCCATCGCGGCGATCCTGTTCAGGTCGGGAAGTGCGGCGTTGATCGTGCCTGCAGCCGTGTGCATCTTGAAAAACATCGTGTACATTTGCCCCTCGCGGACCCAGCGCGGAACGCTGGCGATTGTCGGAATCACGATCGGAGGTGTCGGGCCGAGCGTGAAGTAGTTACGCGTCGTGTCGCTGTTCCCGCTCGTGTCCGTGGCGATGAGCGAAAAGTAGTACTCTCCCTGAACCGGGGGGCGCGACACGGTGATCACGGAGAGCGTGGACCCGTTGATTCCCCCGATCCCTGCGGGGTTCGAAAGGTCCTCCCCCCAGATGAATTTAAGCGTCCTCCCCGAATCCGGCGACGTGCTCCCCGTCGCCTGAAGATCGATCGACCCGTGGTCGTTGACCGAAATCAGAGCGTTCGGGATGTGGTTGACGAGCCTCGTAAAGGTGACAGGAGATGAAGCGACCTGCGTCCCTGAAGAATCGGCAAGCGCCTTGAACGTGTTCAATCCTTCGGCAAGCGACACGGCAGCGGTGAATTTTCCGGCGGAAACAGGGGCGGTCGCAGTGTCGGTGTTGTTCCGGACGATCTTCACTGTCGTCACCCCCGCTCCCTGGACGATGCCGAAGAGTGTCCGCTGGGTTGTCCGGGTCGTGTATCCTCCCGGGTTCGAGATCTGGACATATCCTCCTTGAGTGTAGAATGATACGGTATCGGCACTCGACCCTCCGGCGGAACTGGAGGCGCGGATTATGAAGGTATGGCTTCCGTTGACAAGCGGGGTCGCCAGAGGATAGGAGAGATGCCGTGTGAGCGTATCATAGAACGCGCCAACTCCCCCGATCGCCGTACCGTCGATAATCAGACGGATGCTGGATGTGTCGACAGAGGCGCCCACTTTGGGAAAAATATACGACGATATCGTGGGGATCGCGGTTGTCAGCACCGGCAACCGCTGGTTGGGCAACACCTGATAGAACGTGGGATCCCTTGTGTAGATGTACGTGTTGCCGTTGTCCGCAGGATTCACGTGATGATTGAGCGGATCGTTGGGCCATGGAGATGCGCCCGTGTAAAAGAACTTGTACTGCCACGACCCGGGGGGAGTCTTGCCGACGTCCGGATTCGGGTTCCCTCCGATCAACAGGCGTGCTGTCCGTGTCCATAGTCCCCCCCCCTGGGGAGTCATCGGCAGGAGACCGCTGGTCCATGGCGTCGATTCAAACTCGCCGACGAGCGTCACACCTCCCACGGCGGGATTCGTGTAACGGAATGTTACATCGACGCTGTCCTGTCCCCTTGATACGCTGCAGAAAGCAGTGATCGTGACCGCAAGGATCATGAGTCTCGTTCTCTTCACGTTACTTCTCCCCTTCCAGGACAATTCCGGACATCCCCGGAATCGTCACGATGAGTGAATCCCCCCCAACGGGGTATGATTGCCCCTCTGTGGGCCAGATCTGATTCCATGAACGAACGCCCGGCGTACGCGTCCCGGGAAGTGCGACACGGACGTGCGCCTTCCCCCGGTTCAGAAGCACGACGGCAGCGGTGGACGGGTCTTCGCGCAGATACCCGTACACGCGGGTTTCGTCGTCAAGGAGGAGCGGGGCGAAACTCCCGCCTCTCAGGACGCTATGTTTCATCCGGAGTGCGATCACCTCGCGGGTGAACCGGAGCATCTCTCCGTTCTGCCGCGCGTGATCCCAGACCATGGTCCCGCGGCACCCGGGGTCTTTCCCCCCGGTCATCCCCACCTCGTCCCCGTAGTACAGTGAGGGGACCCCCGGGTATGTCATCTGAAAAAGCACGGCCAGTTTCCAGATCGATACGTCGCCGCGGCAGAGCGTGAGGAACCGCTCGGTGTCGTGGCTCCCGAGGAGATTGTACAGGCTGAAACTCACTCCCTGCGGATAGGCGTGACGCTCCCGGGCCAGAACCGAATCGAATTTCGAAACCGAGATTTTTTCCGCCGCAAAAAAATCAATACAGGATGCACGGAAAGGGTAATTCATAACAGCGTCAAACTGGTCTCCCTGAAGCCAGGGAGTCCCGTCATCCCAGATCTCTCCCAGTAGATATGCATCGGGGTTGATGGATTTCACAAGCCGCCGCCACTCGATCCAGAACTCGTGCGGGATCTCGTTCGGCACATCGAGCCTCCATCCGTCGATCCCGGCGGCAAGCCAGTGGCGCGTGACGTCGAACAGGTACTCCCTGACGGCGGGATATCCGGTCATGAGCTTCGGGAGGCTCCCGAACCCCCACCAGCAATCGTAATTCGGCTTCCCGGAGGGACCAACCGGGTAACTATGGACATTGTACCACCCCGCGTAGGCGGATTTCGCCCCTTTCCTTTTCAGGTCGGCGAATGCGAAGAAATCAACCCCGGTGTGATTGAACACGCCGTCCAGAATGATGCGGATACCGCGTGCATGGCAGGAATCGACGAGCTCCCCGAACACCGACTCATCGCCGAACGCGGGGTCGATCCGGAGGTAGTCGCTCGTGTTGTACTTGTGATTGCTCCCTGAGGCGAAGACGGGGTTCAGGTAGAGCGCATTGACCCCCAGAGAATCGATATACTCCAGCCGGCTCAAGATCCCCCGGAGGTCCCCTCCGAAGAAGTTTTTTGCCGAAGGTTTCCCTCCCCATGGCTCCGTCCCGTGAGGGTCGTTCGTGGTGTCCCCGTTGCAGAATCGTTCGGGAAAAATCTGGTAGAAGACGGCATCCTTGACCCATCCGGGCCCGAATGAATGTTCCTGTGAAAAAGCCGGGAGTGACTGCGCGTCCGCCAGTGACAGGGTTGAGACCAACGTCATATCACGAACAATTTTCTTCAACAGATATCCTGCGAACATTCGGCGTGATCATCGCTTCCGGGGAGTAAGTACGAGAGTGGGTGACAAATAATACTGAATCAGCGAGGGAAAAGCAACGGACGGGACTGTGCGGGGGAGCGTACGCGCGAGCGCCTGTCCTGTTCCATGGAAGAAGAGGTCTCCGCTTTGATTCGTGCCGCGCAGGTTTTATATTGCACCATGCCGCCACCACACGGCGAAGCTCGCCTACAGGTCGCTCGGGGATCTTGCGCTCGATGCCGGCAGGACGGCGGACGCGATCGCTGATTACCGCGCGCGCTCCGGCTTCACGCTCGAGACCGGTGAGAAAATCGAAGACGAGTATCCCCTCGGGCTCGCGTCTGCACAGGGCGGCGCGGCGGACGGTGCCCGGATGCAGAAGGAGAAGCTCCTCATCCTGAAGCCGGAGTACGCCCCGGCCGCGGAATTCCTGAAAAGACTTCGCGGAGGACCCGGGTGGAGGGGAGTCTCAGAACCTGGTGTTCTTCGTCGATTCGTCGACGCTCAACCGTTCGTCCGTAGAGAGGTAGCAGGATGACATCTCGCCCAAAAACCCGCACCCGCAGGTCACTGTCGCCCGCACGGAGGACCGCATTTGCCGTGATCACGCTGGGGTCTCCGCTCCTTCTCCTCATACTCATTGAGATTTCTCTTCGCCTGCTCCAATACGGACCGGACCTGTCCCTGTTCACGACCGAAATCGTCAACGGTCGCACGTACCACGTGATGAACCCTGGGGCCAAGTATCGCTACTTCCCCAGGGGGGATTTCTCCCCGAGCACCTCGGTGGATTATTTTGTCGTCCCGAAGCCGCCCGGGACGTATAGGATATTCTGCCTGGGAGGATCGACCACAGTGGGCTACCCCTACTGGTACAACGGATCCTTTTCGACGTATCTTCGCGACAGGCTGAGGAAGATCTTCCCGGACAGATCGATCGAGGTCATCAACGCGGGTATGACCGCGACGAACAGTTTCACCGTCGTCGACATGGCGAGGGTTGTGGTCGACTACGAACCCGATCTCATCATCGTCTACGATGGTCACAACGAGTTCTACGGTGCACTCGGCATCTCGTCGAACCAATCGCCCGGCAAATCGTGGTGGGTCAGCCAGACCTATCTCCGGCTGCTCCGATTACGAACATTTGTAGCGCTCCGGGAGACGTACAACTGGATCACCGACCTCTCCCGGCAGCCGTCAGACGGCATTTCACGAGGGACCATGATGGAGAAGGTTTCGTTCGGGAATTATGTCCCGTACGGAAGTGCAACATACCTGAGCGCACGATCGATGTTTGAGGACAATCTCAATGAGCTCAGGACTCTTTGCGCGAAGAACCGCGTCCCAGTGATTTTGAGCACGCAGGTCTCAAACCTGCGGGACCAGCCCCCCTTCATCGTGCTCCCCGCACAGGGTGATACTCCCCAGGAGAGCGCGGCATTCACCGCCGCCTTCAATCGCGGTCTGACACTTCTCAAGGGGGGGAAGACGGCCTCCGCGCTCGCGGAATTCCGCTCGGCGCTCCTTATCGATTCGATGCGGGCCGATGCACACTTCCAGATCGCCCGGTGTCTTGATGTTCTCGGCGAGAAGGGCGCGGCCCGCGGGGAGTACATTAAGGCCCGGGATTACGATCAGCTCCGGTTCAGGACCAGCAGCGATTTCAACTCCGCCATTCTTCGCATGAATGATACGTCAGGCATGTTCGCCGTCGACATGGAACGCGTGTTTCAGGAACGGTCGCCCGATTCCCTGATCGGCAACTCACTGATCACCGAACATCTTCACCCGAACTCCGCGGGGTATTTTCTGATGGGGCGCGCCTATGCCGGGGTCATGCGGACCCACGGCCTCCTTGCCCCCGCAGGGGAGTGGGCCCGGATGGACACCGTCAGCGACGAGAAATTGTGGGGTGAACGAAACCTGTCGACGCTCGACGAACTGATCGCACGCAGAAGAACTGAAATCCTCACGTCGGGGTGGCCGTTCAAGACGCAGGTTCCCACCGTCGATGCCGTGCCGGAGGGCGATACCCTGCGGCAAATTGTCGAGCATGTCACCCGGGGAGTCTGGGATTGGAGAAAGGCGCACGAGGAAGCGGCCGCGTACTATGAGCGGCGCAGGGACCCGGACAGCCTTGCCAGGGAAGAGAGGGTGATCATCAGTCAGATCCCGCTTGACGTGAACGCCTACCTCAACCTCGCACACGTCTATCTGATCCAGGGGAAGCTCGGAGAAATGGCCGCAGTGCTTCTGGCCTCACAACGCGTCCAGCCGACGATCCTTGCCGCGCGAGCGCTCGGCGATTTCGCGCTCCAGACCGGAAAGCCGCGTGACGCGATAGCGCAGTACGAGTCAATGTCCGTGTTCCCGCAATCACGCGCGGAGCAGGTTGAGAACGGATACCTTCTTGCCCTCGCCTATCAGCAGGCCGGGATGACCGACCGCGCGAGCGCGCAGCTCCTGAAAATCCTGAAACTGAAACCCGACTACAAGCCCGCGGTCGATTTGCTGGCCCGCATTCACGATTAGCGGTCAGGGACGGCGGGAGAGCGCGGCCGTGAATCAGGGAACGACTTCCTTCGGCGTCTCAACATCGAGCCAGTCCAGCTGCGGGTCGACGAACGGAACGGCAGGCATCTTCCCGCCGAAGCCGAGGATGCGGAATGTCATCATCGGAATCGGCGAGACCTGGAGCATACGCAAACGATCGGCATACACATCGAACCCCATCTCCTTCCCAGCACCCGCAAGGAACAGGGTCAGCGCACGCCGTGCCTTCATGGCGTATGCATCCTGCCGGGCGCGCGCAAATCGCCCGGAAAACGCGGTGTCCTGCTGAAGGGAATCCGATTTTTTTGCCAGAACTTCGAAATAGACCTGGCCACCCTCCGCCGCCAGCGGACCGTATCGCTGCCCGAATTCAAGAGCCCCAGCGATGGCACCCACGGGTAAACGCTCGGTGACTGCGAAAAACCCGCTCATGCCGCCGTTTGCCTTTGCAGCAGAATCACTCGACCACTTACGAACGGCTTCTTCAAGTGACGCCCCGTGATCGATGTCGTCAAGGGCCGCCTGCATTTCCAGCATGGTGTTCGTCTTCAGCTCCCGGATCTGCACCTGAGGAACGACGACCGAGGTATCCCGGTATTTCATTACCGCCCAGGTTTCCGCGTCGGACACCCGTACCGTCCTGCGAAGCGAATCCCTGACCGCAACGGCCAGGTAGGACTCCCGCCACATTTCGATGGCGCGCCGGACCTCCGGGGCTGCATCGAGATGGCGACGCAGAGCTTCCTGTGCCAGAAGTTCCTGCTGGACGATGACCTTCACCTCAACGTTGAGGCGGTAGGGAATGGAAGAGAGGGCGTCGCGACGAACCTCGAATGATTTTCCCACGAGACGGCCGAGCACCTCTCCCACGCTTATCGACGTCGTCCCCGCAACTGCGATCGTGTCCCTCAATGCGCCCGCGCATCGTCTGCGAACTTCCTGAACACGGGTGGGGGTGAGGAACATGAGGCTGTCGCGGTCATCGTCCCTGTATGCCGCGGTAAGGGCGTCGGCCAGCATGCCCATCGGGCCGGGACGCGCGAACCCGATCTTGTCCTTCAGGACTTCCGCGATGTATTCGTCAAGCCGGGCCCGTTCATTGCGCCGTCGCAACGCGGTGGAGACCCGTTCCCGGAGCACGTCAGGCGTCATTCCCAAGTAGAAGGAATTCGGCCGGGCGGACTTCACTCTCAGAATGTAGAAACCGTTCCCGGCGGTGATCACCGGTGAGATCTCGTTCCTCCGCAGCCTGTAGGCCGCCTTCTCAATGCCCGGATCGGCTTCCCCCCAGACGACCGTCACCGTATCCCGCTGCGCGTGGTACGATGAATCAATCCACAAGCGATGGAAATCATCGGCGCTCTTGATCAGCGAGCGCACGAAACCGGCGTCCGCACCTCTCCCGAAGTAGATATATTCCACCAGGAGCTCCACCTGTGCGCAGGAAATCCCTTCGTCAATCTCCTGCGGGCTCACAGACACCCGGCGCAGGATTTCCTCGCGGTACAGTTCGTCCCGTGCCAGCAGTTTCGTGGTTTCATTCATCGCCCATTCCAGCAGGCTGTCACTGGCCATTCCCCAGGCCTGAGCCTTCTGGGCGAGGAGTTTCTCGGCAATCAAGGAATACAGAAATGCGAGCTTACTCCCTTCCAGCTGCGACTTCCGGTGGCGCCCAAACCCGGGAAGCAATTCGAAACGTTCGACAAATTCATCCTCAGAGATGTAGACCCGGCCCGCCCTGGCGATGTATGTTTCAGGAGCCCGGGCCCTCTGGGCCTGGGCCGCCAAGGGGATGAACAGGACCACAAGCGCACACCACAACCGGCGGCACATCTTCGTCATACACTGAACTCCCGGATGAGAACACCCTCACGCCGGCCGCATGCAGGCCGGAAGACGAACGGTGCCAATGTACAAAACACCGAGGGGCCATGCAATATTCTCCTTGCGCAACGTTGTGCGGCTGCCTACATTATTGAAATACCCGCACACATTGCCCGACTGAGATGATCGCTGCCAACGGCATCACGTCAAGAAAGAAACTCATCTTCTTCAGTATCGCGCCCCTCGCACTTCTGTGTGCACTTCTGACACTGACGGAAATCGCGCTTCGCGTATTCGCTCCCGCGCTCCGAAATCCCCTTGTCTCTCCTGTGACGCGGGACAGCATCGATTGGTACCTGATCAACCGGGGGTACCTGCAGAAATACTTCCCGGCAACTGTCACCGCCCTTCCGGAGTTCAAACCCGCACTCGTGAAACAACGCAAGACCGTGAGAACCTTCAGGGTTCTTTGCGTCGGCGAATCATCGATGTTCGGCACCCCGTATGCGATGGACGCGACAATACCGGCGATCCTGCGAAAGCAACTCCGTCACCTCCGGCCTGACCGGGACATCGAGGTGGTCAATCTGGGCGCCGCCGCCGTCAACAGCAACGTCCTCCTCGATATCACGGAACATCTTTTCGATCTTCAGCCCGACCTCATTCTTCTGTACGTCGGACACAACGAATTCTACGGCCCGGATGGCGTGGGGGCCTCGTTTCTCGAGCGGCACATGCCCTTCACTATTCCCCTGAAGTACAGTGCCAGAGACCTCCTGCTCGTCAGAGTGATGCAGAATTTCCTCCGCCAGCTATCGCATGGCTCCCCGGAGGGGGAGCGGAACATGATGAGGCAGGTCTCAGAGAACAGCTACGTGCGGCTTGGCTCCTCGGGGGCCGAGCGGGTGATCCGCTTGCTGGAATCGAATCTCACCAGGATTGCCGGGCTCTGCCGCTCGAACGGTGTTCCACTCATCGTGAGCGATGTGACGTCGAATCTCCTTTTCCCCCCCTTCGCCTTCGACAGCGTCGTGGCGGGCAGAGACTGCGGGAAGCTCTTTGCCAGTGTGCCGGCAATGTTTGATACGGGGAACCCCGGGGCTCTCCTGGCTGCGCTCTCCCCCCTTTTCACGGAAGATTCAAGCAACGCATTTGTCGCCTACTGGCTGGGCCGGATCTTTCTCGCCAGGGGCGACAACCGGCGGGGAAGGGAACTGCTGGAGCGGGCGAGGGATAATGACCTTCTGAAATTCCGTGCGCCCGGGGAGACGAACGCTGTGATCCGGAATGTGTGCCGAACCAACTCGGTGCCCCTCGTCTCTTCCGATTCCCTGTTCCTGTCATTCAGCCCGTCGGGCGTTCCTGGCGACGAGCTCTTCTGGGAACACCTTCATCCGAATGCCCGCGGCTACTATGAAATTGCCGGCCTTTTCCTTCAACAGATTATACAGCTCGGAATTATTCGCCCTGGCCCGCCGGTCGGCTTATGCCCGGAGCCGCTCCCGTTCAATTCGGACAGTCTGAGCATACCGTGGCTGGACCATGCGTACGCGGAGATCTCCGTTCGCTCCCTGACCGCCAGATGGCCATTCCGAGGCTCCAGGGCGGTGCAGGGGGTCCTTGATACGGCCGATAGCTTCCTGAGGCAGATCGCGACAGACGTCTACACGCACGCGCTCGGCTGGGACGAAGGGTGCTACCGCACCGCGGCCTACTTCGGGAGCAAGGGAGCGTACCTCAACGCCCGGACGACGTACGAATCGCTGATAGAGGAGAACCCGTATGATTATCGTGCCCTGTATATGCTTGGAAATCTGGAAAAGCAGAACGCGCACGGTGCCGGGGCGGCGGCTGCGTACAGGCGCGCCATCGCCGCCAATCCCCGCTTCGAGCTGCCGCGCATCGATCTGGCCCTCCTCGAAATCAATGCAGGAGAATACGACGATGCGATCCGTCAGCTGCGAACCGCCGACAGCCTGACCACCGGAAAGGATCTCCCGCTGGTGAGGGCGTCGATCTTCTACGGGCTATCGGCTTCCTACGCAAACAAGGGAGACTTTGCCGGCGCCCGGCTCCTTGTCCGGGAAGCGCTGAGGCTCGCCCCATCGTATGGACCCGCGCAGGTGCTCATGAGCGAACTCGCCCGGCATAAATAGGACCAGTCTACGGCGCCCTCTTCTCCCAAAAAAAGGTGGCTCCCGGAGGAGCCACCTTTGAGACCGAAGACAAACGTCCTCGCTACTTCATGAACAACATCTTCTTCGTGCTTGTGAACCTTCCTGCATCGATCCTGTAGAAGTACACCCCGCTCGAGATCTTCGACGCATCGAACGTGACCGAGTGGTTCCCGGCTTTCAGGGACTCGTTCACGAGCGTTGCGACCTTCTGTCCCAGAACGTTGAACACGACGAGCTCAACATTCGACTGCTCCGGGAGGGAGAAGTTGATCTTCGTGGAGGGGTTGAACGGGTTCGGATAATTCTGCTCCAGTGAATATACCCGCGCAACACCCGGGGTGGTCTGGACGGATGTGGGCTTCTTGGGTTTGTGAAGGTCATAATCCCAGTTCTTGTAGAAGTTGGGATTGATGCTCCCCCACTGTGCGTTGATCGTGAAGGTGGGCGAGGAATCATCGATGTTCTCGAGATGGTTCAAACCAAACCCGCTCTCGTTATCGCTTCCCTGGATCCCGAATTTGAAGGTCACGCCCTTCGTGTTCGCGGTTGTGTAGTTGAACTGGACCGTATACAGGGTGTCGTTGATATGCGTGTCGCCGTGGGTGCCATTGTCCCACATCTTCTTCTGGCTTGAGTCAGCCACAAGAGGTTTATCCCACGATGACCAGTCGACCGCTAGCGGGCCGTTTACGCCGCCAGTCGCGGGGCCGTTAATTGCAACTTTTCACGCCTTGATACTGTCAACGTATCTCACGGTCGCGGTCCCCTGACCGGCCACCAGACTGTCGCCGGCCCAGACCTGGTAGTACGCCGGACGCATGTCGACAATCCAGGTGACCTTGACGGCCTGCGAGAGTTTCGACTGGTCGGCGAATTCCGGCTGGCGCCGAGCGTCCGAGACACCGTTGACCGTGTCATTGATTGTGAAGTTCTTGTTTGGAACGAGGAACTGCCGTTTCTCCTGTTCGGCGCTGACAGTCCCCGTATACTGGAAGTTGAAGTAGTTTTCACGGACATTCAAGGCGTTCTTCTTCCAGTAGTACTGATAGTCAAGCGGCTTACCCACCGACGTCACGATAGTGTCTGTGTATTTGTAGAGATTTGTCAGACCCTGGCGGCTCAACCGCCGCTCACGCGGTGATTCTGCGGCAGTGCCGAAGAAGCCGCTCTGGACCACGAGCGTATCACCGTTCTTGAACCCGCCCTTTGCAACCGCATGTGCCATATTGGTCGTGAACGTGATGAACGCCGTGTCAAGATTCGGCCGGCCAATTGGCTTGATGTCCTGGAACCATTTCCACGACAGCGTAGTATCGTTCCTCCCTGTGGGGACGATGAAGAGACGGTTGCTGTTATCGGCCCTCCCCCAATCGCTGTTGATGATGAACTTGTAGTAGAGGGAATCCCCCGGGTTCACGGTGCTCTTCCGTATCCTCACGCGGCCGGCCCAGAAGTTTGTACCGTCGTAGCCGTTCATGGAGCCGGATCCCTTCGTCAGGTACGATGTGGTGCCCCAGGCAAGCTCAGGCGTGTTGAAGTCCGCGTTCATCATATGCCCGCCGCCACGGACGCCGAGTGTATCGGTAGCCCCAAGGACACTGTTCTGCGCATATCCCTGCATGTCAGTGCGGAAATAGACATTCATGAATGAATCAGGCGCAGCAGTCCAGGGGGTCCTGTACTGTGGCTGTGTTGATCCCGTTTTGTTGTAGTACATGACAGGGAGCGTCGTATCCGCAAACCCGACACGGACACCCCGATTGTCAGTGCTGAAACCGTTCGGATCTGTCGAATTGTCTTCCCAGTCACCGTTAATCCTGAACTTGAAGCGAACGCTGTCCTTCGGTTGGAACGACACAGTAAGCTTCCAGTAGTCCCCGCCGATGCTCGACGCTTTCAAACCTGCTCCGAACCTCGTCATCAGCGTGTCGACTCTTGGAATCGAGCCATCCGCCGAGTTCGGGAGCCCTGCACTGGCGCCCGTGACCCGAACATCATACGCCGCGTTGACCGTATCGGGAGCTGTCGATGAGTTGATGATAAACGTGACCTTGACCTGTGACTGCACCACGCCCGGCAGGACCAGTCCTGCCAGGATAATGCAAGCAAGCAAAAGATATAAAGTACACTTCATAACACCTCCTGCGGTGTGATAGGTTGGACGTCTTGAGCACTCACATGGAATGAAGTTTTGTGCAGGCATCTCCTCCTTTCTTGTTCTCCTGATATGGTACCTGGGTTCTGTGATTTGGTGACTCTAGAGACCGATGGCGATGGCGATGGTATTTAGATTGCCAAAGAGTCCGAATTGCATATAGGCGTAGTTCACTTCCAGAAAGGCGACCCCTTCAAGACGATAGCGCAGGCCGGCGCCCAGCGTGAGCCCATCCTGCTGTGTGTCCTTGTTGAAGACGCCTTCTCGGGCGATCAACGATCTGTACCCTCCCCGGAGGAAGACCAGGTCCCGCCAACCGACCTCGCCGCCGACATTCACCGACGTTGAGTTGTCACTCGGCCGGAGGGCGTCGAGGGCGACCGTGGCGCTCACCTCGTCGTTCTTCAAGATATCCATCCCCACGCCAACGCGAAACAACAGCGGCATGGGCCAGGGGTCTGTTTTCAGGTTCCCCACAAGCGTCTTGTTCGAACCCGAGTTGGTCGGATCGATATCCACCCGGTTGAGCAGATCGCGTCCCGACATTGTGAGACTTCCCCCGAAATTCGACATCGACATCCCGATCCGCAGGCCGTTGAAGCCTGTCACGAACAGAAGTCCTGCATCAAACGTAAATGCACTTGCGGACTCGTTCCAGATACTCTGGTTGACGTATTTTGCTGAACCGCCGATGGAGAATTTGTCCGTCAGCCGACGCGAGTACGAGAGCGCGACGGCGATATCTTTGGCCGACCAGCGTTCTCCCGTCCCCTCGGGACTTGTCACGGTGTTGACATCTTCCTCGCCGTAGTCCAGCATTGTCAGGCTGACACCGACCGCGTTCTCGCCGTCGGGGTTGAACAGGAGTCCCATCCAGCGGAATTTGGTGCCCACCAGCCATTCCGTATTGACAAAGGCAAATTCGGTTTTGCCGGTCTGTGACACAGCACCGGGATTCCAGTAGAGGGATGTGACATCCTGATTGTCGGCGACATAAGCGCTTCCCATGGCGATCGCCCTCCCCCCGACTGAGATACCGAGGAACTGCGCGGCGGTGGTGCCGACTTTCGTCTGAGCAGGCACCCTCCCGGGGAGCATGGCGACAATCATGAGCAGCATCAGGCCGCCCGTCAGGAACTGCGCTCTTCGTGTATGCATGGCAGTGCTATCTCATTTTATGATCGCGATCTTTCCCGTCTTGTTCTTTATGGGCGATTCCACAACGTAAAAATAGATTCCGTATGCGACGTCCAGGTTCTCGTAGGTTCGCAGATTCCAGGAGACCGACCCGTCCTCGATATTCCCGTCCTGATGCAGGGTGGTGACATAGTCACCGCGCGAGGTGAATATCTTGATCGTGGATTGCCTGGGAATATGGATGAACTCAATTTTACGCTCGCCCCGGCCGCTCGTGATGCCGGGAGGGAGGGGCTGCTCAAACGAGGCCGCCGCGACATAGGGATTGGGGACCACGCGCACGTGCAACAGCCCCGCGCTGGCTTTGGAGTCGTCCACCGTGGGGAGCACGGGCGTAAACTCGAACAGGTCGCCGTAGCGGAACGGTTTGAGGGTCCGCAGAAGGAGCGTGTCTCCGAGCCCGAGGTTGTAGAGAGAATCGACTTTCCCCCTCCTGGCAAATGTCACGTCCCAGGTGTAGCCGTACCTCCCGTCGGGGTTCTTGTCCAGAATGACGATTTCGTCAAGCGCCGAAAGTACGCCGTTGCCGTCATTGTCCGCGAATATGAACTTGACGTAGGTACTATCGGTCTGGTTGTAGATCCTGAAATTGACGGGGAGTGTAAACGGATACAGATTCGCGTCGTAGTACGAGGTGTCGACGATTTTGTTGGAGAAGATCATCGCGTAGTCGGCGGGTTTGGCATACCCCTGGAATTTCTGCGGCGGGGATCCCGCGACTTCCACCGACAACGGAGAGAAGGTGTACGTATATGCCTGGTTCTTGGTCCACCTTGACGTTGCGGTATCCAGGATGATGCTCCAGTTGTTCGCAAAGACAATCTGGAGGCCGTCAAAGTTGTCGGCATCCCTGCTGTCACTCAAGAACGGCGTTCCCTGGATATTGGGGCTCCGGTAGACAGGATAATACTGATACGAGACACTGTACGTGCCTGGCGGCAGGCTGCCCGGCGTCAAACTCCGGATTGACCCCAGCGTTGCATTCAGGAGGTAATTCGCGGGTGGTACGAGATTCCCGTGCGCGTCGTGCACGACGACCGTCGACGCCACGAGGTTCTTGTGCGAGAACGACGTAATCGCCGTATCGAGACTTGTGAATTGTTCGACGGTCGAGCTCATGTCCCGGATGTTGTAGACGGTCGTGAGCCTGGTCCACTTTGTGGAATCAAGCGAGACAACCGGCTTGCCGCTGGCATTCAGGCTGTCGATCTGCGTGTCGAAGAACTCCACCCGGTATTTGTCGGCTTTGAGTTTTGTCGGATCGACAACCGCGTACGAGGCAGCGCCCGAACCGAAGATCGAGGTGTGGTTCAGAGCAACGCCGTTCGCGGGCGCAATGTACCCTGCGGTCTTTGCGTTCGGCACGACGACGGCGACGTTGATATCGTGAAAGACCTGTCCGCTGGGGAGGATGGAAACCTGGTGCGTGTTCTCCGCCGGATAGATCCCGATCGTCGCGTCTCCTCTGGTATACGCGACCACAGCATAATAGTACCTGCGGCCGTTGTCCACGTTCTTGTCGACGTACGTATGCTGGAGTCCGTTATCGCCTCCCAGGTAGAATGTAAAGCCGGCTGCCCCCTGATAGAGATCGCCCAGGGCCTGGAAATACCCCTTGATACCGTCAACCAGATCGAACTGCGCAAGCGCCTTGTATCCCTGCGGGGCACCGTTTGCATCAGTGACGGTGAAGATATCGCTGAAGTTCGGGTCCGTGGATTTGTAGATCTTGTACCCCTCAAACGTCTTCGTGCGGAGGACAGGATCGATCGTCTCCTCGGCTCTGCGATCCCAGTACAATGTCACCTGGTGGTCGTCCGTCACGGCCGTGACTGTCGGCTTGTTCGGGGGCTGGGGGAACTGGTAGTTCGCGTTGTAGATTGCCTGCACGGTCTGCTTGTTTTTTTTCAGGTCTGCAAGATCCGCAGTAAGCCCGCCGCCATTGCCGCCGCCGTAGACAAGCGCGAGCGAAAATCGCTCCGTCGCCTTGGCAAGCAGAGGGAAGTATCCCGAACCGTAGATGAAATCACCATCCGAACCTCCCGTGGGCCTCCCGCCGTTGACCGGGTCAAAGCTGATATTGTCCGGCACATCGAAGAAGCCGGGTTTCAGCTGTGTCCAGAGGGCTTCCTTGTCCCCCAGCTTGAACGAGTTCGACGGGGAGAAATAGTAGAAACTGGTCAGGCCGATCTGGTCGGATTCATTCACATCGGTTTTGTCGATGTGAGGCTCTCCGGGCAGCCCGGTGTCCCTGTGGTTCGCGTCATAGCCGGAAGTCGGGAGGCCGTCCCCTTCGCCGAAGTCGTGCGTCCCGGCAATGCCGTCACGCCCCACGTCGTCGAACCGCACATCCCAGTTCAGGTTGTTGTCGATGAGATCGCTCCTCGATTCATCGATCATGCTGTAGGGACTGGTGCCAAGCCCCCGGATATAGTCGACGTGCGCCAGCGGACGAACGATGTCAAAGATCACGACCGGCGGCGTGGTACGGGTTTTCTTGACCTGTTCGTAATGAACGAAGTAGTTCTCGTCTATCAATCCGTTGAAGTTGTTGTCGACACCGTCGTAGGCATTGGGGTTAACGATAGGATTTCCCAGCGGGTCGCGCACGATATTTCCCTCCGCGACCTTTGTCTTCCCGGGGTAGATCCACGTCGAGAGACCGCGCGTGTAAACCTTGACAGAATCGACATTCGGGACCGTGTAGACGGTCCGGCTGAAGTCGTCGTTGATGAGGACGATCTGCTTCCCGGGGGTGATCAGCACCGAATCGAAATCTGAGGCCGTGAATTTGGGCGCGAGCCGGCCGATGCTGGAGGAATCAGCGTCGCCGTCGTTGTCGATGCCGTCGTACGGATTCCCCGGACTCTCGAGATAGGCGTAACCGACAAGGCCACAGCCACCCACCCAGAGGGGGTTTTTCATGGGCTGCCCGTTGATCGCTTTGAAATCGCCGGTATAAGTCAGGTTCTGTTTTGGATCGTAGAACGACCAGTCGTCGCTGTACTCCTGGTAGTCCTCGGTTGATGTGACCCCGACATAGGTTCCCACGAGCATCCCGAACACCATCTGGGCGTAGTTCGTCGTCCCGGTATTGGTGACCTCGTAGAGCCAGAAGATGTTGTCCTTCGCGAGAAATTGCGCCCACTGCTGGGCACGAACACCTACCTGGAGCCCCATGCCGTTACGAGAAGGATTTGTGGAATCCGGTTTGAACGCGACCCGAAAGACGTTGTTGTTTACCTGGTTGAACCGTTCGTCGTTGTTGTCGTCCATGACGAAATACGTTTCCAGGTCCGCGCTGATCTTCTTGCCGAAATAACCGTTCCAGGCTGCATACTGGGACAGTGAAGGATCGGGATTGGTGCGCCATCCCGGGTCGTTCGGGTCATTCAGCCTGTCCGGCCAGAACGGCGGCCATGAAGTAGGATCATTGCTGATCGCGACGCTGGTCTCGTTGGCGTTGAAGTAGCCGTTGACAGGTTCAAGCGTCCAGTATTTGCCTGACCCGTTGGGATCCTGGTCCCGCAGTTGCGTGGGACGGTCGACCGGACACGTCGCCACAGAATGAAATGTTGTTCCCTGCCAGGTGATCTCCGCACCCACGAAGATGGACACGTCGCCGATATAGCCGTCGTTATCGTTGCGCCAGGCGCCGCGATGCCCGAGTGTGGCCGGCTGTGCGATCACACCCCAGTTGCCAAACACGGTCCGGACCTGATTGGCGTTCATGAGGGCGGATCTGCGGTACTGGGAACTGCTCTGACCCTGCGCATGTGCGCCGGAGAGACCGACGATCACCAGAGCAACACTGGCCGCGATGGCGTATGGTCTTGTCTTCATACTAGAACTCCAGATTCAGTCCGATTTCGATGCGTCGTGGCTCCGAATACTGCGACGGCGTATGGAACCACTGGTCGAGCGTATTGACGCGCTGAGCGGGATTTGTCGCAGCGGCGTAGGTCTCATCGATGGTGATGCCGGCCCGCCCCGTATCGTTATACACGTTGATCTCGTTCCGTATATCGAAGATGTTGTACACGCGAAGCTGGAGCACGAGCGTCATGGGGTTAAAGTGAATGTCATAGTGTCCCTGAAGATCCACGTTGAAGTAGTCGGGTTTTGACGCGCTATTGGTCAGAAGTGCTGTCACATCGGTGAACCTGCGGGGCGTGTAGGGAAGTCCCGACTGGAACGTCATGTTCACGCTTGCACCCCAGTGCGGCGAGGTGTAAATCACCTGGGCGTTCAGGTTGTGCCTCTGGTCCCAATCCAGCGGATTGAGCTGGACCTCGGGAAGGGCGCCGCCCAGGATCGCGTTCCGCGCGTCCTGGGGATTTGAAGCGCTTCCGTCAGCAATCATGTATGTGTAATGCAGATCCGCGGTGAGTCCGCCCGAAAAACGCTTGTCGATGCTGAGCGTGATCCCTTTGACGTACCCGAAGTCGGTGTTCTGATACTGCGTGTAGCTTGCCGAGCCTCCGAACACGACAATATCATTCGAGCGTGTCCCGATCAGGTTGCGGATATCCTGTACGAATGCGGTCACATCCAGGGAGATGTCCTCGGTGATCTGCTGCTGCACGCCGAGCTCCCCCTTGACGGTCTGCTGGGGCTCAAGGTTGGTGTTCCCGACGAGCCCCTGGTTCCCCGTCCCCTGGCCAATCTTGAAATCAGGATTCACGTACATGAGCTCGTACGTTGGAATCTGGAAAAAACTGCCGTAGGAAAAATGCACGATGCCCCTTGCCGTAATAGGGAACGAGAATCCGAGCCGCGGGCTGAACGCCGACTTCGCGGGTGATTTGGTGTACCAGTAGGCGCGCCGGTCGGCCACGGTTTTGGTCGGTTCCCCCGGGTCCTGCACGCCGTTCCCGTTGTAGTCGAAGTAGATGTTGCCGGGTTTTATCGGATTGTAGATGTTGGGATCGCTGGGATCGGCGAGCGTGACCCCGTCAGGTTTAAAGTAATCGTATCTCAGGCCGATGTTGATGATCAGATCACTGAATTCGAGCTTGTCCTGCACGTAGGCGGAGAACTCGACGGGACGGTGGGTATATTGATCGTGATTCGGTGAGGAGACATCCGGTATTACTGTCGTAATATACGGACTTGCGTATGCCAGATTGATGTCGGATTCTGCAGGGATCGGCTGGAGATTGTAGCTGTCATAGAAGATCTTGTGGCGCGTGAACTGCCCGCCCGCCTTGATCAGGTTGTGCGAATTCACCTGGCTGCTGATATCGATCTTCCCAAGCACTGTCTCATTCCACCTGTCGGTGTGGTTCATGTCGGTCCCGCCGGTGAAGAAACTCCACGAGTCGGGGACAAGAAACAGCTTCGGATGGACATATCTGCTGTCGGAGGGGTCAGCGTACAGGTAATGTTCGAACGTCTTCCGGAAATAGGATCCCCCCACCGTATAGAACGTGCTGGCGCCGATCGAGTGGGAGAACTGCGCGATGACGGTGTGGCTGAAGTTGTAGTCGTTGCCGTTCCCGTCAGGGTTGTAGAAGTACTGCCTGTTGTAGGGCTGTGATTTGGTGTGGTCGAATATATAATTGGCGGTGAGCTTCATGACGGGAGAGATGTGCCACGTGAGCTTCCCCTGCGCATAGGCCCGTTCGCTGGAATTCATCGGCACGATCGCACTGTCCCCCTTCCCGAAGGGGTCGACCCCGACGGGGGGGCGGTAGAGGATGAACCGGTTGGTGCTGTCGGTAAACGAGATGTTCTGAGGATTGAACCGGCGGATGCCGTACTCGTCCCCGCCGAAATGAATGTACCTCCCGTTCGCGAAGAACGTCAGGTCGTCCCCGGTAACGGGTCCACTCAGCGATCCCTCGAAGTTCCGTATGTCAAACGGCCTGAACCTGTCCAATCCGGTGTAGAGGGCCTTGCTGGCACCGTCGTTGTTGGGAAGGTAGTTCCCGATGTACGTGCTGAGTCCCCCCGAGAACTTTGGAGTTCCTTCACGGGTGGCAATGTTGACAATGCCGTCCATCGCCTCGCCGTACTCGGCGTTGTAGGCGCCTGAAACAAGCTGCACCTGCTCGACGAGGCTCTTGTTGACTTCGACAACCTGGGACGAGTTGAACGCATCGGTGACAGGGACGCCGTCGATCCAGTAGGAGACGCCTCCCGAACGTCCTCCCCGCAGGTGAAGGCCCCCGCCGGCGTCAACCGTGACGCCCGCCTGAAGGTTCAGGACCTGCCCGACCTCCGTGACCGGAAGCGCCGCAATCTGGTCTCCGTTCACGGTGGCGGTCGAAGCTGTCAGGTCTTTCTGTACGAGAGGCCTTTCGGCCACCGTCACCACTTCCTCACCGACTTCGACGACCGTGGACGTCAGCTTGAAGTCGATCGTCGTCGTCTGGTCGAGGGAGACCTGCACGTTTGACACCGTCTTCTTGTTGTATCCGACCCCCGATGCCGAAAGCGTGTAGGTCCCCGGCTGGACGTTCAGTATGACATAGTAGCCGTCGATGTTCGTCGCGGCACCCATTGACGTCCCCAGTATCTGGACGCTTGCACCGACGATCGCCTCCCCCGTCTGGCCATCCTTGACTTCCCCGGCGATCTTCCCCGTGTTCCCTGCAGGGGCATCCGCGAGCGTGAACAGCAGCAGGACCGACAGAAGCAGTAGACGTGATTTCATACGGTGGTCGCTCCTTAGCGTTGCAGTATCAGGTGTTGGGCTGATAGTCACTCATCACCGATCATCCCCCGTCAGACGAGCTGCTCGCTCGGCACGCTCGCGCCGCACGAACGCCGGACGATAAGAGACGGCAGGAATGTCGTCAGCGACGGCGCCGAGTCGGGGTTCTTCATTCGCGCGAAAAGCTTCTCGAGCGCGAGAACACCCATTTCATACATCGGCTGGCGCATGGTGGTAAGCTGGGCATGCTGCGCCAGCTCGATATCGTCGAAACTCACTATCGCAAGGTCCTCAGGGACGCGCACGCCCAGCTCGGCGGCCCCCTCGAGCGCGCCCATCGCCTGGACATCGCTGGCGATGAACACCGCGGTTGCCCGGTCACTTCCGGAGTTCTTGCCTATCAGGTCTTCCATCGATGCGCGCCCCGCCTCACGGTTGAAACCGTCCTGCTTTCCGATCTCCGATATGAAGACCCTGTCGTTCCGGAACGGCAGCCCCGCCTCCTCAAGGGCGATCCGGTAGCCCTCCATCCTGTCGCGCGCGGGCTGCGTCGAGAGGCTCGCGTTGATCATGGCGATGTTCGTATGACCGAGTTTCAGCAGATGCCTCGTCGCCATCGTCGCACCCTCGAGGTTTCTTACACTGATCGAGTCGAACTCGGGGTGGTAGGCATCCACGAGTACAAGCGGAAGCCTGATCTGCTGGAATTTCTGGACGTATGACTCGGGGAGGCTCATCGAAAAGAACAGCACCCCGTCGACGTGGCCGCGATGGAGCGAACGCCTGAGATAGTATTCGGCCTGCGACGGGTTGTTCAGCCCGTAGAGGATCAGGTCGAACCCGAGCTCCGCAGCCTTGTCCTGCACCCCCTGAAGCACCTGGATGAAGAAGTAGTTTGTAAAGAACGGAATGATCGCGGAGATCGTGTTTGTCTTTTTCGAGGCCAGCCGCTGTGCAGAAGCGTGGGGCTGGTAGCTGAGACGCTTGACGACATCCAGGACCTTCGCCCGGGTTTCCGCAGAAACACTCGGGTGGTTGTTCAGGCAGCGGGAAACTGTCCCGATCCCCACTCCTGCCTCGCGTGCGAGGTCGTAGATCGTCACACTCATGGGTTACATACGAAAAAGATTCGAATCGTCTGGAGGAAGAACAGATGGAAGCGCTTCCATAAATATACAAAGTGAAGAGCAAAAGTCAAGTGCTTTCTTGGTGATTTCTTGCAGGTATGCGATGAAGGGCTTCCATGGGGGGGCTCAAATGGGAGGACCGGAATTCAATCTGGTTGATTTGTTGTGTTTGAAGAATACGGTGCCTATATTTTCAGGATTTGATCCCCGATAACCCAATCCTACGACCGATGGAAGGCTCCCATGGCTGAAGTCAAGCTTGAACATGTGACCAAAGTATACGACGGAAAAGTCACCGCCGTCCGGGAAGTGGACGCTATGATCCGGGACAAGGAATTCGTCGTACTTGTCGGCCCTTCCGGTTGCGGGAAATCCACCGTGCTCCGGATGATCGCCGG
>Ga0182017_10001093_pt1 | contig 21179 bp, 16 predicted proteins | sample 712E3DmetaG_FD_120492 | JGI IMG/M metagenome (GOLD analysis project Ga0182017, IMG submission 120492) | Permafrost microbial communities from Stordalen Mire, Sweden - 712E3D metaG | ecosystem: Environmental > Terrestrial > Soil > Wetlands > Permafrost | place: Sweden: Stordalen | collected... | reverse complement strand
GTTGACAAAGTTCATGATCTGGCAATAATTAGGATTCAATCTTATTTATTGGAAATAAAAGAAGCAACTCCAAATCTCACTCCGCCTATGTCTTCGCCGAGATGGATGAAAAATAAACTGGCTGTTGACTATTTCGTTGCCGGCCCAATAGAGCTGAAAACTTGCACGCGGCCGTCAATCGTCGCATTCAAGTAAAGACCCGGCGGAAGCGCGCTCTTTTTCGTCGGATGAATGCGGCTTCCGCGTATCGTATAGAATATCGGCGGACCGTTTTTGTTCATAGCCGCGCCTGCAATCAGGTTCTCTCGCGGGGAAGAACGCGGTAGTAATGCGGACGGGTTGATCACCTGGCCGGATTTTGCGTTCTGTGCGGCGGCATATTTCGAAATGGTATCCGCGGCCGAGGAGGAGAAATCGATGTCCCAGGCGGTCTCTTCGGCGGTCGGATTAGGTGATGTCTTGATATCGCTCATCTGCCATACATTGAATCCGTCGTAATCGTAGGACATGATCTGCCGCAACCAGGCGCTATAGTTGGCCTCACGGGTTGCGCCTGCCCAGCTCGCCACATCCAAACCGAACTCTTCGAGCGCTACAGGCTTGTTCAGGTTATGGGCTATGGTCAACCGGTTGTTGAGGTACGTATAGGTTGCTGAAAGGGAGGTAAACCCGCCGTTCCAGTGCGTCGGATACAGGTGCACGCATGCCCAATCGATGGATGAACTTCCGGTATTTCTTGAGAAATCAGCTCCGTCCGCCGAAGCGGCAGGGTTGATGCTGCCCATCGTTCCGCCGCCTTCCTCGCCGGTCGCCACCATGTGATTCGGGTCTATGCTCTTGATATATGCGGCGATCTCGTTGACCCAGTTATACTCCGCCGTGCCGTCGCTTGCGCCGGTGTTCCGCGGCTCATTGCACAGTTCCCATGAAAAGATCGCGGAATCGTTCATATATTTGACGCCGGTAAGGGAATTGGTCCGGTTGACCACATAATTGATATAATTCTTGAAGTCCTGTTTGACGGCAGCATCGGTATAAAACAGGCTCTTGGCCTGGCCGGCGCCGACCCTTTTGTCAACATACCACTGCATCTCACCGTGATACCAGTTAGCCCAGTTGTTGACGAGCACTACGATGAGCCGGATGCCGCTTGCACCGGCCTTTTGAAGCCCATAATCGATACGTCTGAAAGCAGTGTCGTTAAACGTCCCCAGCGTCGGTTGAAAGCTGTTGCCGTTACCGGGCCACTGCGGCTCGGTATACCCCGTTCCGTTGCCGAACGCCCAGACCCGCAGCACGATCGTATTGCGCGCCTTGCACTGCGTGGCCATGTTATCGACCCTGGTACGGTTGGACAAAAGAAGATAATTCGCCTCGTTGGTCCCGCCGAAATAGAACACCTTATTGTTCAGCGCAAAGTGCCTGCCGGACCGATACACAAACCCCTTAGGAGCTGAAAAAGCGCTTATTGCCGTTCCTAACAAGAGCAACAGCACGATTCCTTTTCTCATATCCCCTCCCCTTGCAGATAATTGATGGGAAATTGCTTTTTTCGGGAGCGGGCGGGTGAATAAAGAAAGATTCTTTACAGACGCCCATCTTTTCCCCGTTTATTCCGCTCCCGCAGTCCAGACACTATCCGAAAAGCACCCTTTCAGGCATGTGCCGTATGTTGACAAATCACTTGCTGTTTTAGGCCGCGGTTAAGGGAGAACCACCTTTTTGACTTTTTGCCCGCCGCCATTTTCCCACAGAGCAAGATAGATGCCCCTGCGAAATGGTTGTGAAGGCAAAACAGCCCTACCCTGGACCACGGGTAACGTGGATGCGATTTTACCTGAAGGATCAAAAAGCGTCACTTTTTGCATGGACGCGCCGGAAACGGGGAATTCTATTTCATGATCCGAGCGGAAAATCACAGGGAAATCCTTGGCAATCGCTCGTTGGGGATAATGATCGTTTATGTTAGTTAACAAACCGATCTTTCCTTCGAAGCGCTTTCTGCTTTTAGCGCGTAAATCCGCTACCTGCGTGTTGATCTGGGGAAGGGTCAGGTTGGTGCTTTCCGCATAAAAAACCCAGTCAATGTCCTGAACATAGGTGCGCTTCGATCCTCCAGAGCCGAGAGCATTAAACCACAGATTGAAATTCAGGCTCATTTTCGTATTCAGCTTGGCAGTAGAATGGTTGGCTGTTTGCTGATTATCCACATGGTAGGTTGCACCCTGGGCCGTCACGGTCACCCAGTACGTTTTCCATCCGGAAAAGTCCCCCGGCGAGGTGGTCCCGATTTGAGGATCCTGACTCGTGTAGGAGGTTCCGGAATGGGTAAAATTGTAAAGGGCCTGTGTAGAACCGCCCCACGCGCCGTGCGGCCCATACTCAAAGTCAATCTCGGAATAATTCGGACAGTTGGTGCAATAGGGATAGGACCATCCGGGTATTTGAACGCCATCCCCCTCCAACGACCCGAAGATATAAAAAGTCGTTATGATCTGATCGGCCTGGACATTCGTGCCTGAAAAGGCCGTATTGTTGAACTTTATCCTTGCCCCATAGGTCCCAAACACGCATTCCCTGGGTTGCCGGTCGGCCTGGGTTTGCACCGTGCTTGTCGCACCGGTTTGTCCATTGGTGTACGAACTAAACCGCATGAGCATGTTTGTCGTGTCAAGGGCATCTTTGATAAAGGTTATGTTGTTTTCCGACCATCCATTTCCGTTTCCGGGAGTGCCGGCTGTTCCGGTCCGCGCACGCCAGCCGAAATGCAAAAATGCCGTGTCCGACCAACCGGAATAATTAAAGTCGTCCCAAATGATTTTTGTGTTGGCTGTGATCTGCGCGAAACCCGGCTGTAGGGCGCCGATCAAAGAAAAGAAAAATACCGCGGAAAAAAGTGCGTTTTTCATTTTCCCTCCTCAGGCCGGCTGATAGGAATTTGCTTTTTTGGAGCGGATCGAAGGCATTCGCGAAGAATATAGTAGTTTGGGGGCGCTTTTGTCAAAATAATAAAAGGAAAAAAACTGATAATGACAGAAATGAGGGTAACGCTAAAGACAAAAGACGCTTGACCGCGAGGCGCGGCAAGACAACCAACCCGTTTAACGCTGCCTAAGGCAGGTTAACGGGGTCGTTGTGAGGCATGCCTGACGATGGATGTGAGTCCAAACGAGGTGCCCGCATTTATGCGGACCCAGTTGATGCAATCCGGCGATGTCAAGATAGTCCCGTTTAGTCCGACCGCCACCGCCTGGGTTCCCGCCCAGGCCGCCCCGTATAAAAAATTGGAATCCCGGCTATTTACCGTTACCCAGCCATTCGGGTCGGGCGTCAGGGTTTTAAATTTCCAAATTTCCCCGGCAGTCCCCGCTCCTTGCGGGTCTTTTGCGAAAACGCGCCAATAGTACGTTGCGGCTGTGTCAAGAAAATTGAACGTTGCGTAGGTCGCCTTCTGATTGGCTGCTACCTTTACCAGGGGATGATTTGTTTTGTCCAGATAGACATCGTAGGCAAGCGAATCGTTATCGGGATCGCTGCACGACCAGGAAACGGAAGTTGAAAAACGACTTCGCGATTACAAATCCGGCAAAATTAAAGCAGTTCCATTAATCCACGACTATTTCCCCACGGTAACGATGCCGCCGGGTCCATATCCCGCCACGACCGTCGCATTTTTCATGAGGGTAAGCGCCCCGGTCGTCTGGTCGATCGTATACTGGGCGACTGAATAACTGCCCCAACCGGTGTCGCCGCTGGTGGCGTAGGCGTATTTTCCCGAGGCCTCGACCGTAATACTGGCGGCGCCCGCCCCGCCCGCCGAAACCGTGGGCGGGGTCATTGCCAGGAGCTTCCCGGTGCTCTGGTCGATAGTGAACTGGGCCACGACCGCAATCGCAGCCGTGGCATCCGAACTGTTCATCATAGCCACATAGGCGAACTTGCCCGTGGGGTGGACCGCGATGGTAAGAGCATACGTCCCCGCCGTGACCAGAAGCGGGCTCAATGCCGAGAGCGTACCATCCGCGCCGATCTTAAACTGAGCAACCGTGCCGTCAAAATAGTTCGCAACGTAGACATACTCGCCTGAGGAAGTCGAGGCGATCTTGACATCGGTCGCGGTGCCCGACCCGGTTTTTCCTCCCGTGGAGACCAGGAACGGGGTCAATGCCGAGAGCGTCCCATCCGCACCGACCGCATATTGAGAGACGGTATTGCTGCCGCCGTCCGCCACGTAGGCCCACTTACCCGAGGGGTCAATGGCGATGGAAACGGGAGCATTACTCGCATTTATTGTATCCGACGAAACTGTAGGCGGGGTCAATGCCGAGAGCTTCCCATCCGCGCCGATCGTATACTGATTAAGAATGCCTTTTTGCTGAAGTGTAACGTAGGCGTACTGGCTCGTGGGGTTCACCGCAATGCCGGAAGGATAATACAACTTGCCGCCGGTGAGGTCGCCCATCAGGACGGTGGGGGTGGACATCGGCGCGAGCGCTCCGTCCGGGCCGATTGTGAACTGGGAGACGGTGTTGCTTGTTATATTCGATATGTAGATATATTTGCCCAGGGGGTCAGCCGCAATATACCGGGGATCGTTGCCTCCCGTCGAGATTTTGGCCGTGAACATGGGCGTAAGCGCGCCGTTCGGGCCGATCGTGTACTGCGAGATGCTGCCGCCATAACCTTGCTCGTTGTTTGCCGTGTAGGCATAGCCCCCTGCCCATAATGCATACAGGGTGTCGTTTGCCGAGCTCATTGTGAAGGTCTTGCCCGCCGCATAGGTTGTGCCGGACCCGTCGGCCTTGGTCTGCCATCCCACAAAGGAATATCCGGTATAGGTGAGGCCCGAATTCCCGGGCATTGTTACGGTCTGCCCCGCATAGTAACGGTTTGAATCAACCGGGACGCTGCCGGCGCCGCCGTTGCCGTTATAGGTTATGGTGTTGCCGCTGGCGATATTTGAGGTCCACTTGGCATATAAGGTAATGTTTGCCACGCCCATCGTGAGGGTTTGACCCGTCGTATAGGTCGTTCCGGACCCGTAAGCCGTCGTGTTCCAACCATTGAAGGAATACCCGGTTTTCACAAGGCTTCCTGTATTGCCAAGCACGGTAACAGTCCCGCCCTGTTGGTACGTGGTTGGGTCGCTCGGGACGCTGCCGCCGGTATTGCCGTTGCCATTATAAGTTACGGTGTACTTGGATGCAGATGAGGGGCCGACTCCCGTATCTCCACAACCGGCAAGCAAAAAAAACGTGGTAAATGTCAAGATGGCAAAAGCTATGTTGAACTTACTCTTCTCCATTGTTCTTTCCCCTCTCAATGGTTTCAATGGTTTTATTTTCATGGCTGATAGGTATTTTCAAGAATAAATATAGCTGTTCTTGCGCATGACTGTCAAATTTGAAAACTTGTGGTGAGCTTGCCGAACCACAGTCGTGTTGATGTCTTTAAAAAAAACAATGGGCTTTGGCATTCTATACAATTATTTTAAAATGAGCCGTTTTCAAGCGGCGGGTTAACATACATAATCATTTTTATCTTAAACGGAGGAGGTTTTCATGCGTTTCACCTTGAGGAAGGCTTTAGCGGCCTTTGCGGTAAGCGGGCTGCTTCTGTCATCATGCACCCCGAAACTGCTTTACGATAAGAACATCCCCAATTTCAAGGCGCCCGCCGACAAGGCCCTGTGTGTTGTCATACGTCAATCGGGATTCGGCGGTAACTATGCGCCGTTGTGGCTTGACGCCAAGCTCGTGAGCGGGACGTCGGGCGCTACGATCACTTCGTTCGAGGTTCCGCCCGGCCCTCATTTAGTCATCACGAAAATCAACATCAAAACAAAAACCAAGCTCAACTTCCAGGCCGGAAAAATTTACTATTTACAGCAGGCGGTCTGGCCGGTGCCTTTTGTGGGTCTCATGACCGGGCTTACGCCAATGCCCCAGAGCGAGGCGGCCCCGCTCATCGAGAAGGAGCGCGGCTCAATCCAATACTCGCGCATCAATCCGGACTACGGCGATAAGGACCTGAGTAACGAAGACTTTCAGGACGAGATGAAGGATTACGACAAATGGGCGCAGAAAGAGCCCGTGAAAGCCAAGGCCGAAGCCGATTATCCGGGATATTGATCAATATTTGGGACATGAGCAGGAGCGCGCGTGCGCTCCCGCTTTACTTCCCGCTCTTTCGTAATTTCTGAAGGTCGCGGCAAAACTTGTACAGATAGAGCTCGCTTCCGCCAAGAATCTCGACCAACTTCTTTTGTGTGTCTTCGTCCGCCGGTGTTTTTTGAAGAACAAAAAAACGATCATTGGACATCATGTAGGCTTTTTTAACAATGCTAAGTTCGTCAGGCGAAAGGAGTCTGTCACTCCAACTATGGTTCTCGTGTTTTATCATGATCGTAGTATTTTCTTGTGGTTTTTCAAAACGGACTATCTCCAAGGAATCAGGTAGCGGAGCGCTCGTAGGAAAAATGAACCTATGCCATATGGCAATCGTGCTGTCGTTTCCGCAATACCGGAATGCTTCTCGAATTAACTCTTTCTGAGATTCCGGGCAATCGCCCCGCCCGCCCGCATATCGAATGCATGGACTGCAACCACCCGTCTCGATCAGGTAGTAATTATCGATGTATGCTTCCCAGGCGTCCGCATTTTTCGGCTCGCTGGCCGCGACCTCATGGAACAGCCGTTTTGCCCCAACGATATACTTGTAAATCACCGGATACTGAATTTTTTCAAAGTACCCGATTCTGTTCGCCACGTCCATTACCGTATGCCGCAACGCATCATTCTTATTAAATTTCTCAAAACTATCGATAAAATAAAAACCTTCACGGCCTGAACCTTTGTTAAATTTGTATGTTGAATCAAACAAAGCCCGTTCCGCGGGTTTGAGGTTTGGTAGCACGGTTTTTTCATAATATGAACACCTGAAACTGATCGGCGCCGACATATTGATTCCCTTGGAAGGCGCCATACTCGCAAAGAACTTCGCCGCTTTCAGTTTTGTTACATTGTCCGTATTGGGCCCGGTAAGAACAGGTTCATAGGTGAGCATATCCTTAAAGACTTTAAAATCGATTATATCAAGATTGATATCGCTCGTTGGCGTGGGGGTAAAGTTGGTGAATTGCCAATTGATCGATTTATCCTTGATTTCATATCCCGGCGGGAATGTTCCGGCCTGGATTTGCCTTGTGGCGATACTTTCCGGAAAATGAATTGTCACCTGCACGGTATCTATTGTCCCGGGCCAATTCTTGTCGGAGCTTAAGACGTAATGAAAAGTTTTTTCCCACCTGTATCCGAACGGGCCGAAACCCGTCAATGTATGATATGTCAATTTGATAGTGTTTAGGCCTGGCTGGAATTTACAAGTCCAACCATACCAATAGTGCGTGTCGGACCGTATTTCACGACCGGAAGGGACGTTGGTTTCAACCTGGTTCTCGCCGTTAAGACTCATCACGAAATCGTAGATTTTACTTGTGGTATCATTATTGCCTCGCTTCCACGGTCTGATTGCCGAAACGTTGAATGGAAAGCCGATTTTTTTCTCCACTATTTCCCTGGTAGGGTTTATAATCTCAAAGACCGCCACAATCCAACATGTGTCGTTATAGTATATGTCAATTTTTTCGCTCTTCATCCGGACATTTTTAGCATCGAAGGGCGAAAGCGAGTAACCGGGAAATATCGGCGGAAGGAGGTCCGCGTAAAGGGCCGCGCAGATGATACACAACGCCAACAGAAGCGATTTAATGATGGTTCTGGTCATGGTGATTTTTGTCCACTTCAGCTAAAAAGAACTTTTATTATTTTGTGGAAGGATTCAATATATAAACGTCCTGAAAAGGGATATTGTTACATTTCTTTTTTGGCCGTGGTTCCTGAGCTGTGTCGAAGGACAAGGCCGGGAGAGGTCTCCACCGCAGCGTTGAAAAATCACCAGCAGCCCCATGAGCATGAACCCGACGTCGCGCACGATGAGCACCCAGGCGAAATTTTCCCCAAGGCCGCACCCGCAGTCGAAATCAACGTTGAAAATCGAAATGCCGAGCTGGCGCGCGAGGAACAAAGCGCGGTAGGAAAGGGCCGGGATAAAAAACAAATGCATGCCCAATATGACAAGCGCCCCCGCCGACGGCAATAGCCCGAAGACGAGGCAAACGCCGGAAATGAATTCGATCCACGGCATGCACACGGCGGCAAAAGGTATGAACGCTCCGGGCAGGATCCTGTATGCGTCGATTATCACCGCGAGCTTGTCGGGATGAAAAAGCTTCGAGGAGCCGCTTATAATGAAAACAATTCCCAGTAGTATCTGTATGAGGGCCACGGCGGGTTTGTTTTTTCTTAGAAATGCCAAACCCACAAAGCCGATGACCAGCATGATAAGGTCGCGGAAATAACTGAAGACGGGCATTTTCTTGTTTTTAGCGGCAACGCCGGAGTTGCTTCCGCGATCGACGGGGTCCTTGGCGTTTTCCCAAAAAGCATATCCTTGTTCGAACAGCATGACGCGTTTAAATCCGCGCGTGGAAAGCAGCTCCGCGAGCAGGCGGCTCGTTTCGCAGGTGTCTTCGTTGCGCGGGCCGCTGATGCCTTGGCAATAAACAACGAGCGGCGCGGTTTTTTCAAACGTGCCGGAAAATCCGGAAAAATTCTTGTCAACATCGTAAAAGTCAAGGTTGTACGCTCCCGGAATATGTCCGTCCTTGAACATGTCGGGCGTCCGGGCGTCGACGAAAGGGGTTTTTTGCTCATACAGCATGAACGCTTGTTTCAGGTCGATTTTCCGCAACCCTGCCGCGGCTTTTTGCATGATTTTGAGCGGGCGCTTGGAAAAATGATTTGCGGTCAGGCCCAGAAGTATCGCCACGACCATGATCAATATGGTCCCGGCGATACATTGGGCCAATGACGATTTTTTGAGGAGAGAGTCCGCTATTTTCATAAAACCTTGTGGGTTAGTATTTAAATTTTAAATTAATTCACTTTTTCTCAAAACATAATATAAAACATTAGACTGTCCGGAGTAATTTTATTATTGCATCCACGGCGATACTATACCTGACCGTTCCCGCCTTATCCATGGGCCATTGGACCGGAAACTTTATTTTTGACAATATTTCGTGAAAATACCTATATTTTTCCTTTAAGCCGTGTTCAAATCAAGAACGGAGTCTCACGATGACGCTTTTTTCCAAAATACTCGGTACCAGTGCATTTCCGCGGCTTTTTTCCGCGGGTGTTTTGCTTTTATTCGCCGCGCAATCCGCACTTCCGCAGGTCACCGGCCGCGTTGTTGACAAATCAGGAAATCCGGTCCCCTTTGCGACCATCACCTACGCTAATTGTGCCAACCGCCTTACCTGGACGTATGCCGGCGAGGACGGCAGGTTTACGCTTCCCGATCCGACAAAGGCGCCATGGAAAAGCGGCCCGATCATTACCGGTTGTCTGACGGCGGCGCCTACCTCGGTTTCTTATCCGACTGCCAATCCGGCAATAACAAAACTCGACCCGCTTATGGAAAAAGGGGCCTTTTCGTTTACCCTTCCTGAAAACGGGAATGTTTTTATCGCGCTGTACGGTTTGTCGGGGGCCGTTCTTTGGCAAAAAACGCTCTTCGCCCGTGCAAAAGGCCGTTATGCCATTAACCCTTTTCGCGACATTGCCGCCAAATACGCCGCGAACGTTTATGTAATGGCCATTCATTCGGCTAGTGAGGCAATCACTTTCAAGGTACCCTATTTCAATGGAACGGCGTTCGCCGTTTTCGGGCCGCCCCAATCGAAAACCGGGGCCCCGGCGCTCATGAAAACCCGTGCGTCAACGGGAATCGACACGGTCCGCGCCGGGCGGACGGCCTATTTTCCCGCGATCAAACCCATTGACAGCTACAACCAAAACGTCGGCGACATTTCAATTGTCCAGTATAATATCGAGGCGAGGATCGATTCGGTGATCGCCGCCGCCCAGGATTCTCCCTATGTATATCTCAATCAATGCATGATGCACAACAATTGGGACACGCCCGAAGTTTCCGCGGGCAAATCCGCCGGGGCGCATTTCATGGCCGGCGACGTCAAGCCGGCCGTTACCGGCGATCCCAGGCTTGCGGCCGGTTACGCCACGTATATGAACGGCTGGCGGACGGCCCATCAAAACAGTTTGCATAAAATCCCGTTCATCACGGGTTACGACGCCGTGCATGGCGTCAATATGTGCGATAATACGACGATTTTCCCCCATAATATCGGCATGGGCGCGATGCGCGACCTTGATCTTGCGCAGGTCGCCTATCGCGTGACCGCGATCGAAATGGCGGGGACCGGTTGCACCTGGACCTTTGCGCCCTGCGTCGCCGTAGTGCGAAACATCGGGTGGGGGCGCACCTATGAGAGTTTCGGTGAATCGCCCGACCTCGTTGCGCGGTATGCCAGGGCCGCGGTGCTTGGATTGCAAACGACCGACCTGTCGTATCCGCTTGCCGTCATGGCATGCGCCAAACATTTTGCCGGCGACGGGGGAACGGCAAAGGGAACAAGCCCCGCTGACGGCGGGCTCTACGGAGCGCTCTACGATAGAGGTAATACAATCGGAAACGATACTATTTTGCGCGCCATACACCTTGCGCCATACAAGGCGGCGGTTGACCTCGAGGTGGCCAGCGTCATGGCCTCCTTTTCAAAGTGGAACGGGGTGTTCATGCATGATAATAAAGCGCTTTTGACCGACTGGCTGAAAGGTGAAATGAATTGGAAAGGTTGGATTTGCGGGGACTACGACGCGCATACTCAGGTCATCGGCGGCGAACGGGCCTGCATGAACGCCGGGCTTGATATGGCCATGAACGCGGGGACCCCTCCGGATAAATTCGGGAATACCTATCAGTTGATGTATGACGCCGGCGGCGATGAAAAAACCCGCGTTCTCGACGCTTCGCGCCGCGTGCTTCGCATGAAAATGGCAATGGGGCTCTTCGACCGCCCGCCCGCGGCCGACACCATGGTCACGAAGCTTGCCGGATGTCAACTACACAGCGACGTCGCCCGCGCGTGCGTTCGCGAATCGATGGTGCTTCTTAAAAACCAGGGAAACGTGCTTCCGCTTAAAAAAACGTCTAAAATTCATATTGTCGGCCCTCATGGCGATAATCTTGGCTACCAGTGCGGCGGTTGGACTTTGGGTTGGGCGGAGCAGAATCTTACCAACGACGCATTTATAGGCGCAACCACGATAAAAGCGGGATTTGAAAAACTCTCTCCGGGAAATATCACGTATGCGAAAGACGCCAATACAATTCCCGCCGGGGTCGACGCGGTGCTTGTCGTATTCGGCGAAAAGGTGTTTGCCGAATGGCTCGGCGATTCCGACGACCTCGGGCCCACGGATTATCAGGTCCTTCCGGGCGATGCAAATCCCGTCCAGCTTATCCAGGGCGCGAAAAAAGCGGGCAAACCGGTGATCGGGATAATGGTGGCCTCACGGCCGCTTATCGTCAGCAGTTATATCGATTCCCTCGATGCGTTCGTTTCCGTGTGGCTTCCCGGCACGGAGGGCGGCGGCGTAGCGGAGGTGCTCTACGGGGATTACGATTTCACCGGGACCCTGCCGCAGAGTTGGCCGGTCGCTTTTTCGCAGGAGCCGCTTAACACGATTGCGGCCGAATATGGCGGCGACCTCGGCGATTTGAAGGGGACCTCCGGCGCGGCGCAGTGGCCCTACGGATATGGCTTGAGTTATAAAAACGGCGTGCTCAAAGCGCCGTTTTAACCGCGCGGGCCATCCCCTCGGTAAATCACGGGTTCAAAATCGCATGCACCAGCGAATCCAGCCGCATGCTCAGCTTCCTCGCGCCCGCGGGGCAAAGATGGTCGCAATCATAGGCTTCACTGTCCGCATAATCATGGTTTCCCTCATTATTGGCGTCATAGAAATGAAAATATCCGGGAATGCTGTCCTGTAAAGCCTTCAGTTGGGAAACAATTGCCTCGCCGGTGGCCCGGGCCGGGCCATCGAGACAATAAGAACCGGTAAACCGATACCGCGGGCTTTCGGGTGTTACATACAATAGAAAATGAATTTTCCGGTCCGCAAGCGCTTGTGCAACGCCCTTGATTTTCTGGAAAATTACCGTGTATGCATTATATGCTTCCGAATCATTTAACGTCCATAATTGCGAGCTCACGACTTCAGGCGACGTCCCACCCCAGTTCATGCAGGGCGCCCTTTCCAATCCAAGCGTATCAATATTCGGCAAATCCGGGCAGGGAACAAGGGCCATGAATTTTTCAAAATTCGCGGGGGGCCCCCCTTTCCAGAACTGGTGATTTTTATCGTAATTATATCCCTTATTGGGAGCAAGAGCGTTCCATTCCCCATAATATTCCAGACTGTTCATCTCTCCGGGAATTATATCACAACCGATAAGTTTTATTGAGGGGCATTGAATAAGCGCATAATTATTTATTATCGACAGCGCCGTGCCCATAAAGCACCCCGAAAAAGCCATATTGTAAACCGGCTGACCGGTAAAAAACTTCGGGTCCACCCCATATGAAGTATGCGAAGTCCCCAGAAAAACGGTTTCCATGCTTGTGTGCACACGCCAGAACTCAAGCATTCGCTTTGTAAAATGCGTTAAATTATATATCACCGGCGGGTCGTCGTAATTGCCTAAGCTGTCAAGGTCCAGCAGCCCCGCGGAGGACGCATGAGCGGCGTTTACCCAGAGAAATGGATATTCAAGGACCTGTCCTTCCACGATTTTTTCATACGCGGCGCCCGACAAATCAACCACATAAACCGCATGCGGTTCATCGGGGCCGTTTACGCCGCAGGCTATCGCGAACTGCCCTGCATTCGACCATTCCGGAAAGTCCCAGGCACTCTCTCCATCCGGGCATTTATACCAGGCATTTACCTTACCGGAAAAATCCGCCATGAAAAGGTATTCATGAATGCTATAAGCGCTTCCCACAAGCGTGCTTCCCCCGGAAGCGCCGAAGTCTTCAAATAAGCACCTGTCACCGTAGGTAGAATCAGGAGAAATGGAAGCATTACACACCTGTGTCGATCCGTTGGCCCCTTTTCCATTATTGGGATACGTAAAAAGCCGCAGGTCTTTCAGGCCAACCACATCGCGCACGATCAAATTTCTATATCCGGTAACGATGTATTGTCCGTTACTCGACCGGCCATCGTGATAACTTCCGCTGCCTGCAAGCACCTGTGGGTCGCCAACGGATTTCGGGCCCGCCATTTTGACCATTAATGTTTGCGTGCCAGGCCATAATGCCGACGAGTTGTCTATCGCCGAATTCGTGTAGATAAGAAAAGTGTCTTTCGACGAAGGGTCCGCCCACCACCGGGGAACGAAAGCGCTGTCCGAAGCAAGCCTGATCGGCGGCGCGGACAAAGAGTCCAGAGTTCTTACGTAACTGATTGATTGCCCCGTTGAGCCGATGTCGTTTCGGGTGCAGAACGCCACATATTTTCCATTGGGCGAAATCGTGGGGGCATATACGTCACTCAGATCTTTAGACTCCTGAATGACGGGATAGGCCTTGTTGAAATCAACATAGCACAGCGTGCGGATGTTCCCCGTCACGTTGACGAATACTACTCGCGCGTCCGAAGCGCCGATAAAAGGCCTGATCGAAGTCACCATGAGGACCGCCGGATTGGTCAAGGCGCGGGAGGTATCTCCGCTCAAGAAGGCAGGGCCGGAAATTATGCCCCGCGCACAGCGGAAACCGATGTATTCCGCCACGGTAGACTGGGACGTCGGATACCGCGCACCCCGGCGGGACGGCCGCAGACCCGCGAAGCCATTTGTAAACGACCCGCCTTTTATGGACCGTTCGATGTCGCTGTTAGGCGCCTGGGCCCCGATTGAATTCATTATGCTCGAAGCTGAATAAGGCCCTTTCCAATCCCCGGCCCATTCATAAACGTTTCCTGCCATATCGTAAAGACCAAGGGCATTCGGCTTTCGCCCTGCCACCGGATGGGTCACGCCCATGGAGTTTGTCGAATACCATGCGTAGGAACCCGCTTGTGCGCTGTCTTCAAGGCCGGGAAACGGTGTCTTCGAAGAACCTTCCCTTGCCGCGAATTCCCACTCAGATTCGGTGGGCAAACGAAAGCCGTGGCAATCGTAATGGATCTGCACGCCCGTAATTTCATAGACGCTCCCGTTCTGCGCGCGGGGCGCCCCAAAATACGAATATACCGTGTCCAGGCTTTCCCTTTTGCTCTTTGCGTTGCAGAACAGCACCGCGTCGAACCAGCTTACATTATAGACCGGGTATCGATCGCCCACGCCAAAACCACTGGTGTCGGGTACGGGGCGCTTACCCGTAATATCGGCGTATTCCTTTTGGGTAACTTCTGTTGTGTCAAGCCAGTAATTATAGGAAAACCCGGCTGAAAAAACCGGTTTTTCATCGCTTGTCGCCGCCGCGTCATCCGCTCCCTGGGAAAAAGAGCGGTTTTCGGCGTTAATCCGCTTCATTCCGGCATACGTCGGGTCAGGTGTTCCGGGTTCCAGGGGACGGACGGGCGAACAGAAGAGCAGTGGGCCGATCACGGCCAGGCCGACGCCGTGGATAAGGCGCCATACGTTTTTTTTAACCAACATCGGGTATTCAGGTTTCTTTATCTTTGAAAAACATTCGAATGAGTATCCCGAAAAACATTGAAATTGTCGGTATTTTCTTTCCTTTGCTCGCTACTTAAAAATATACTATGTGCTCTTTTTCGATGGATTTTTATGCCGCTTCGCAAACTGTCAGGTTTTGAGCGGAAGCCACAAAATCACTATGATTCGACAAGTGCGACACTGAGCTGAGTCGAAGTGCTCACCACAAGTTTTCAAATTTGACAATGATGCACGTAAGCACCTATATTTTTTATTGAAGTTGTTTAGTGTGAAGACGGCGGCGATGCTTCTGACCCTTGGGAATTCCTAAAGAGGGAGAAGTACCCGGAGGGGTAAAGCGGCCTGCCTGCCGAAGCCTCGGCGCAGGCAGGAAAACCAGGTGAAAATATCTGAGTTCGTAAAGAATCCTTTAAGTTATACACCTACTCGCTCCCGCAAAGTCAAATTACCTATCAGCAATACCTGTAAAAAGAAGGGTCGACACGATGAAAAAAATATCTTTGAGAGTCCTGACTGCTATTTGTCTTTTAGCCTTTATAGCCTCAAACGCGGGTTCGCAGCCGTACCCTCTGGTTGATTCGGCCTTATTTAATGCGGGCGTAAGCGATTATCAAAACTTTACTATTGATCATCTGTTCGGCCAAAAAGGACACATGGCGCATAAAGGAAAACTATATAATATGCAGTGGGGCACTGTTAAGGATTCTGTTACTCTAAAAGATACTTCCGGATTTATTATGACTCCAGTTCAAGGCACTGGAAGTTATATATTAGCGGGGACATCTCAGGCAGCACAAATATTTAACTTAACTGCTTCAGGCATGATGGGCGCTCTTGATGAGGATCTCACAGGCGAATCATATTTTACTGTTATGATTGAAAATGCTTATTTGTCTTTTGATCAGACTAACCGTTATATGATACTGCCTTATATTGATCCTGACATGCAGGCATTTCCCTGTAAGAGTATTGATGGTACGATAAGCAATTGCCTTGATATATACGGAAATTTTTATACATGGAACTCTATTTCAAAACAAAAAACAGCGCTATTACGCACCATCTCAATCATAATTAATTTAAATGGATTTAAATGTCAGTTGACAGATAATGATACGGTTTATAATGCGACATATAATTTTAATAATAATTGTTTAATGCTGGCGGAAAATGGAAAGCTTCCGGCATATGCAATTACAAGAAATAGAGATTTGTATAAAGTGAATGTTTATGGCACTCCAGTCACTTTAATAAGCGCTCTTCCTGCTGATCCGGATGTATTTGCCCTTATGACCGGCAGATTTAAGGATGGTTCTACGGTAAAATGGAATCCAGCAGGTTATTGGGAAAAGTATGCTCCCAATGCCAAATCAGGCGACAAACCAATATCCTACATCAGTCGTAAAGGCACTGAGTATTCTGACAGCGCCATGACTCAAAAAATCACATCCCATATGTTTATCAAGGGAATGATGCCTGTAAACGGGACAATAGCAATTGATAGCCTTCAGAGATATTTTGTATGGTCAAAAGAGAAAAGTCTTGCTCTGGTTTATGCTCCGGGCGATACAGTCAATCCAACTCATTGTATTGATGTAACTGGAAATATATATAACTGGGTCAATGGCAGCAAAGGGGCATATTGGGGATATATAGGTTATTTCTCAAATGCCAATGCCTTAACGTCAGGCACTTACACCCCATCGAGCGGAATCCCTTTTCAAATAATAGATGTGCCAAAAGGCGGCACGGAAGGCAACACGATTGATCTTTATTATTTTTATTATGCTCAAGATATTACCCCGACTTATGTATTAGACCCGGCTACCGGAAAGGTTTATAATTATAGCGCAACCTTGCCGAATAAAAATAATGGCGTTGCGGTAGATAATATACTTCCCATAACCGGGCCTTCAAAAATATCCGGCTCTTCGACAAGCATTCAGGCGTTTCATTTTCCATCCCCAAATTCTCAAATAAAATTTGATTTTAATCCTCATTCCGGAATACTATCGCTGAAATCAATCGGCAAACCCGGAGGGGAAATCACGGCAATTACAAACAGCATGGGAAGAAAAATTCCATTCATACGATTGAATTCTTGCAGCCTCCAAATCCCTCATGATATTCCTGATGGGATCTATTTCGTGACCGGCTATGATGGGCTGAGAAAAATAAAAGGAAGCTTAATTCCCCTGAGGCGCTTGTAAAGAAGGAAATCATAATAAAAAGCAGTTGCATAAAAACAGGCGCCTCTACAGAACCGCGAACGATATTTATTAACACAATTCACAATAAGGAGGTATTCATGCGGGTCGCGAAAGCAATCATGACAGGGCTTCTGGTTGTGTGGGTATGCAATGCTCAAAGCGTCAATATACGTGGAATAGTAAAGGATAGTGCCGGTATAGGCATAGCCGGCACCACCGTAAAGCTTGAAAAAGGAGGGCAAACAACCACCCCGCTCCCGAAAAATCAAATTACCTATCAGCCATCAGCCCTATCATCTTACCTATCAACCAAACAAATCAAAGGGAACATTTATGAGAAAGAATCTGGTACAACTTGCTGTTAGTATCCTCTTCATGTTTGTAACATCAAACACGGTAAACGCTCAATGGGTGAAAACTAGTGGGCCTACTGGCGGCGGATACATTAGTGCTCTTGCCGTGAGCGGCGCTGGCGACATCTTTGCCGGAACCCATAGTGGCGGTGTTTATCTTTCCACTAATAACGGAACAAGTTGGACTGCCGTTAATTCAGGCCTCACGAATATTAATGTGTATTCACTTGCCATAAGCGGCAATAATATTTTTGCCGGAACTGATAGTGGTGGTGTTTTTCTTTCCACCAATAACGGGACAATCTGGAATGCGGTAGATTCGGGCCTCAAAGGTCATCAAACCGCATGTATTGCCGTGAATGGCGATAACATCTTTGCCGGAAACGATATTGGTGTTTATCTTTCCACTAATAACGGGACTAGCTGGAATGCGGTCGATACTAATGTAGCTGCCGTGTCTTTTGCCGTGAGCGGTAATAATATCTTTGTCGGGACTTTTGGGTTTGTTTATCTCTCCACCAATAACGGGTCAAGTTGGACTGAAGTCCGCTCCGGCCTCACGAACCCTTTGATCAATTCTCTTGCCATCGTCGGCAGCAACATCTTTGCGGGGATTTCTTACGGTGGTGTTTGCCGATCAAGCAATAATGGGACAAGCTGGACTGCGATCAGCTCGGGCCTGCCTACGGGCACTACCGTCCTTTCTTTTGCCGTGAGCGATACCAACATCTTTGCAGGGACTCCAAGTGGCGTTTATCTCTCCACTAAGAACGGAACACATTGGACTGCGTTCTACCAGGGCCTACCGGTGATTAAAACCGTCTATTGTCTTGCCGTAAGCAGCGGCAACATTTTTGCCGGGACTTATAGTGAAGGAGTATGGCGCAGGCCGCTTTCGGAAATGACTAGTATAATTAATCCTAAGTTACAGCAAGGAATATTAAAACAAGTAGATTTTAAATTAAATTCCCACGATCCTTCGGACCAAAATATAAGCATTGAATTCTTTCTTACGCATTCAGATCAGGTAATTATTAAAATTTATAATCTATCCGGCAATGAAATAGTGTCTTTTGTCAGTAAATATATTGAATCCGGTTCACACACCGTATTTTGGAATACACGAAATATTGTAAAAGGCTGCTATATTGCAAGAATTCAAGCAGGAGCGAATACTTATGTAAAGAAAATTCAGATTTTTCGATAAATCGTTTTAACAAGAAAGCTGTAAAAAGCGGGGGTGCTAAACCATGGCTCAGGTTGTGATCATCGATTGTAGCGCTTCCTACGAGGTCGTTTTTTTATTGAACAGCAAAGAAATATCTGATTGCTGACACAAGAGCATTTTTGAAATGTTGCTTAGAAATAATTGACAATAGATTGTAGACAATCTTAGTCAAATGAAAAACGGGCATTCTATTTTGTATGAACACGTTTTTACTTTTCGGGCAGGGAAAAATGTCCTCATGCAATTTTCTTAACCCCAAATGCGATGTAGTCTGTTATGCCTCGAATCCCAGAATAACGATAAAATTCAGTCGTTCGTCGGCTGCATTTTTCTAGTTATACTCTGTCAGCTATCAAGCTGTCACTGATTGATCCGTCATTTTTTCAGCTTGCGACTACGACCTTGCCAATAATTTGGATCACGGTGCATATGTGCAACTGCAAGAATTGTTATATTGGTCTTTTCAACATAGTAAAGTATTCCATATGGGAATCTGTTGAATTGACATCTGCGGGTGTTTGGGGAGAATGGATGCCACGCTTCGGGAAATTGAATTATTCTTTGAGCTGCTTTTTCAAATTCCTCAATAAATTCATTCCCTAAGCCGGCCATTTGAGATTCATAATATTCAAAGGCATCATCAAGCTCGTGTTGAGCGCCTTTGAGAATATTTATCATGCAGCTTTTTTCTTTCGATAATTCCCGAGCACTTTAGATAATGGGACTGCTTTTATTTTGCCTGACTTGTAATCGCGAAGCCGTTTTTCAACTTCCGTCTTCCAAAGTGCGTCTATTTTAGGGTCTGGTTGATCGAGACTAACAAGCAGTGAATCTGCGAGAATTGCACGGTCATTTGGTGACAAATGCAAAGCTTCATTTGCCAACTTTATTGCCTTTAATGTCATAAAATTACCTCCAATTTTAAAATAATAGCTTGTTGGCGTTAAATTGAGGAATTTGTTTACGTTTTTCACCCTTGAATAATCATCATCAGCATCGAGAACCGTCGTCGAGCAGGTAAAATATCCTCAACCAACTTTATTAACCCAGATCGCTACCGTCTGTCATGCCTCGGCGAACGATAAAATTCACCCGAAACGCGCTTCGCGTTTTCGGCGTGCAATTTTCTGGTTATGCCTGCGCTAATGTCAGAGTCTATTGTCACCGAATTTAGTAATCAGGATTGTCAGGTTAAATATTGTAGCGTGAGATGTCCAAAGCACTGTGAAATACGCCAAGGATGGTAACGGATTCGTCGTTGCTGACAAAGTAAGCAATCCGGTAGTGGCCAAAAAGCAGAATCCGAACCATTCCGTCTTTTTCTTTCCGAAAAATGTAGCCGATTTCCGGAAATCTGACAAGAATTTGTGTCCGGTCGTAAATACCTGTGACGACCTTTTGCGCTGAAATTGGGCTATCACTTGAAATATAGTCGTGGATGTCATGGAGCCAGCGGACAGCTTCGTCGGTCCACCTTATTTCTGCCATGTTCGAATTCTCCGAGATACGTCTTCATTCGAAACGGTACGACCAGACCGAGCATCATCTAATCCTTTGTCCACCATACGGTTGAAAGCAAGCTCCCGAAGGATTTCATCATATGTGCTGTCCTCGGGCTGCTCATTTATCATCTCAACCATTTGCTCTTTTGGCGTGCTCATGTGATCCTCCTATTTTATTTATAATTTAATTCAAGCCAATTGTTTCAATCAAGCAATGCAAACCACTTCCTGTGGCAATCTTAAAAGTATCTTTTTCTGTCTAAGCCTAAAAAAACATCATCCGCCTTGAGAACGCCATCAGCCTTGGAGATGGTCACCCTGCTGCGTTTGGATTGTTATACAAAATATCAAAAATCCTACAGTCCGTCGTCTTTTGTCTTTATCCCTCGCAAACCGTCAAACTTTGAGCGGAAGTATCAACAACCGGTGTACGTCCTCAAGAGTGAGCGGAAATCAGGGAAAACTCGAACGTAATTGTCAGGCGTCTAATTTTATCGTCAAGACCGAACATGAACATCGCGCTATTTTTAAAAGTTAAGGAATATATGGATTAGCACTATCTGGCTTAGGACTAAATTGTTTAAAATGGTAAACCAAATCAACATTTCCTTTATTCGCCCCATTTACTCGTTCGCTCTCTAATATATGAAATGTTGTGTCATTTAAAATAACTCCAGAGTTCCGAAATACTGGTAATGGTCCACCATCACTTGGAACCCAATCTTCGTATTGTATTGCATTGCTGTCTATCTGAAATACACCCCACCCGATTTTATATTGAATAGCAGTTTGGTAATAATTACCATTTGCAAACCATTCTTCTAATTGAGGCAATCCTGCGGGTGAAACATGCGATCCATCAAGGCATATTCCATTTTCATATAAGAATTCAATATCAATATATCCATCTGGATTTAAATGATAATAATATCCATCTAATCGAAGGTCATTTCCAATATAAGGCCGTTTCGAGAGAGTCAAGGAATCATCAGGCCCGTTTAGAACGCTGCAATTAAGGTAAGACATAACAGCCCCGATAATTATCATTTTAATTACATTATTTAACCTCATAAGAATTTCCTTAAATTATAATCGCGCGGATCTGCTGCGCGCCCGTCCAGCCCCCGCTTTGGGGGGCGGGACGGGACGCGCCAGTAGAATTCGCTGGTTCGCGAGCGCTTCGCGCGCGAACCAGCGATTCTCTGGC
>Ga0182017_10001091_pt1 | contig 21198 bp, 41 predicted proteins | sample 712E3DmetaG_FD_120492 | JGI IMG/M metagenome (GOLD analysis project Ga0182017, IMG submission 120492) | Permafrost microbial communities from Stordalen Mire, Sweden - 712E3D metaG | ecosystem: Environmental > Terrestrial > Soil > Wetlands > Permafrost | place: Sweden: Stordalen | collected... | reverse complement strand
GCTGGTTGTACTCAGCGTAATTCACGGATGCTCCATCTTGATCCTGTAGCTGTACGCTTCCTTCGACTCGCCCTTATCAATCAGGGGAGTATCAATCTGAATACCGTTCGTAGCTCTCACTACGCGAGCGTTATATCTCCTTGTGTCCTCGTCCATCTGTTGCGCTCGAATTGGATTCAGGTCAGATGCAGATGCTATTGGCATGGAAGTATCCTCCGATTCATGGAAACCAATATACCACAACGGTTTTCATTTGTCAATACCAGATCGAATATAAATTCCAATGTCAACAGAAAATAAATCACAATACATAGAAGGTTGGTAACTCTTCGTCCTCAGTAGTCTGAACACTGCGAGCGGTTGTATAGTCTGCTCCGTCTGAAGGCTTGGCAATCATCACAGCCATCTGTAATGAATCTATGACGTCAACCGTTACTCCTCGGGGGAACTGTTCGAGTTCATGAATCAAGGCGGTTTGACTACGCTCAAGGAATATAGACCCGGTTTCAAAGTAAGGGCCAAGCGTATCGGCATCTCTCTCGATCTTATCCGTCGAGGGCTTCACACCCCTCAAGGAATGGAACGCATTGTTCTCACGCATGAGCCTATTGATCTCATCGAAGATGCTCTGTTGCTGTTGTACGGTCTCAACACAAGCTCCCAGTACTTGAAACTGTTTGACGAGTCGTATCTCCTCGTCCACCATTCCTATACGCTGAATGTTAGACCTATCTAACTCAACCTTATCAGAATCACCGGGCTTCCTATACCCGGCCTTGAATTCATCCCTCAGTCCGAACTTACCTCTTGCATACATCAGTACGAAGACCTGTCTGTACTGATTCATTGCTATGATAATGATGCTCGTGAACTTAGCGTTGTTAGTCGTAGCGGAAGCCGCATCAAGTCCAATGAAGAGATTAACTTCATAGACTATGGTAGTCGCTCCGTGGTCGAAGCTAACCTGTAACCAGTTCCTATCACCCGCCCTTATGTAGGTCATATCAGCATATCTAATAACCTTGAAGGGCTTCTCGTCAGGAGCAGTGGTTATGTGAAAATAGTCTTGGAAGAATCCCGCTGCCTTACCACTCTTGTAAGCTTCCTGATACTTACGAAGAATATACTCAAGATCAAGACGCTCAGGCCAGTATAGATGACAACTCGTTTGCAGTTCATTGATTCTTTCTTTGGATGGTATCTCGATTGCAGACTCCGTGATCTTACATTCACTCAAGACCTTATCGAAGTCCTCGTAGTCCATGATAGGATACTCGTGATACTTCCACGCTGGATTACTCTTGAGTTTGATAGGAACCGTATCCTGATGAAGGATAGTACCGTTGAAGAATACTTTACCATCTATATCGTCCACTGCGTTGAACATTGCAGTGAAGAACCACTTCTCACTCTCGGCTCTTGTGTGTTCAGTCTTCACTCCGTTTTCGGAGTACATATCGTTGATGATTGCGAGAGTTGGTCTATAACTATTTCGAAGAACAGAACGTACTTGTTGGCCCACGCCTCTCGCAAGCACGTAAGCTCCAGGCTTGCCATCAAACATACACTGGTAGGCATCACGAGTCCATTCTCCATCTTGTCCCCTAACTCCTTTCGACTTTATGATTCCAAAGTAGTGTTTGATATGAGGATTGGTCGTAAGCTCTTTACGAACCTCGAAGGTGTCTTGTTCTGCGAAGTCATGGGTCTCCGAACAGTAGATGATTAGCTTCTCTAGACCAAAGCAGCAGGTATAGAGCAGGAGTATCTTAGACATTGTAGTCTTGGCTGCACCTCGGAAAGCAACCTCTGCAAGGAGACGATCGTACTTGTGTTTGTGTTCCTGTGAGTACAGACTCATGAAGTCCATATACATAGACTTGTGGAAGTCCGGTATGTCGTTCCTCACCCATTCGGGAACAATCATCTTAGCGAAGAGAACTATACCGAGGTTGTTACGGTCTGTGTTGTCTAACCACTTGTCACGCCAGTAGTGTACGTCACAGTATCCACCTCGTACAGCTTCATCCCTGCACTTTTTGACTCCGCATTTCATCTACCACCCTCACAGTTTTCACTTCAGGACTAGGGAATACCCAGACGTATGCTTGCCAGCGTATTGCACCACGCTCCCACATCAGCCTTGTGATACCAGATAGGTCTTCAATAAGGGCTACCTTTCCCGAAGAAGTCATTAACGGGGAAGGGCCTTTTCCCATATCAGCTATGACAAACCACTTAGTTTTCACCTGTGATGGAAATGAAAGAATGGGACACTATACAATCCGTAGTAATCAAGCATCCATAGACACACTGCGACGATAACAACTACTCGTATAATCTGCTTGATGGTAGAGTCCATCGGAATCAAAGAGATAATATACAGCGCAACTCCGATGAGAACAAGAGCGATAACAATACCAAAGATTCCTTCCATGCTATCCTCCCATGTTATCGAAAGTAGCTTTGAAGAAATAGGTAGTTAGTGCTGCCGATATTGCAGATCCCAGAGCGAGCGGGATAAGGAGATCCCACTGTAGATCATCGTCCTTGATTACCTTGTTGTAGAGTTTGAACGTAAAGACAACAATAACAAACGTGATTACTCCCAACGGTACAATCCATCTGCGAGTAAGGAAAAGGGTATCGAGAGTCAGTAACATATCCCAGAGGATACCCCAACTAAACATCTTAACGTATTTCATCTTTTGTCGGTAATGGATTACTGAGTCCGTAGCGATCAAGCCATCTCTTCATATACCAGAAGGGACGATTGTACTTATCGACAAATACTATACGAGGTTCTTCTCCTACGGCCAAACTGCGGGCTGGGAAACGTACAAACTTACCCTCGCTTTCTTGCACGTACAGTTCCAGCATAATCCCTCCACGGATCTAAACTCTAAGTTTAAGAGTTCCTTCTTGCACTTCTGGCAGTGAGTTACCACTAGTCTTACAGGCGGGGCACTCGACTTCGACTTCCATCGGAGTGCCGTTGACGACTGCCGTGGTCTTGATTTTCTTTGTGTCTCCACAGACTTTGCAGACGTCAGAGTACTCTGCGTCTTTCGATTCCGTCCCAGTAGCCGGGAGCGCAAAGCCGCCTTGCGTTTCTTCTTCTTTTGCACCCTCGGCCTCCGCTAGTTTCTTCCTTACCTCTGGACTTAACTTACCTAAGATCATGTGCATATCCAAGTGGAACTGTTTAGTCAGGGTCTCGGGTATAGATTTCTCGATCTTCTGTCTCCACTCCTCGTAAGTCATTTCCACTTTGAACCTCCTGCAAAAGATTTCCGCAAAGTATTTACGGCCCTGGTCACTGAGTAATGCTATCCGTAGTCCGACAAGGAAGGTATACTTCTGAGCCTCTGCGGACTCCATTGGTTTCTTGTGATGGAGTAAGAATGTCTTGGGAATATCGAAGTCTGCTTCGATATAACGAGCTACGAGACACAACTGTCGTGAAGTGAGTTTCTTCTGATTGATCGAGTTTCTACGTAACGCTCCCAAGCGTTCACGATCATAAAGAACTTTAAGTGGGGCCTCAGCAAATACTGTATTGGAGCCAAACATAGTCTTGATGATTGTCTGGTATCGAGGAGACCCTTTTTTCTTTGCGGGAATAGCATAGCTGTACTTCTTAATGATCTGACAAGTGACTCCATCGACAAAGTGAACCCAGTCACCTTCCTGGAAGCTACGGGGATACTCCTCACTATCAATTATCTGATCCTTAGGGATGGGACAGTCGTTATCATCATCGTAGTAGGCAGTAACATCCTTACCTTCAAAGGTAGGTATAGTGGTTTCACCATTTGATCTGCGACTCTCACCCACTACGTCTATGTGCTTCAGGCGGCCCTTAGAATCAGCAGTAATAAGGATACCTCCACGCTTAACGACTTCGTTGGGCTGAAAGCCTGATACTTTCCAGAAGGCCATACTATTTCACCATGATAATAGAAGGGCTAGGTGCTGGCATCAGAGTATGTGATAGTTAATACCAAGCGAGCTTAACCTACGAATAAAATCAGGAAACCTTTCTGGATGGAAATACATTATTGTCCCAGGGAGATTACCGAATACTCTATGGTAATACTGGTTATCTTTCTTTGTTGTCTTTCTCTTAAGCCAACCCATTTTATCCTCCTAGTTTATTAATGGCTGCAGGGATGGTCGTACCTGCCTCGTCCTCCTCAGAGCGCGTCACACAAGGAGCCTGAGTTGCGACCTCAGGTGCAGACTCTCCTTGTATGATAGGAGATAAATTCAATCCAATTGAAGCTGGAGTGATTCCTTTCATCTGACAGTAATCACGCCACATCTTATCTTGGAGTGCGAAGTAAGCCTTTGAAAACTCTCTCTGCTTCTGAAATCTAAGAAAGCGTATATCTCTTTCACTCCACTTGTATTTAGTCCTGAACTTCATACCCCAATATACGACATTGATCCCCGATTGTCAAGTCCCATTTTTAATAATCGTATAACCCCATATATGATAATGACTTACAGGTACATTTATTTCAACCATGTCCCGTATATAATAACGTGCGCGTGTGCGCGTTATATCTTATCTTATCTCTTCTTATATATATACTTAAGAATATATATCCTTTCCATTATGACTGTATCCTTTCCATGTATTCCTGTAAGTAACAATATATATCATTACTGGGTGTAATGTATTTCACTGTAAAAATATGTATGAGGTATGTATAGAGAGCACCTACCCTTATCATTCTGGCTCTAGGGGGTATCAATTACCTATTAGGTACATTTTACATCTAGTTCTATATTAGTAATAACTAGCGATATATATAATCGTAAGGAGTAACGAATATGAAGTATATAACGATACAATCCATTAGTGGAATGATACGTTGGATACTACGAATATAATATATACTACGAGTCATGTCATTAGTGAAACGTAACGTAAGTAATTATGGATATGAATATATTAACGATACGTTCCATTCATGGCACAGATCGCATATTATCACGAATGAGTTAAAATACATTGCTTGACACCACAACAAGAACCATGCCAATATATCCAGATTAAAATAATTTAATGCTTGACTTCAATCATTCATTAGGTTATAATGAACCATACAACGGAGGAAATGTGGAACACGAAGGATTATATTACGTTCGGATATCTGGTTGTAATTATCATACCGGAGAACCACGAATCCTCACCATCGGTTATGGCGATTATGATGCCAACCGTATCTTTGCTGATGGATTGTATGAAGGTACGCAACTGTGGGGATGGTTCCTGATTGAATCGGTTGAGGTTGTATCGTTTCGGGAATTGATTAACCCAACCAATAAAGGTATGATGGATCATCCTGCTGCGTAACAAGTTCCATGCCAATATCAGGAAACAAAAAAAATAAAGTACTTGCATATTGATTCCTGATTGATTATGTTGTGTTTGTAATCTGATTCATTCGTTCACTCTCATTAAGGTTGTTGTCAATCATGGAGTCGAATCCATGATCTGAATGTGGGAAGGGTTAATACATCCTAACGTATTAATCACTGAAAGGTACAACCATGAGCGCTATCATCGTAAAGATCATTTCCGTTCACAATATCCTGTCTTCATTCGATGGGATGGTTGAACCTGCGATAATCGCAAAGAATATGCTCGCAGGAACTCACGGAATCTCGTCAATCGAATACGGGAAATTGAAAGACAAGACTGCCGTTGATACATTCCTGTCGGTTCACAAGATTGACCCGAAAAAGGCAATCGTTACGGTTGAACCCCATGCGAAGAACGTCAGCATCGAACGTGCGAAGGAAGCCGATGCGTTGCCGGAATATCTTGAGGCGAAGAAATATGTTGATATTCTGATCAAAAAGCTCGGTTCAAAGGCCGCTGTTTGTTTCTCAATCGTCATGGGCCTGTCCGGTCATTACATTGTACAATTCTTCATTCGCTGATACATCGTTAACTCACGTTTCACATTAACCCTTCCCCATTCGCTGATATTGGCGAATCCTAAAGGTTCCCAATATCGCTATCAACACCAGTTCTTTTACATAAGTTGTATCACACCTACCCGACCAAAGGTGGCGTCTTCAAACCCATAGAGGGAGTGATAGGAATGATCGTCCTATCTTGGCGCAGGACTTCATGGACTAGTCCTTGGTACTCTATATTTGCTAGTTGACATTCATTCGGCAGTATCGTATATTACACCATTCCAATAATTCATGAGGATAAAATGCTACAGTCTAAACTTAAACAATGCGGACACTGTCACAGAATGATAATGTCTCACCCTTCCAGTCACACAGGGAAACAGATGTATCTTCACAAGTGTCCTCATGGTAGGTATTGTGACCGTGGAAATAAATTCAAGTGTATCAATAATCATGCTGGATGTAAACAGTGTGCAGACGAGAGACAAAAAGAATTTCTTGAATTTTATAAGGGTAAAACTACTATTTAATCCACCACATACCATCTATCACAGGAGCGCATATGAGACACAATCACGATTATGAATTACTGCGAAGGTTCGTAGATTCTTTTGGAATCGAACCTTACGCTAACCTATGTTGGCAGATTGAGTTAATGTTTGCTGTTGATTGTTACCTTGATGAAATCTGGTGGAAGTAATATGCCTAAAGACCTTGGTATCGAACAGCTACCCTTCTCTGAGTCTGACAAGAGAGGAAGGGTAGTCCGCGAGAATGTAGCTATCTGTATGAGAAAGCCCTATTGGGAATCTCTATCGGAAGCAACACAAGAGTTCTGTATAGATATGCTCTGCAAAGAGCCTTCTGAGATAACCCTCAAGCAATTCAATCGCTTGCATAATTTAGCTAATCCTGACCATTGGGCAGGAAGTGAACTAGAAAGGAGCGCAAGATGAGTAGTGTACAGATTCAACACCTATACTATCTCGGTGAACTTACCGTATCTAATCACTGTGATGGCTGTGGCAAAGAAGAGAAGAACTCTGATGATCTGCTTTACAGTATTGTCCATTGGAAAAAGCGATATGAATCTACAGGAAAGCTTCGCAAGTATCTTCGTATTGAAGGATCGTTGTCGTCTATAAAGAATCATCCAGTTAAGTACGTCTATGCCGAACAAGACCTTTGTGATAACTGCGTAAAGGAGATTGAATCATGAAACCAAAGTATAGTCGCAAGGACTACGAGTTAGCCGCCGAGATCATTAGTGACACAATAGCATCTCCTCCTAACTCTTTATTCAAACCAGACTTCAATACAGCCAGGAATATAGCGATGAGATTCAGGCATCGCTTTGAAGAAGATAATAAGAAGTTTGACGTACAGAAGTTCTACAAGGCTTGCGGATTAGGTGAATGATTTTAAGTTGACTTTCAATTTCTAATTCCGTATATTGAACTGTTACATTCACCCCCAAGAGCGCAATAATGAAACCACCTATTCGTAAAATCCTCTTATTTGCAAGGTCTTCCTATTGGGAGACTTATCTAGTCCTAACTCACAGTATCACGTTCATCTACATCAATTAGACGTAAGGAGCGCAGTCTAATGGCAGATCAACCAGACTATGATAAAGTTCTCAAAGATCTTGAGAACGCTATTGAAGTCATGCGAAATAACAGGGATACTCCAGTTAGGGCTATCCCTATTATCATTTCTACTATTAAGTTGGTAGACTTAATAGGCAACATGGATCTTAGTGACTACGAGAGAACATTCGTTGCTGCTGCTATATTCTGCTCATTGGCAGAGCATGCTCAGCAACAGGCCAAGGTAAAGGAGAACTAGCCATGACTAAACTCGATCAACTCTGCGAGGTCGAAGGTATGGATCGTATGGAGATTCTCGAAGCCGGTACATTCGATGGAGTCTGCATGGGAATCTGTACCAACAAAGACTGTGAATACACCACTGAAGTAGAACCTGATCAGGACAAGGGATGGTGTGAAGAGTGCCAGACTAATACCGTGAAGTCTGCACTAATGCTTGCAGGTATGATCTAACCCCAAGAGCGTATCCTCACTATGGTGGCTCCTTCCAGTGGGATGAAGGATAAAATACTCAAGCGCTCTGAGTAGCCACTATAGTTTATCAGGAGAATAGAATGAAGACCTCAACTTTAATCAAGTGGCTTGCCGATACCAGAGAAGAGTACAAACAGAAGCAGAGACAGTTTGAAGCCACTAATCAATGGTGGTTCTGGTATGATGGCAAGATAGACCTTTGCAACTCACTCATTACACTACTCAAATCAGATGAAAACTCGCATAGCTGATCCATACCCTGCAGCGCTTTTATCTATGGCTATGATGGGAGTGATGCTTGGAGGAAAGTCACATCGTATAGATGATGAACTTTCAGGTATTGATTTAATTGCAGAGTATAATCTGATTCAGCAAAAGAAAAGTCGTCTTCCTGCTAGACTACGGGATCGCATCAAGCGTATCGTGGAGAAACAATGAACCCTGAATCCATAACTACCGTCCTGTTCTTCGCCCTGACTACTTACGTAGCTTGGCGAGCAGGAAATAAATGGTCAGAGACTAAGCCGTTGGGTAAAGCCGTCTGGCTATTTGTATTCGCTTGGTATCTGTACATAGTCTACTTCTTCGCAGATCATATATCAAAGAGGTGACAAGTGCCTATTGTATGCAAGGTAAGAGTTCACGAATCAGGTGAAGAGTTCTTTGCTCGTGAAGGTACATACGAGAAGAACCGGAATGGAAGACTCGTCCCAGGCTATATTATCATCACTCCCATAGGAGATCGCTGGATTCCTTGTGGCGAGTGCAATGCCGTTAGTATCAACGGCTATCCCATATCAAAGGAGGTAGATCATGGCAAAGCAACAGGAACCACTCACGGTAGCAGAACGCCTAGCTCGAATTACTTCAGGAAAGGAGAACGTAAATCTTCTCCTGCTGGAGCTAAAGGCGGAAATGGCTAATCTGAAGGTCGAGATAACCGAACTTCAGAAAATGATTCAACACTAACCTAAAGGAGAGCGGATTGAAGATTATTAATCTAACCCAGGGATACCTTACTAAGGTTGACGATGAAGATTATGAAAGATTTTCCATCTTCAACTGGTGTGTAGGTAAACAGCCTAATGGGAAGGTATATGCCAGAAGAGGACTTTGGGAGTATCCATCCTTTAGACATCTATACCTTCATCGAGAAATTCTTGGGTTAGAAGATCCTAAAATTAAAGTAGATCATGTTGATGGAGACACTCTTAATAACCAGAAATATAATCTACGACAATGTACTCATCAGCAAAACTGTAGAAGTGTAGATAAAAGGTCTAACAATAAATCTGGTTATAAGGGAGTGCATTGGCATCGGAGAAAATGGCTAGCAGGTATTAGGGTAGACGGTAAGACAGTCTACGTAGGAACATTCGATAATGTAGAAGATGCTGCTAGAGCTTATGATGAAGCAGCGATAATACACTTTGGTCAATTCGCTAAGTTAAATTTTCCCGGAAGGAGCTAGATGATGGTAGAAACCTATCTTATCGACGAAGTTCAGGAGCTTGTCACTGAACCTGAAGAACTTGACAAGTGGAAAGAGATGATCTCGAAGATGGGATTGTCTGGTCAGGAAGAACTGATTGGGAAAGAGAAGAAGTCTCCTATTCCCTTCCCGCTGATGAACGTACAGATGACAGAAGTGTATCATACTCTCTGTCCACATATGGACAAGGTGGAGGAATACAACAAGACTACAATTCCTCTCAGGGTCTTGTCTATGATAAGTCTTGCGAGAGCAGAGGGATACTTTGAGCAGTTGGAAGTCTGGTCTGATACAAAGGCTCCCGATCCAATTATAGTCGGAAAAAGGAAAGATCCGAAGGAGACGTGGAGAACATATCACTACATTATTGCAAGGTGGGGCGATGAACTCCGCAGTTTCCCCGAGTTGCTTCAGATTGCCAAGAAACGATACCTGGAGCAGATGCGAGCTGAGGGTACGAGGAAGTACACTGAACTCAAAGCCAAACTCGATAATCTCGATAACTTAGTTGAGGATCACTTCGAGAATGGTACTGGTCTCTACCTGTAATAATTACAAAAAATAAAAATCGGTTAGCCCTTGACTTTTCCAGTCCGGTATCGTATATTGGAATTGCAACGGTTAGCCGTTCCCATTCGGGCGAACGAATCAGCAGAGAAGGCCGGAATCACTGAATCTGATACTAGTAGCCCACCTCCTTCAGAGGATAAAATGAAACAAGATGGAATCCACACCTGCAAGGAAATGCCTCTAACAGTTAGAATCAGAACATCAGTTATCCAGTTCTACGCTATAGATATTCACGGTTCTGAGAATCTTCACAGAATCTTCTACTGTCCCTATTGTGGTATCAAACTACAGGAGTCCCCTCTGCCTACAAGTGAGGGAAATAATAAGATGGAAGGATAAGATCATGGCTATCTCTGCTGTGAAAGCGTTTCGCCTTTTGGACACTGGCCTGCCGGAAGCCAATGCCCTCGTTGCTGCACAGATCAAGGCTGGCACAGTCACAAAAGTGTTTCGTGGCGACTTGGATGCGATGAAGAAAGTCTCGGCTAAGTATATGAAATGGCTGACCGAGAACAACCTCATCAGCACCGATGCAAAGCTGGCAGCTCCGAAGGGAGTTCGTGGAGGTGGGACTGGTTCTGACTATGGCAAGAAGATCGAAGCCATCGTCGGAGCTGACTTCGTGAACTGGAAGGCACTCCACAAGAAGATCAACGCTACGCTTGTGGAGAAGAAATCCACCCTGCGGGTCTTCTCGTACTGCAAGGACGAAGCCTTTACGAAGGCTCCTCCGACTGGTGCTCCTGTAGTTCCTGCAACGAAGTAACACTCTGGTCTGGGGAGGAGTGATCTTCCCCAGATCGCTAGGCTCGGTGAAGGCTCTTCTAATAAGTGTGGTATTCTGCTAGCCACAGACCCACACGAAAGGAAGACACTGAATGTACTCTCGTGATTCACTAAGTCGTTCAGTGACAAAGGTGGTGGTATCTCATAGGAGATCATCCACCTTCCGAGCCTCCGGTTTCTAGTTGACTTTGGGTTTCTAAATGCGTATATTCAATGCGTAAGACCTACCATAACCTCATTCGAGGCAATATGCCAAGAAAACACGCTGGCGAGTTCTTCGATAAGACCGCTCCAAAGAAGCCTAAGCCGAAGGACGAGATTCCCGAAGTACCGTCTGTCGAAGATGCTATTCAATCCTTCCACAAGTTCAAGCGTGTTAATTGTCTCACAAAGGGATTCTATACTGTCCTGACTCCAACAGGAACAGCGAAGATTCTCCACACTTCTGGATCTAACACTACCATCGTGGCTATAAAGGACAAGATTGTCAGCTCCATTGGGAGTCGAACCATAGTAAAGGTCAATCTAGACTTCCCCAACTTCATCATCATCCAGCTTGTTGTCGGTAACTGCAAAATCTCCGATGAAATCTTCGATATGTCTTACCAGCCAGTGAAGCAATCCAATCTCAAAGAGTTGTGGAATCAGAAGTACGATCAAAGACGATTTGCGGAGGGATAAATGAGTGACATAAAATCTGGTGATGCTATAGTGAAGTTTGATTCCTCACAGAAGATCGTATTACTCGATCCTTCTGTCCTCAAGGAAGCATATGAACGTCTGAAGAGTGTGAAGTCTATCAAGACTCCCGCATCTCAGGTTAAGATGAAGGGCGACTTCCCGTATGCTGAGTATTCGTATATGCTCGATCAGTTCGAGCAACAGCATCCCCTGTATGCCTTCAAGATAGAACCCTCTGGTACATTCTTCAGCGAAAAGTATATCATCTATCATGTTGCAGTTCATCTTGTGGATTTAGCTACCGGAGAATCAAGGGCTGGCGTAGGGTCTCATCCTGTACTGGCATACGAAGCCGCCGCTAAGGGTGGGGCCATGAAGGATATTGCATGGATTAGACAGCAAATGTCTAATGCGTACAAGTCTGCACTCACCGAAGCCCAGCGTAATGCCATGAGTAACTGGGGTATCTGTGCAGATATGTATGGTACGCAGACGAACGAGCCACCAACTCAGGAACAAAAACAGAAGATGGACAACGCTACCGAATTGGTTAATCTTTACAATGTTTCTACGTATTCTGTGTGGTGGGTTAGCATAATCGAAGGATTCAAAACGCAGACAAAGGAATCGTTTGATAGCTGGTACGAAAAACTGATACCAACACTTAATCTCATAGAACAAAAACTAACCGCAAGGGAGAAGCAAAATGGCAACGAAACCAGATGATCTTGGTACAGAAAAAGTAGCGGAGACTAGTTCGGGTCTCGCAGGTACTTATACAGGCATCATGGGACATACCTACAAGAACGCAGGTAAAAAGAGGTCTGGTATTCTCACGGACTTTTTCTGTGCGAATCGGACTACAGAGACACCAGCTGGATTGACTTCGCATATCATCATGAAGCTCGCTGGGAGTGAAGCGTCATTCCTGAAGGATAAAGAGGGGAAGATCAAGATTGATGGTGTACTTGTCCGTCACAACTGCAACGATACGCTTCCCACTGATCCAGAACGTACCGCTAACTTCATGATTCAGATTCGCAAACGCTTCGCTAAGGCTTGCGGAGCCTTCGATGAAGCCACTGGTCAGATCAACTGGACAAGGATTCAGGGACTGGCAGGGGTGATCTGTAGTTTCAATATGATCGAGAAAGATGACTACCTCAACATCGACACGAAGTCTATCCAGATTCAAGAACAACAGCGAATCACTCCTGAGTGCTTGGATAGACTCTATACAGAAATCAACGCTGAGTTCGAGAGACGTAAGGCCGCAAAGACAAATAGTTCTCCCGCACCACAAGCAGCTCCTCCGCCACCTCCTGATGATCCCGCTTACTGGGGAGATGCTCACGAGGGAACCAAGTGATCGGAGAACTGATCAGCAAGTCCGAAGTACGTCTCGGTGATTGTCTCAAGATTCTTCCTGAGTATATGGGGGGACAGGTTGATCTAATTGTGACCTCTCCTCCCTATCTCAACCAGAAAGACTGTGCCGATGGAGAGTTTCAGAAGCTCGAAGATTACTTCGAGTTCATGACTAAGGTGTACGAAGAGTGCAAGCGTTTAGCTAAACCAGGAGCCATCTTTGCAATCAATATAGGATCTGATACCACCTATGATCTTATCTCTTGGACTAGTCTTGCACTTCATAAACTTGGTCTCCAGTTCGTCGATCGCATAGCATGGATCAGAGGAACTGGAAACGTCACAAGGGGATTCCATGTTGACTCTCATAACAATTACTATCCCTTTCTGGTTTGGGAGCCCGTATTCATTTACAAGAAGAACCAACATAGAGGCTTTGGTGAGATTGAGAACTTTCCTCGATTCGAGGAACGCTTCAAGGCCATGATTGATAACACCTTGCGCAACAACGTCTGGAGTATTCCTCCTGACACTAACGTAGATCATCCTGCTCCATTTCCCGTCAAGTTGGCCTTTAATCTCATAGCGTGCTACACCGAAAAGGATTCAATCATACTCGATCCTTTCGGAGGATCAGGCTCTACAGCTATTGCCGCAGAACAGGTTGGGAACAGAAGGTCATTACTTGTCGAGATCGACAAAGACAGATACGACTATTCACTTGATCGTATCAAACGAGAAACTAGTCAGGTAGGATTGTTCTGATGGATCACGAAGATTTAGGATTAGAATGGAGTCTGATATATCATCTAATCCACGCTGTTGATAAGAGACTGATACTGACGAAGTGCTACCCATCACTCTTTACTCACGACGATCTCAAAGAGGTCTATGGTGTGATTAAGGAGTTGGATCGTACTCATCAGGAAATATCCAGTTTCTCTGTCAGCAATCGTCTCACCGAGAAGTTTGGAAGAGCAAGGGGATCACTACTTTTCGTATTCACGGATTCCTTCATTCAGGTTGCTGAGAGTATTCCACCACACAGCGCGATAGCTGAACTCAAGAAACTTCTCTACAGACGACTTGTTAATGGAAAGTTCTTACCTAACATTCAGAAGCGTGTAGAGTCCGGTGATGCCATCTCATCCGAGATCAACAAGATGCTAATTGCTGAATCGTCGTTGCTTAACAAGCGTCTTGATTCTTTGGATGAGTTGGCAAAACTGACTAGTGAACGTATTAATTCGACTGATGATGTAATAGTGACTGGATTCAAGTTCCTCAACAAGCGCATGGGGGGCCTTACTCGCAAGGGCTTATCGGGTCTACTGGCGAGACCCTCTCACGGTAAGAGTACCCTCAGTGGGGCTTTGATGTACGAGACAGTTCGAACCACTAATAACGTGGGCTTATTTATCTCACTCGAAGACCCCGCTGAGGAGATTGTAAAGCGAATGATTGCACAGGCTACTGGCAAGTCCCTTGTGGATATGAGATTCAAGAGAGTTATCGTGGAACACAACGAAGTAGTCCATGTACTCAAGAATGTACTCGGTGGCAGAATGAATGTGGTAGATACTCGTCACGTTCAGACTCCAGAAGATGCCGCTGGAGTAATAGCTGATATACGACCTACGTTTGTTGTCGTGGACTACTTACAGAACTTCAAAATGAGCGACATGGTGTTAGGAATTATTCAAGCCCTGCAAGTGATGGACGTCTGCGCTAATCGGAATAACTGCCATATTATGATCTGTTCTCAGGTTCCCGATAAAGAGATAATTCATCGAGACGATCCGTTTCCCTTAGCAAGTGATAGTATGTGGACTTCAGCTCTTTATCAGAAATCTAACGAGTTGTTCTCGCTGTACTATCAATACCAAGATACTCGTAATCCAGCACAGAGAACAAGTCTAGGATTCAGAATACTTAAGGCCAAGCTATCGGGGATGTTGGGGGAGATAACACTTAATGTTGATCCCGAGTATGGACGAATTATAGGAGAACTGGGAGAATGAACGAGGAAATGAAACTTCTTGCAGTGGCTGAACTCAAAGCCGCCCTCAAACATCTCACCATCGAAGAAATTGCCGATGTAATCGAGTTAAGTTTAACAAGTGTCGAATTGAAAGAACTTATGCACAAACTAAGGGTGTTAGAGTAATAGACCATATTACTGCACTAGAATTTCTAGGAGAATAACTATGAGTTTGATAAAACCGGACGATCCCTATTCTCCCGACCCATCTGCTGTTACTCGGCAAGAAGCCCTTAAGATCATCGAGGGTATGTCTCGTATGGAAGCAGCTATGGGAGACTTCGAATTGAAGTTCGGGACTGATTCCTTCTATTGTGTAATAGACGCTCTGTTTAACTCCATGCCTCCCGAGATGGTACTCAGGGTAGAGCGTGTCAGGTATCATGCAAGACGTATCAAGAGAGGAGAGAAGAACTAATGGATGAACAAGTCGTGATGAAGACTGCTCCTGAATCGGAGTGGAAGGAGATGGAAGATACTATTCTCGAAATGTCTCATACCCTTAATGCAAAAGATGAGATACTCGGAAAGTACATCGCTCGCATAAATGAGATCGGTAAGCAGCTCGATGCTATGGATATGGTAGATATACGGCTTACCGAAGCAAAGGATATGATACGAGAGATTGTTGATGGTATCTGTATCAACGAAGATGGTTCACTTGATGAAGATATTCTCTACCGACTCAAAACATTCCTTCAGGAGATCAAAGATGAAGAACTTAGAAAAGCTAATGAGGGCAAGGGCTGATGCTACCGCGCTTATTAAAAGTCTTGCTGATCTTAGTCCTAGTCTCGCTAATTGGACTTATCATCCTGCCGATCAGAATACCATTGTGGACTTGGAGACAAAAGATACACTGGTAGGATATACTATGAGTATTCAAGATACTAAGTTCATCCTCTGGTTTTATCACAACTACAAGCTGGTTGTCAGGACACTTCAGACTCTCGAGTTGGAGATAGACGATGCTCTGATTGATGCTGATGATAACAGAGCACAGATTATTTCAACAAAGAGCGAGTTGTCCAAGCTAAGGGAATCCGAGAAGAAGATGAGGGGTTGTCTTGCGGGTCTAACTTCAAACGATCTCCTAATTCAGGGAGAGTCTCTTAAAATGGCCGAGACATTACTCAATGAAGAAATCGCTTAGGGGTTGGACTAACGAACGCAGGACAATGGACTATCTTATTGCAAGAAGTTGGGTTACTGTAAGAACTCACGCCTCGGCTGGTATGCTTGAGAATGACGTTCTAGCTTACAACGTGAACGATGGGAGGATTAAGCATATCCAGTCCAAGTCTAATCATCATTATACTAAGAACGATATTGAAGCGCTTGTCATGGTAAAGGCAATGGTGAAGGCCCCGAATGTAAGTGTTGAACTCTGGGATTGGTTAGATAATAATCAATATCCAGTAATCACTATTTTCCATGCAGACGGATCACTTGAGAAATACTCACTTGATCCTATGCTAACTCCAGGAGGTCTAAAATGAAGTTAATTGATTGTGGAGTTGTTGTAGCTGTTAGTGATGAAGACTTTGACGATCTTAGTCAGTTTTCCTGGAGACCTATAGGTAAATACGTATGCACTACTATGTATATGCACAGATATATAGCTAATAAATTTCTAGATATATCTGGCTATCCTGAAAGAGTTGTAGATCATATAGATGAAAATAAGATGAATAATACTAGGGAAAACTTGAGAGTGGTAAGTTTTATAGATAATGTTAGAAATTTAGGACTTAGATCAAACAATAAAACTGGGTTTAGAGGAGTTTCCCGAAAGCGAAACTCATTTCTTGCAAATATTGGAGTAGGAAGTTGGGTAAAGTATATAGGATCTTATCCTACTCCAGAAGAAGCAGCGAGAGCTTATGATAGATACGCCAAACTGATATTTGGTGAGAATTTCTCACAGTTTAATTTCCCAAGTGAAGTAAAAGATATAATCGTACCCACTATGGAAGAACTAATGAGATGAAAGGAATCAACACCATGAACATCCTTTATCTAGATATAGAAACCGCGGGAGATGATAAACTGTCTCCTGAGTTAACTGAATCCCTTAAGGCTTCAGTGAAACCAGATGCGAGGGCTAAGGATTCAGAAGCATCACGTCAGGCTAAGTGGATGGATATGCTCGAAGATGCTCCCCTGAGTTCACTCATGAATAGAGTGATAGCGATAGGATGTGCAATCGAAGATGAAGATGATAGAGGAAAAACAGTTGAGAGAATGTGTCTGATTAACGAAAATGAAGCAGTTGTTCTCGCTGACTTCAAAGCTATTGTAAATGAGTGCACCCCCACAAAGATCTTTACCTTCAACGGTTACAACTTCGATCTTCCTAATCTCAGAATTGCCTTTATGAGACATGGACTCCAGTTTCCTATTCGTAACGTGAATAAGTATGATACCAACTATCATATTGATCTCAGACAAGTACTCACTAATTACGATCAGTATGGAAAGGGTACACAGTCACAGTGGGCTATGCGTCTGGGTATCCCTGTTAAGCCTAGTCTGTTTAGTGGATCTGATATTCCCAGACTGTGGACTAATCGAGATATTGATGCAATTAAAGAGAAGTGTCTCGATGATATATCACTCCTTATCTCACTATCGAAGAAAGTGAGGTTGACACTTTGAATCTATCATGGGAAAAGTGGCCTATATCTATGACAGGATTTGCTCTCCTTGTTATGATTGACAAAGGGACAGATGTTGCGAAGATGAATATAGTCTCATCTATCCAGATGCGTGAAGACTTTGTGGATGAGATACTTCGCAACAAGAAAATCATCGACTACATCAAACTTCAATTCGAGAACGAACACATAGGAGTGTTATGACAGTCGAGAGCATCGTTGACGCTAACGAGAAGGCGCAGCCTGAAGATGAAGGGTGCGAGTATTGTGGATGTGCTCTTTATCCTCACACCGAAGAGGATGATATTATATCTACCAGTGTGTTTGTCTCGTTTGTTCTTCGATGCGAGAACGAAGAATGCGAAAACTATCACAAACCCGTAGGAGGATTCAGTGTCTAGATTGTTCTGGATAGTGACGTCACTTCTCATGGTGATTGGGAATATACTGCTTTATTTTCTTTCAAGCAAGAGTGGAACGTATGTATTCTTTAGTGGATTCTGGACTGCTGCATTTATCGAAGAACTCATCCAAGAAAGAAAAGCGAGGAAAGATCATGCCTGAACCACAGGTTAAACGAGTACAGATAGCCGAGAAGAGTATCTGGATCAGTGTGGAGACTAACTTCAATCCATCGCAGGTAGGATATAGGACTAGGGTTGATGTGGTCTCCAAAAAGCAGGACATGACTGATGATCAGATCGCTTCAATCATAGGTGCAATCATGGAGATATTCGATGCGGGGAACCATGAAGATATACGACCAGAACCGTGAGAAGGAAACCCAAATACTATCATCAGATAGTTGATGAACAGCAACGAAAAAGGTACATCGACTATGAACGCGGAGCGTTTGAGCGTAAGATGGTATTCTTCTTAACTATTAAACAGTTCAAATCGTTCTGGAAGAAACCATGTTTCTATTGTGGGTCTAAGATCGAGACGATAGGTCTTGATAGGATTGATAGTAGGTTTGGATATACAATAGACAATATTGTCTCTTGTTGCTGGCCCTGCAATCGCATGAAGGGGGGATTACATCGAGATGAGTTCGTCCAGCAGTGCGCTAGAGTTGTTACCCATTTTGGGAACCGTTGAACCCGGTCGATCCATGCCATTTGGACGGGCTTTATTCAATCGCAAAGCCGTCTGTTTTCGATTCAAAACGGGGGGACGATACGCAACATATCCCCGGTCAGAGTCGGCTTTAATCAATCAAATTCGGGGGTGTATTTTCCATGAAGAACTGCCCATCCTGCGGTAAGGAGTTTGAGCCTACTTATTGGAATAACCTATTCTGTTCTGTAAAGTGTAGGCCTACATTCCACAAGAAGAAGAAACCTAAGAAACATACCTGTATTGAATGTAGAAGTATATTCTTATCAACACAGCCCAAGGCAAGATTCTGTTCTGAGATATGCAGAAAGAAGAACTGGAGAATAAAGAATGCTAAACAGGAACCTACACTTCAAGAATGATTGGCGTAAGAGACAATTATCGAAGGAAGAATCCAATCCCCCAAGAAAGGAATAAACCATGGCGAAGGAGAGGAAACGAAAGGTGACTATAACAACGAGACCGGATACGGTTACTGATGTTTTGTATGCTCTCATCCCAATCCTCCAAGAAATCTCAGGAGAACAGGCGACGAGAGAGTGGTCGGGTATTGAGTGGGGGAGAAAGACCTACAACCGCCTTGAGGCATTAAGGCGACGGATAATCAGATTGGAGAAAAAGCCATGACCTCAACGCTGAAGCCGCCAGAGTTACTTCCCTGCCCGTTCTGCGGGAATACATCTCCTGACATTGAGACGCTTAATCAGGAACCGCGCATTTACGGACTGCAATGCAATAATCCAGACTGTAAGGTGTACTTCACCGGAGAATCCGAGGAAGAGGTTATTGACAAGTGGAATCTCCGCTCCCCCTCTCCGTCAAAGGGGATGCCGAGGAGGTACGAAATTCAGGTTGGAGATTTCGGGCATGGCAAGTTTCAACTCGCAACGTGTGCCAAACTCGACGGCGAGCACATGGACGCGGAAGAAGTCCTCGCCGCCCTCACCGAGAGAGACAGGGAGATTGAGAGGCTGACCGGATTGCTCGCATTGACCGAACGCGCACGGATGGAAGATGGCGCAGACCACAACTCGGACGAAGTCTATGCGTTCAGGCGCGTTGAAAAACTCACGCACGAAATCAATGACCTCCGCTCCCAACTCTCCTCCGCAGAGCAGACCATCGCGGGACTCAAAGAGACACACGCGAAGGAGTTGAGGGAAGCGTTTGAGGCAGGCTTTGTGTGTGGTCACAGTAGGCAGAACAGTAAAAGCGGATTTGATGAGTTCCTCACCCAAAAGGAGACGAAATGAAACTTGAAATTGCCTTGGATGATGTTCGATTGCTCCGCGACGCTTTATGGAATATCGCTAGTCCCGATGGTTGGAAGGGTTGGTCAAGTGGTGACATTCAGCGTTTGCGGATTTATTTAACTCGGGAGATCGATGGCGATATTTTAATGAGCAAGTATGCTGAATCACTCAAGGTGAACCCATGACCCCCGAATTGACCCCCGATGCAGCGAAGGGACCGGAGAGAATCTGGATAGACCCGAACACCACAAACCCGCACCTTGAAAATAAGTGGTGGGTTGACGGTCACGACGAATCCGACATCGAGTACCTCCGAGCCGACACCGTGGCCAAGATGATGAGGGAGGCGTATAGGAATGGATGGCGGAATCGCTCAACCATTCTTGACGATATGGACACGGCCAAGTTGATGGACGAATGTGCCGATGAATACGTTGCCGATCACGTCAAATCTCAGGAGGACAAATGACAACACCGTCAGAGGTGGAGGGGATGCCGACAAGGGAAGAGAACATCCTACGGCGATTGGAAGCGATGTTGTCGCTACTCAGTCCAGGAATGGAGGAAGAGGATCGGAAGTGCGGTTATGACGAGATAGAGGATCTCATTCAGGAGGTGAAGTCCGTATTCGTCGATGCTCGTCTCGAACTCGCATCTCTCCTCGAAACCCGCAAGCGAGAGAACGAGAACGCAGAGAAGATCATCGCAGCCCTTCAATCCACTCCGGGGGTGGAGAGGCTGAGAGAGGCGTTCAATGCGGGTCTGGTTTCAGAGGTGGAGTTTGAGGACGGAGAGGAACACTACGGGGCAATCGAAGAATCGAGGAAAGCCGACGTTGCGTTCGCCGCCTTTATCCGCGCTCTCGCCCGTCCCGCAGAGGGAAAGGAGAAAGGGAAAATGAAAGCTGATACGGTACGAATAGTACTTGGTATATTAACAGTTCTAATGCTAATCATTGCATTCTTCTGTAACGAAGGCTGTGGAACAGTTAAAGATCTATATGATCCCGAGACAATCTGTACCTGCACTCATGCTAATAGGTATCATAACGCAGAGGGTATATGTGACTCTTGCGATTGCACCTCATTCAATCCCGCTGAGGAATATGGTGGGAGTATATTCTAACCAAGGAGGATAAAATGGAACAGTTAAAAAGATACAACTTGCAGTGGGATAGTGACCATCCCGAGCGTCCACCTAAGATCAATAAGGC
>Ga0182017_10001090_pt1 | contig 21208 bp, 24 predicted proteins | sample 712E3DmetaG_FD_120492 | JGI IMG/M metagenome (GOLD analysis project Ga0182017, IMG submission 120492) | Permafrost microbial communities from Stordalen Mire, Sweden - 712E3D metaG | ecosystem: Environmental > Terrestrial > Soil > Wetlands > Permafrost | place: Sweden: Stordalen | collected... | reverse complement strand
CACGAAGTCATTCAGCGCTCAAACTTTCAATCTATATGCACGCACTTATGACTGCTTTTGAAGAACTACGTGCCTTAAAACCAATTCATTTTATCCCTAAACCACTCTATGCGTAACATGAGTCATTTAATAAAAGGACGCTATCCGGCAAAGTTTATTAATCGATAAAAGATTGATCAATTCGTGTTGTTGATTCCAATAAATAATTATGCAGATGAATTATTAAAAAGCTCTCGAATATTCTTGTTCCAATGTAACGGATTATTCCATTTTATCCATGCACCGTGAAGTCTTCTTAATTCAACGACTTCAAAAAAATTTGAATAATATAACATAATTGGGAATGCGATTAATAAAAGGGTTTTTACAACAAGACGAATGGCAAGATGTGCCTCCTGTACAATCGAACCACCCAAAACAACTGCCATGCCAAGAATACTAATAAGAATAATCTTCTTCCATTCGTACGGTATGAAATAATGTTTTTGAGCGAATGCATAGATAAGTAAGAAAAAGGCCAACTGAGAAAGAAGTGCCGAGATGGCGGCACCGATCGTTTGTAAATATGGAATCAGCAAGGCATTCAATAAAATATTGACTATCGAAATAGTGACAACAATGAAAGATATAATTTTTGTTTTTTTTGTTAAGTTCAATCCAATCTGAGAAATATCTCTCAACATTCCGAAAAATATGGCAAATGCGATAAATGGAACGACCTTGTAGGAATTCCAATATTCAGGGTTTTGGGCCATCACCTTAATTATTTCTCGGCCAAAAAACGATATTCCTATCACACAAATCATAACTCCAAAGGCTACATAGGTCATAACCTTAGAATATACTCTTTTATTATTTGGATCATCCATAATCTTGTAAAGCATCGGCGTGATGGAAAGATTAATAGACATAACCACAATTACATAGATTGTATTTGCAATTTTGTAACCTAACGAATATATGCCTACGTCGGCTAGATGACCGATGTATCGGAGCATGTATCGATCAGCGATATTTATTATAACTCCAGAAATAGAGCCGAAAACTAAAGGCAAACTTACAGAAAGCATTCCTTTCAACATCCGGTAATTGAATATGAATACCATATTGTAACGAATATATTTTACCAGAAGCAAAAAATATACAATACCACCGATGATTTGTGCAATATAAATACCAAGTACATTCATCTTGAAAGATGCTACACAGACAATGGTTCCAATTAAGGTGATTACTAACTGACTTGTATTCACAACAGTAAATAATAAGGATCGTTGCTGGAGCTGCATTAACGAAGAAGGGATAGACGCAAGTATTTGAAGTGAAGACGATATGACAAGTAATATTACTAACATTGAATATTGAGGTGAACCAAATAATATCATTGAGAGATCTGTTGCAAATACTATAACTATTCCTACCAATATCAGAACGACGAATAAAAGGGATGATAGACACGTGAACATTATAGAACCCCGCATCTCGATATATTCTTTATCCCAGTACGAACGGAAAAAAGAATATGCTAAACTTAACCCAAAAATTGAGACAATCAGCTGGGATGAAACTTCAAGAATGCCGAGTATTCCGTATTCCTGAACAGAAAGGTGAGATGTATAAAGCGGGAGCAGTATGAACCCGATGATTTTTGTTGACACATTTCCTATGCCATATATAAGGGAATTCTTTGCTACAGATTTTATAAATGCCAACATTGTATATATGCGATTTTAACTTGGATGAATTAATTCTAACTGACTAGAAGCCATCTCAAAAATGAAAAAATGATTTGTACTTTGTAATTCTGTCATGTACATTTCGTACATGGCCAAACGAGAAGAATTATCCGACATCCAATGGGTCCTCACAGAGCCCTTACTACCAAAACCAATCATTTGAGCAGACCGCAAGGGTCGACCTCGACACTCCAATCGCAAAGTGATGAACGGTATCCTTTGGATACTTCGCTCCAGAGCCCGTTGGTACGATTTGCCCGAACGCTTTCCGCCATATCAGCACCCGTCACGACTACTATGCCGAAAACCTACCTCGGCTTTTGGTCATCTCGGTTGTATTCTAATTTTCATCCAAGGGTATTATTGAGATGGCTTTGACGTAAAATATTATTTCAGATGAGTGTAAGGAAAGCAGGTGTCACCATTTCTTTTAAACACTGGAATATTTCTCGCCGCTATCATATTGATACTTTAGAATTTCCCGGATTTCTCAATTTCCTTTTATCGAAGCAAATTATGCTTCGTGGAAAGGTTAGCAACTTTTACTAACAATGGACAAGCTGTAATTAGGCTAAAATACGCTTATAAAGATTTTTGAAGTATTTCGAGTACAATGATGGTCTTATCATTACATTGATAATTTTAAAAATGCTTTTCAAACAGATATTAATATTCAGCCTTAGTAAACAGCCATAATATTTTGTTCCCGTAAATTCAACAAACACTTCATTATTTGTCTGTAGTTTATCGGATAAAACAGCATTCAGCACCAATATAACTTTTCCTTTTTTACTTCTGATAAACGTCGTTTGAGAGTTTCCGGGCTTTATTTTATCCAAGAGATATTGTAACTGAATATTATTAAAACAATTGATGATTAACGCCCCGCCGGGTGATAATAATTTCATTATTTCTAATATTCGTACGAGCACGTTATCGTTATTCATATCGCATTGAATAAACGCCAGGTCAACAGAAAAATTTCCAATAAATGATGATCGAAGACGTTCTATAGCGTTCCTTAAGTCTCCGTTAATAAAACGTATGTACCCTATGTGAAGAGTTTCTCTTCTAAGTTTTGATGCGATACGTTCCGGTGTCGGTTCAGAATCTAATCCGTCCCATTCGCTAAGTGCATAAATTTCTGTGCCTGGGCAGTATTGGGCTACAGCAAAGATATTCGCGACGTTGTTTTGATTTATTCCATATTGAACATAGCGTCGAGGGTAATATAACAAACAATACCACGATAAGAACAATAATGATCCTATATCAATTATTGGGAGCTGCAAATTCCAAGCATAATCAAAAAAATGAATGTTCTTAAGTATTTTATTTGAATATTCGACATTCTTAATTTCGGTTTGTAATTCTAGAGAGGTTTTGCCAGAAAAATATTCACCATTCGATTTTGAGATATCTTCTGAATTCTTAGATATATCATGTGAACCTGAATTTATCAATTGTAATGGATATTGGTTAAGTCCCCAATTTTCATCGTTGACTTGAATGTCTTTGCGATAAAAATGAGCATTGAAATTTTGTTTTCCAACGGGACGTTGATCATAAGGAATATGTGACATGTGGAATGATGACACACCAATGCAAGTAAGTTCAAGCCATGCATACTTCTGTGATGCCCGCAAACTCAAGTCAATGTCATTGAAGCCCCAGCCACTAAGTTTTTCATCGAGGCCTTTCAATTCATGCCATAAAAGTTTATGCATAATTATGGAACCAGCGGCAGATGAAATACTGTATATTGCTTCCTCTCTATGTCTATTATGCTCACCTGCAGTTGTCAGTAGAAATTTTTCCCATTCATCAAGTGATGGTTGTCCTTTTAAAAATTGCCAAGGCACATTCTGGCGTGAACATATAAAATAGATTTGTTCTATGTTAATCGGAAGCTGCTGTGTGCCATCTAGTAATTTCAAGAGGGAATCAAGAGAAAATTTAGTAAAAATTGTATCTGCGGCGGAAAGCATTATAAAATTTCCGGAAGATTTTCTGATACCGGCATTAACTGATATCGCGGGATGAAAATCATCTTTACCGTTCTGGATTTCATTGATGAGTTTAGGCGGGATGTACAGAAAACGGCAAATTTGCACGGCCTGAGGGGATAGATTCAAGGTCTGCGACATAGGTTTTCCGCTACCCCAATCGGCCACAACAATTTCTACATCTTTCAAACGGCCAAGCCGGTCAAGATTACGAGCAATGAAATTAATAGTTGTTGTAATTCGATATAAGAAATCCGGCATGTAGTCATCATCGCGGCCGGTAATAACAATCGAAAGCAACTTTGATGCATTGTTTTCAGAAATGTTATTTGTCATAGCTCAATGACTATTTCTGATATTAGAAAAAAAACTAGTTGCTTGATTATATGACTCAGGGGTTCCTATATCAATGAAGGCACCATGACATTGGTACCCATAAAGTCCTTTTTCAATAAGATTTGGCAAAACTTCTTTTTCTAATGAACAAAATGTTAATGGAGATTTGTTTTGGAAAACGGACCGATGAAATAAGTACACACCAGCATTTATCCACCCCGGTCCCTTATTTTCTTCTTTTTCAATGAATTTATTGATTCTATCTTTTATATCAAGTTCAATAGTTCCGTACCGGCTTGTATTGTCCATTTTAGTAATAACGATTGAAGCATTACACTCTTTTCGAAAATGCCAATTAATATAATGAGATAAATCAACATTTATATATGAATCCCCATTCAGAACGAGAACATACTCGTCATCAATAAATCTGAGTGCTTCCCGAATTGCTCCACCAGTTCCGAGCGGAACATTTTCTGGAACGTAAGCAATATTGATATCCCATTTTGAACCATTCGAAAAATAGGAAATAACACTATCTTTTTTATATCCAACACTTAGTAAGATGTCATTTACAGAGAATGACTTAAGTTGTAGCAGCAAATATTCAAGAAAAGGATTTCCTGCAATCGGTGCCATCGGTTTTGGAAGACTGCTGATCACACTTTGCAGTCTTGTTCCTTTCCCTCCTGCAAGTATTATTGCTTTCATATATCCTACTCGATAATTTTTTGCAATTTCTCAAATAATGGATTTGTTGCTATAGCCATTATCGATATTCCGGGAAGTAAGGATAGTTCACCCTGTGCTATTGCTGAAAGAAGTTCGTCAATTGATAAAAATGAAACCTCAAGTTCCTCCATATCGCTTTTTTGGGGTTCTGCTATATAATCCAAACCTTCGGCAATAAAGTAATGTGCCTTCCCATAATTGCGGGTACCATCAAGAATAAAAGTGCCGAGATGTTTCCATGTTCTTGCCTGAAAACCGGTTTCTTCCAAGAGTTCTCTCTGTGCAGCGTGAAGCGGTTTCTCATCCTTATCGATAAAGCCTGCGGGAAAAGTAATTGTTGTTTTTCCAAGACCGTGCTTATACTGGCGCTCGACAAGGACTTTCCCTTCGTTCGATTTTGCATAAATTAAAACATAGTCTTGTGTTTCGATGCGATAATAATCATCAACAATACGTTTGTTGGGCAGTTCTACTGTATCTTGGATAATCTTCAACCAGGGGTTGGCTTCAAAAACGACGCTGCTGGATATCGTTTTCCATGCCTTGATAAGTGCGTTTGATTTCATGTTATGTCAAACCGATTCTTCTGAATAATAAATCACCTGACTGCCTAGGGTGTCAAATCGAAAGGGAACATAAAGTAATTTGTCCAAAGCTTTTTTAATCGATTCTTTATATTCAGGTTTTACATAAAACAATATAAAACCGCCTCCACCGGCACCTAAAATCTTTCCGCCAAGTGCTCCAGCATTAAGAGCCGTTTTATAAACGTCGTCTATATATCCATTTGATACTTTAGTTGAAAGCGATTTTTTCATAATCCAGGTTTCATGAAGCAATTTACCAAAATCATCAAGGTTTTCTGTATCGCCATTTAATATATTAACAGCGGAATCAACCATTGAATGCATAGATTTCAATTCGTTAAACCGGCTGTTTAGGTTTTTAAGTTTATCCTGTTCTATCTCTGCTGCAAATCGTACGAAACCGGTAAAAAATAGCATGAGGCGGTCCTGAAACATTTGAGACTTTGTCTCTCCGATAGTTAAAGGTGTTACTTCAATATTATGATTTGAAGAAAAATCTATCCGATTCAGTCCGCCAAAGGCAACTGCAACTTGGTCTTGGGAACCAACCGCCTCGTTAATCATTTCTTGTTCAATGTGAATTGCCTCAAGCGCCAGTCGTTTTTTCGTTACGATCTTTCCCTGCAACGCATACAGTGCATGTAAAAGTCCGACGGTAAAAGCGGAACTTGAGGCTAGGCCTGAATGGGAGGGGAGGTCTGCATCATGTTGTATTACCAGACCTTCGTTCACTTTCATGAAACTGTAAGTTTCACGAACGGCTGGATGCTGGATTTCTTTGATCTCATTGAACTCCTCTTGCTTCGAAAAAAAAACCACTTTGTGTTTATAGTCGAAAAATGGTGGAAGCTTGCGGCAATGTATATAACTATATTTGTTAATAGTAGTAGAAATCACTGCCCCGCCGTGTTCACGATACCATGCCGGAAAATCGGTGCCCCCTCCCAAAAAAGAAACCCTAAATGGAGTCCGTGTAATAATCATTTTATTTATTAGTGTTAATGTTCTACATTCCAGATTATAAAAGAGTATCCTTCGTGAAACAAGTTGCCGATGCGTACCCGTTGCGCCTTGATGATTTTTACTCTTCCCTCGGACTCAAGTTTCTTGAGCGCATCGTAGTATCCGGCAAGATAATTCCTGGTCCTGTGATATCTGATTGCAAGATAGTCAATCAGATTGTTATCGTCATACATCTCAAGAATTGGTTCGGCATTGATACAAAGTGCGGGTTTCTTATTCAAGATAAAATCTAAGAATGCTCTATAATCACCCCCGAGTTGTTCAAGGGAGTTCAAGGTGATTACCACTGAGTCTGACGTAATGTCGAGGCTGTAATCCGGCTGAAAATAGTCAAACAATTTTCCGGAAATAGACGCATGAAGACACGCTCCCAATGAATCAGCGATCTTTACGGAACTTTCGGCCCAGTCAAGCCCTATAAGATGCTTGTCTGGAAACAACTTATTCATGATGGCCAGATTGTAACCCGAGCCGCACCCAAACTCAAAAATGTTTTTATACGGTCCGAAGTAGGTGTTGAATAGAAAGTGTCGGAAGACGGTATAAAAATTTAACTCAAACATTTTGTCTAGGGGTTTTACGTATCTCGAGAATAGCCTCGATATATCGTATTTTGAAATATATTTCGGTGATAATTTTGAGATATCATAATTACTAGCAATGAATGCATCCAGGTTTTCCTGCCAACCCTTTTCCCAGTCAGCGTGTCGTGCCTTGCCGGAGAGTTTGAAATTACCGATCTCGATAGATTTCAGGACATTAAGAATGATCGCCTCGCACTCTTCATTTTCAATTAAGTTGTAACGAAAATCATATTTGTTGATAATTTCTCCACAGGTGAATAAGATATCATCGCGGGGTACGCCAAAAAGAGACGCGAAACCATCAACATCCAGTATGCAGGAATTTGAGTCTGAAGCCGATCTTGCTCCATTGCCAGATTTAGCCAAAGCGTTCCTCTTCATCCCTGGGGGAAAGAATAGGGTTTTTTAAAGGCCACCAAATATTGAACCGCGGATTGTTCCAGGTGTATGTAAACTGCCCTATCGGATTGTAGTATGTAGTCTGTTTATAGTGAAAGATCGTCATATCACTCAGAACGAGATGTCCATTGCCATGCTTAGGGGGGACAAGTACCTGCCAGCGGTTCTTATCCGAGAGCGTGAAAGATTGCCATTTACCGAAATCTGGCGACTCGATATCGCAGTTTACCACAACAAAATAAAATTTCCCGTACATACAGGAGATGAGCTTCCATGTCTCTTCATCACCATGAATACCTCTCAGGATATTACGAGTGGAAATAGAAATATCGTCCTGAATAAATTTGCAGGTTATCCCCTTACGAAAGTACTCTTCCTCATTGTATGTCTCTACATATTCGCCGCGAAAGTCCTCGAATATGGATGGTTTGATCAGAAGTACTCTGTCTAGTTGAGTTTTTTCAACTTCCATGGCTAGCTCCTAAAATAATTTTTCTTTTTTAGATACTCATCTTGATGAGTTAAGAACCAATCCCACGTCTTTTTAAGACCATCTACAAGGGATGTCGATGGCAAATATCCAATGGTTTTAACAGCAAGTGAGATATCCATGACCCTCACAGGCGCACCAGATGGTTTTGTGGTATCGAATTCATATTTAAAATCGATAAAACTATGAAGTGCTTCTACAAGATCTTTGATAGAATGCCCTTTTCCACTGCCAAGATTAAGAAACGTTCCATTTGTCCCGTGATACAGTGCTAGAATGACTCCTTCGGCAACATCACGGCTATAGGCAAAATCACGTATGGCAGCACCATCTCCCCAGATTTTAACAGGATTTTCCCCTTGGTGAATCCTGTACATCAAGGAGGGGATAACCATTGCATTTTCTGGATCAAAGTTATCGCCTGGCCCATAAACATTACATGGACGCACGACTGCGAAGTTCTTCATGTTGTATTGAACCATGTAGGCGTGAATTTGTAGTTCCGCAACCCTCTTGGCCCATCCCGCAAAATCCATCGGCATGCTGTCAAGACGGTAATCGGACTCCTTGAAAACTTCGGCATTGGCATACGCACCAATGGAACTGGTATAGACCAACTTGGAAATGTTGTTGATCCGTGAGGCCTCAAGCATGTTAGTGTTCATCATTAAAGTTGGAACAAAGTGACTAGCCAGCTGTGTGCGGGAAACTTCGATCGAACCCTTGATTCCTGCGAGATGAAACACGAAGTCAATACCTTTAGTGATCTCGCGACAAAAGGAGAAATCAGTAATATCCCCAAGAATATGCTCTGCTGATTCATGTACTTTCACCTGGTCGAGAGAAACGATTGTAGCCATTGCTCCGGCATCACAGATTATTTCAACAACCTGTCTGCCTATTAATCCGGTACCTCCCGTTACCAGAATCTTCTTACCTTTTAAAAATTTTAGTAATTCTCTTTGGATCATTGTTATTAACATTCCTTTTAATAATATTGCTGTTTTGTGGATTTAACTGAATCTTTTCAATAGTCATTTATGGGCGCAATTGATTGTTTGTACCAAGCAACGGTATCCCTTAATCCATCCTCAAATGCAATGCGAGGTTCAAAGTCAAGCAGTTGTTTAGCCTTGGTGGTATCCATCATCCTGAAAGGAATTGTTGATGGCTTGGTTACATCAAACCGGACATCAACCTTTGCATGACCGGCGGCTTTAAGAATAATTTCAATAGTCTCTTTGATTGAATACCCCTTACCGTAGGCGATATTAACAGGATCGGCGATCGAATGCTTTTCCAGCAAGAGTAGACATCCCCTGACGAGATCTGTTACGTGAAGCGAATCTCGCACATCTTCTCCCGTGCCCCAGACCACAAATGGATTTTCCTTGGCTACTGCTCTGCGAATGAGTGCTGGGATGACATGGCTTGTTTTAGGATCAAAGTTGTCGTGTCGTCCGTATACAGCAGACGGTCGTGCTATTGCCACTTTTACCGACGACTTCGAAGCCACAAATTCTCCAAGGCGTTCCAAGTAGCGTCTCATCCAACCATAACCGAAATATGTAGGGTGAGTCGAGCCAGTCCACATTTCCTCCTCTTTGACCGGGTGGTTGACTGCCGGGTAGCCGGTGCTGCTGCTGAATATCAAGACTCGGCCCACCTTTGCCGTCCATGCTGCCTGAAGGACTTGGGATGTAAGGACCAGATTGGCGGTGATGGCTGCCATGGGATTGCTTGTCGTAACGGCCGCAGCGGCAACCGCGCCCGCCGCATGAAATACATAGTCAATCCCGTTCAAGGCGCTCAGGCAGTCCTCCTGTCTCGTCAGGTCCGCGGACATAACCTCGACCTTGCCCGAAAATTCGGCGGGCAGCGGCCGCTCGTGAACGGGCACACGAACACGCGCACCTTCTTGAAGGAGTGCCTCGACAAAATGCATTCCTATAAAGCCAGTGCCACCAGTTACGAGTACTTGCTTATTGTTATAAAACATTTCTATTATCCTTTCGTTTGCTGCAATTCTATCTCAATACGTTGCCTGATTGATACTTTGTCGAGCCCGAGTTTCGCTCGGATGTCTTCCAGAGTGCCATACCAGCTAGAGAACTGGTCGGGAATTCCGTGATACGATGCAGAAATGCCAGGGATCTCGCAAACGGCCTCATAGAGCCCGAAGGCATTGTGAATGACAATAATCCTCGTGCCGGCAAACTGCCGTACTAGTTTCCGATCAAAAGATTTGATGATATGGAAGTAAGCAATGTTAACGTTGAGATCGTCACAAGCGTCTATCGCATTTTGAAGTAGGGGTTCAAGCCGTCATCACAGTTATTTCGGCGCCAGCATCCTTGTAGAGCAAGGAGGGGATCACCATTGCGGTTGCCGGGTCAAAATTATCTCCGAGGCCGTAAATGTTCGCCAGCCTGACCGTCGCATATCCGGTCATATCATATTGTACATTGAATGCGTGGATCTGAAGTTCCGCCATTCTTTTCGCCCAACCCGCGAAAGCCATCGGTGTGATCTCAATTCGGTAGTCGTTCTCCGTCAGAAGTTCCTAGTCTTCATAAGCGCCAATGGAGTTGGTATAAACGAGTTTTTCTATTTCGCAGAGCCTTGCCGCTTCGAGGAGTCGAATACAACCTCAGCATCGCCATATCCGGCTACGCTCAGGATGTGATGGACAATCCCTTTGATGGTAATGGATTGGCCGTATCCCATGTCAATCGGATCAGCAGTCGCATGATTTTCGATGGCCAGGAGGCAGCCTTTTGCCAGACCGGACACATAGAGAAAATCGCGTAGTTCGTCGCCCGTCCCCTCAGACCACAAAAGGACGCTGTCTTTCCACTGCCCTGCATAAGTGAAGGGATGATGTGGCTGGAGCTAATATCGAAGTTGTCATAACGCCTGTATATTGCTGTGAGTCGGACCACGGCGACGTGCAGCGAAGCATTTTTCCTGACGAATTCAGACAGCTTCTCGAAATATCTCTGATCCATCCATATCCGAAATAACCGGTATTTACTTCGCCGCTCCAGGCTTCAGTTTCCTTTACCGGATGCTGCGCAACGGGGTAGACGGTGCTTCTGCTGAACGCCAGGATTCCCTGAACATTGTTTTTCCACGACGCCTCGAGGATCTGCGCGGTCAGAACAAGATTTTTCCGGATCAGTTCCATTTGTGCGAGCGGCCCAACCCAGGCTGCGCCGACGCCACCTGCTGCATGAAACCATAAGGTTGATATTTCTCGTGCCCTTTAAACAATTGTCCATTTTGAACAGGTCCGCGTTATGCAGCTCTACGCCATCTGCACTATCGAAACGAGGAAACTCGCGACGATGCACTGGGACCACTACGTGAGCTCCCTGTTTCAGCAGCTGTTGCACAATATGGACCCCGACAAATCCAGTTTCACCAGGCACCAGTACTCTTTTACCTGTGTAAAACATTGTGCTCACTTATCCGGCCTTCGCAATTGTTTTTTGAACCAGCTCGCGTATGGATTCCACATCGAGGCCGATTTTTCTGCGAATGTCCTTCAGCGTTCCGTACCACACGCAAAATGCGTCCGGAAGCCCATGGTAGGACGATCTCAACCCGGGCACTTCATTAATTGCTTCCTGCAGTCCGAAGGCATCATGCACAACAAGAATCTTCGTATCAGCGAATTTCGCGATGAGCTCCCGGTCGATGGGTTTGATCGTATGGAAGTAAACAATGTTAACGTTGAGATCGTCACAAGCGTCTATCACATTTGGAAGTATGGGTCCAGCCGTCATCACGGTTACTTCGGCGCCAGCATTCTTAAGGATAACACCTTTCCCAAATTCGACTGGCATATCGATTGAATGAGGGTAGTCTGATAACCTAAAGTAAGTTGGATTGCCGTTCGCATATTGGCTGCGAAGAAGTACGTCCAGCTCTTTACATGAGCCGGGTTGTATAACTTCCATACCAGGGAGCATTCGCAGGATTGCCAGGTCCGTATAGCAGTGGTGCGTTGCTCCATCCCATGCATAATCGAAGGATGCACCGCAGGTGACAATGTTTGCGCCGAAGCGATTGTAGCACAGATCCAGTTTTATCTGTTCATAACTACGTTCAGTCAGGAACGGAGCTATCGTGTGCACAAAGGGGACAAGTCCCTGCGAACTCAGGCCGGCGGCTACGCTGATAAGTGTATTCTCGCATATGCCCATGTTGTAAAAACGTGTTGGAAATTTTTCTTTGTATTCGTTGAAGAGATACACACTGACGTCTCCCAGGATGGTAACGATTCTATCGTCGCTGGAAGCAAGCTCTAACACTGTTTTTTTAAATTGTTTACGCATCGAGTTCTCTTAAAAGAATTTCAAGCTCAGCATCATTTGGAGATTTACGATGCCATGCATATTCGTTATCGATGAGCAAGTTACTGCCGTAACCCTTGATCGTATTCGCTACGATAACACGTACTTTGTCGCTACTTGTTTGGATCGCCTTTTCCAATTCTTCTACATTATGCCCAGGTACTTCAATGACGTCACAACCGAACCCGCTGAAATGAGCTGTAGGATTCTGTATCTGCAGTCCTCGTGTATGTGACAGGTTATTGTCGTAGATGATTGTTAAATTGTTCAGGTTAAGATTGACGGCGACTAGTACGGCTTCCCATACAGTTCCCTCATTTGATTCGCCATCGCCGATGATTGTGAACACTCGTTGGGCCGAGCCAGTGATCTTACAGGAAAGAGCCATGCCAGTTGCGACTCCAATACCGTGCCCGAGAGAACCTGTAGAAACTTCGATACCAGGGACTTTGAACCTATCCGCATGGCACCCAAAATCAGATAAAAAGGATCCGAGAGAATAGACCTTATCAACCGGGAAATAGCCAAAATGGGCGAGTGTGACGTAGTAAGCAAGCGCCGCATGCCCCTTGCTAAGAACAAATAAGTCCCGGCCTTTCCGCTGTGAATCAGCAGGATCGTGCAACATCGTGCGATACAGAGCATAGAGTATCTCCACGATAGAAAAACAAGTAGGGATATGCCCGTGGCCGCTGGCTTTTGAAATTCTCAGGATGTCCTTACGTATTTCTTTACATTGATGTATCATTCAAACTCTAGATATGATATCCTCGATGTCATCGGGAATCGCCGTATTCTGAAGTTGTTCAGACCAATAGTCTCTATCATGGCCAATGTTTCTCCTGGAAAAATATCATCGCAGAGCTCATCGAACACTAGGATGCTTCCTTTGAACAGGTGGGGCTTAATCATCTCTATAGCAGCCTTGGTGGGAGCGTAAATATCAAAGTCGAAAATAGCCAGAGAGACAATGGTTTCAGGGTGTTTTTTCAGATAGTCCGGAATTGTGTGCATGGCGTCGCCCTTAACGAGCTCATATTTTTTCAGGTGCGGAATAGGATTAAGCCGTTCTTGTATGGCCAATATCCTGTCAAGATATTGCTCATACCCCTCGGTAACTGAAAAGGACCCATTTTCGCAATGCGATAGGTTGCCATCTACTTCAGAGACTCCCTTGAATCCTGCGAACGTATCGAATCCGACGATCTTGCGGTGTCGATTAAAAGGTTCAAAGATACCGCGCAAAGCAGAAAGTAGAGATAACGTCTGACCCCACCTTACACCGAATTCAACACAGATACCATGGGTATCGATGATTTTCTTATATATCTCATAAAAAAACAGTATCCGAGACAGGGTTTTTGATGTCAGGTAAAGACCAAGGTTCGGCAATAACTCATCATCAGGTAAGGGAGATGTCTTTAAATGGTTTGTAAACTCCAGTTGAAGATCTTTTTCCGAATTACTTGACAAGACAATGGCGTCATGTTTTTCTGTTTTCATTTTTTCCACCTGTCTTTGTTTTCTTTCCACCATGCTACAGTTGTTCGAATACCTTCCTCAACCGTGTTTTCGGGCTCCCAACCTAAAACTGTTTTTGCCTTGGAACAGTCCAGCACCCTGAATGGAATAGTCACAGGCTTATGATCATTATATACGAGTTTGGAGGGTTTGTGTCCAGAATATTTTAATGCCCAGTGTACGACATCACCGACTGTTGTCTTGACGCCTGAACCGATGTTAAATATATCAAAGGTAATGCTGGGGTTGTCAAGCATCATGATGATCGCACGAGCGAAATCATCCACAAATATTACATCACGGGTAACTTCTGGGCTTCCCCATACCTCAAAAGGGTCTATTCTCTCGACAGCTTTTCGAATCAGCGCGGGTATGAAATTTGACGTTACAGAATTAAACCGGGCATAAGGGCCAAATATGTTCGCGGCACGCGCGATGACGATTTCCATTCCTTGGTTGTGCCAGAATTTGCAGAGCTTTTCTACAAAGCGTATGACCCATCCTATGCCCATATAGGCGGCAGATGGGTCTTTATTCAGATCAAGATCGTCTTCTTTGATAAATCCTTCCATATCATGGTACAAAGAAGCAGAACTGATGTAGATAATTCTCCGGATTCTCATATCATAAAAAGCCTGAAGCATAACTGTGTTCATAACCACATTTTCAGTGACTTGCTGCCATGGCTGTTCTGTAAGGACAGCTGCTCCCGATGTTCTAGCAGCAGCCATAATAGCACAGTCACAGCCACTTACCATTCCCTTGCATTCGGAGAGCGAGGAGAGGTCTCCTTGCACATACGTAATCCGATCATCTCTGATAAACGGTTCTGCATAATGGTATGCTGCTCGTATCTTTATAGAAGGATAGTATTTCAGTAGCCGTTCTATGATGGCAGTGCCTGCGAGTCCTGTTGAGCCAGCTAAGAAGATATTTTTGTTATTGAGATACATATCATCGTGAACACGGTTTTTCTTGTTTTTTATGACTAGAAGCTTGGACGAAAACCCGTTATTAACCACAAAGGAACAAAGAGAAAGAAGAGAAAAAGTGAAATTCTTTCACACCTTGATGTCTTCGTGACTTTGTGGCGACACTTTTCGACCGGCTCTCTAGTCATTAAAAAATAAACGAGGGAAAATTCTTAGAAAATACTTTTCACAGACTCCAATAAATTTTTTATTGGGGCTATAGGGGATTCCAAGGGATTTCCAATCTTTATGGTCTTTATCCCTGCAGCCACCCCAGTTAATATATCGCTTTCTGAATCGCCAATCATATAGCTGTCGCCCAAATTAATACTAATCCCCCTTTTTCCGAATTCTTCAATGGCTTGGAATATCATACCGGTCTTAGGTTTTCTGCAGTCGCATCCATCTGAGATATCGTGAGGACAGAAATATACGGCATCGATGTTACCATTATGCATTTGTATTTCCCTTTGCATCTTATCATGGATTTCGTGCAATTGCTCTTGTGATATGATGCCCTTCGCAATACAACTCTGATTGGTGATAATAATGGAAAGAATCTCTCTGCTCTTCAGTATTTCCATGGCCTCAAATACACCCGGCAGAAAGAAAAACTCACTCCATTCCTTCACATAATCGCCTTCGAGCATTTTTCTGTTCACTACTCCATCCCGGTCGAGGAAGACGGCTCTTTTATTCAACACGAGATAACTCGCTCTCGACGAACTTACGAAAAATACGACCGATGAGAATATGTGTCTCTTTTCTCTTGGGGGTATCGGTTGATGACACTTTAATTAGATACTTGCAGATGTCAGCAATCGCTCTATATCTTTCCACTGGCAAAACCTATCGTCATGCTGGTGAAATCATTAATTGTTTTAATAGTTTTTATTACAGTACCCGTATGTTAACGATCAATTTCTTACGACTCGACATTCCTTAATACTGACCTATCTTGTCAAGAATCGTTTACCTTTCTGAACATTATTACGCCAATAGTCCAGTAGATCCTGCATAGTTTTTTCGAACGGTATTTGTGGCACCCAGCCAGTATGTTTCTTAAACTTGCTTGAATCGGGGGTCTGAAGATCGGCATCTAAAGGGCGAATTCGTGCTTCCTCAGTTGTAATTTTGATTGAATCTTTAATGGATGAAATAGAAATAAGATGTTTTAACATATCTCCAACAGTACAGGTAAATGTCCCGCCAATATTGTAATACTCACCGGGTATGGGGTTCACGGTAACGAGCATGAAATATGCTCGGACAGCATCTCTTACATCAGACCAAGTTCGTAGGGAGTTCAGGTTGCCGGTTTTTATGACCGGTGGAATTATCCCATGTTCTATCATCGCTATCTGCTTAGCGAAAGAGGATTCGGCAAAAACATCACCACGGCGCGGTCCTGTATGGGTGAACATTCGTGTAACAACAACTCGTTGTCCATATGCCTCCGCATGGAACCTGCCAACGAGATCAGTTCCGACCTTGGAGATTGCATAGGGAGACGCAGGGTGGAAAGAACATTCTTCATTAATGGGTAATTTTTCTTTTGGGACCCGTCCGAAAACTTCTGATGAAGAACAAACATGAATCACTGGATCGATGCCGGAACATTTATGTAATGTCTCCAGCAGGCGTTGAGTCCCGAGAATGTTTGTGTCTAAGGTTTGCAGGGGGGAAGAAAAACTGGTTGTGGGAAAACTTTGGGCAGCAAGATGAAATACATAATCTGGCCTGCTTTCCTCAACAGCATTTTGCAAAGAAATATAGTCACACAAATCTCCATCTATGAAATGGACCCTGTCATTTTTATTTGCCCGATCAAGCAGATGCTCAACATTATCTAGAGGACTACGCCAACGACACATTCCAAAAATATCCCAGTCGGTGTTCTCCAAAAGGAAATCAGCTAAGTGAGACCCAACCATTCCAGTTATACCTGTAATGAGTACACGTTTTATCATATGAACATTCTTTTATAGTTTATCCTAATTGCTGTATCTGTCAAAGAAACTATGGTCGTATTGCGCTCAGCCGCCCAACCGATAGTTCAGATACATCTTCATGAGATTTCTAAATTAGAAATATAGAAAATATTTTCCTCGAAGGCAATGGTATCTTGAGTACATATTTCATCCATAAATATATTAATGGTATGGACACCATTTTCGAATAGCGAAGCAGGCATGCTAACTGGCGAATGAAAAGAACTCATAAGATTTCTCATCATTATGTCTTCTTTCAATTGATGCTTGAAACTGTCATTGTACAAAGTAGACAAACTAATACCAATAAATCCATTGTTAGATTTATAGTATTCCCTGCATAGTAACGTCTTGGCTTGAAAGTTGTCGTGACATTGTGTTAACTGTGAATGAAGCAATTGTATGACCCACCACCATATAACCGCTTATAGCGAACTTAGTAGAGTATCTCCTTTTAAGAGTTCCGATGTTATTTACTCTATCTGGATTCATCAAAAACCCTTCCTAAAACCAAACACTTCACTATCACCTAACAATAAAGTAATTCGTTTATTGGTTCACACAACAGACTCTTTACTCTGCACAAGTTGCTGCCTCATGCTCATCGTAAACCCTCCAAAAGGAGCAGGAGCTCTTCGTGCTTCGGATATTTATGAGGCCATTCAGGATTATTTTCCATTTATCTACAGCCAAATCCTTTTATGGTATTTGCAATAATGGCTCTGGGTTTGTGACCTTCATGTTTTTGGAGTGCCTCAAATATTTCGTCATGATTGTGACCATCGATAGAACAGGTTTCCCAATCGAATGAATTTAATTTTTTTTCCATATCGCCAATCCGCAATGCCCGATCTGTAGAATGATTGTAATCAACGATGCAACAGAGATTGGTTAAATTATGATGTGACGCAAGAAGGGCCGATTCCCAAACAGCACCCTCGTTTGCCTCACCATCTCCGATAATCACAAAACTCGAGAAACGGACTTTTTCATTTTCAAACCTAATGCCATGCCAACACTGAAGGGAAATCCGTGCCCCAAAGATCCGGTCGAAGCTTCAACACCAGAGATTTTATTTCTATAAACTCAGACATTGGAAAAAATCCTTTTTGCGCAAGGACGACATACAATCCTATTGACGCATGTCCTTTGCTTAATATGAACCTGTCTCGGGCTGGCCACTGAGTGTTTGTTGGATCGACTTTTAAAATTCTATCATAAAGCACCCACAGCAAATCCAACACGGACAGCGCACTGGGGATGTGTCCTTCCTTTGCATTCGTTGAGATCGTAAGCACTTTTTCTCTTAATGTCCTCATGTCCATATTCTGGTCACACCCGTTTCTTTCTCCGAATGATAAACTTGATTCCGAGCGCAGCAAGGCTTCCGAGAACCAAGAGATTCATTCCAAGGCTCATACTCCTGCCAAGGAAAAACGATGTCGGTTCAAATTTCATTGTCACGGTATGTGCTCCGGCAGGAACAACGATGCCGCGAAACATATAATCGAGACGATATATCGGGGTTTCCGAGCCATCAATAAATGCCTTCCATCCTGCGGGATACCATGATTCACTCAAAAAAAGTAGATTATTACCGGTAGCTTTTGCTTTTACTTCTAAATCTTGAGTGCCATAATGCGTGTATTGAACTGAAGCGCCTTCCTTTGGCGATTCGATCTGTACTTTCGGATCGTCCATAACATACGTAACATCGCGCGGATTGAATTTCATCTCTTTGATGTTATTGAGGATATCAATTCCCTTTGCAATTTCGTAGCGATTCACGAAAAATGCGCGGGGAAGTTCCGCTTTATTGTATAAAATATTTTTCTCACCCCGGAAAACCGGAAGAAGAATTTGACTCGAGTCCGGACGGTCAGAAATAATATATTTTACATTCATCAAACCCCACATCAGTGGATTTCCAATTCCGGCGATATCGAACATGTCCTGCACTTGCCGCATCTTTGCACCTTGGTACCCGTACGCACTTTGAATTTTCCAGTATGTAAGCATATTGCTGTATGGGGGCTGACCGTTCTCAAATTCCAACGTGCGGAACAATGTTGTGTCCCGTTTCAAAAAACTGACATAATTAGGAGTTGCAAAAACTAATTGTTGGTCTTTGTTTTCTTTCGGCTCCATCGGTTTAAAATTTACTCGCCACAAATCACTCAAGACAACAACAATTAAAATCACAACAACCGGAACAATTTTTAACTTCGAAATTTGATAGAGGTAAAATATTCCTAAAGAAATTCCCGCCAGCAAAAGCCCTATTGTAATTTCGCTGGAGACCATGGATTCAACTATGGTATAGGCCGCGCTTGCACTTTCGCCAAATCTTGCCGTAAGCATCTGTTGCGGAACAAATGCCTCATAGAGAGCAAGGAAAAAACCCTTTGCAACCATGGAAATAATCAATAACATGCCAACACCGATGAGTGAATATCGCAAGATCTTTTGGTTCTTGGAATTCGTTTTTTGCGTTTCACTCATAAGAGAAACCACCCCGTATCCGGCTAGCAACGGAACCATGATCTGCACAAGAATTAATATCATGGATGGAATTCTAAATTTATTGAACATCGGGAAATAACGGAACATCGGCTCATAGAGCAATGAAAATTCTTTCCCGAATGAAATGAGCAATGCAATAATGACTGTGATTCCCATATACTGTACGAACGGATCTTTTTTATTTTTCCAGAATCCGATGACCGCCAGCAGTAAAATGACCACACCCATATATTGCGGGGCATCGGTAAACGGCTGGGGGCCGAAATACAGCGGCAACCGAGATTCTTGATTATTTGTTTCGGGTCCACGATACGGTACGCTACTGCCAAAACCATACCATGAAGGGACGACAAATGTCATTACTTCACCGGGAGAAAATGACCAGTTCGTTGCATAATCATAATCAAGACCACCATTCTCCAGTTTGTCTTCTCCTTTTTGCTGAGCTGGTTGTGATGGAACGATCGGCTCGGCACCGCGCATGGAATATTTGGAATATTCAAACGTTGAAAGATACTTGTCGCCTGTCATCGCAAATCCAAGCACGGTCGCGACGGCAAAAAGTGCTCCGGATCGAATCACTCCCTTCCAATTCTCTTTTTTTACAACCGATCGAATCAAGAAAAAGAGATAGTAGATACCAAGCGCAAAATAGACATAAAAGATCATCTGGAGATGGACCGGCAAAGACATAAAGTGGATGAGAATTACCAATACTAGCAATTCCATGATCCTGATTTTTTCCCGCAAGCGTTCAAGGATTAAAAAAATAAATGGAAAGAACGCAATGACAGGAACTTTTGTAAGATGTCCGACCATGATCAAAATAACAATAAACGTGGAGTGCATAACACCAAGCGCTGCGACAAGAGCACCAATTTTATTTTTAAGTTTATCGTATGCAAAGACATAGACTCCAACACCAAGCACAAAATAATAAAAGAGAGCCCACCCTACTTCCTGATTCATAACAATGTATGAAAACACGGAAGACGTGCGATTGAGCACTTCCGCTGAAATGTCCCACAGCCGCTCGGGGGCTACACTTAAGCTTGCGTAACCCGGCATGCCACAAAAAATGTATGGGTTCCACAACGGAAATGCCCCTTCTTGTTTTGCAACTTGTACGATCGTTTGAAAACTTCTTGAGGCAATATTATCCGCCGCGATGAATACTTTTCCTTCGAAAACAATTTCATTAAAGAAAATAATGAGCGATAAAAAAATCACCGCAATAGCGGCGGCGTGCTGATATTTTTTGGGAATAAGAGTGCTTTCTTTTTCGGGAGATTGTTTTCGTTGCCGTTCTTTGTTCTGGTTTGCCATGGGATTTTTTTGATGGATGAAATTTTAGTGATCGTTAAAAGTATCACAATTTTCGAAGAATATCAATCGCTCCAAACGTCATCCGATGCTCTCCATTTGGTCACCAAGGGGGCACGCGCTTCTGCGTGGATAGCAGAGCTTGACCGGAAAACGGGATAAAACTTGCTCGGATCTGATTTTGATGAAGCCCTGAATTGAATAATTATGTTTGCGGACGATTTAAGGAAACTCTGATAACACGTCGACTTTTGTTTAACCAATAGCAATCTCTTGTTAATCGGTTGATTTTGAGTATAATTGTTCTCTAAGAAAAGAAGAGCTAACACCGTTTGTCAATTCTCCCGCCCACCATTTTTAGGATTTGAGAGAATTCGTCTCATAGAAATCCAAGTGTCTTTGGCCTTGCTGATGGCTTTAGCATAACAGAGATGAATCTTCAACCTCAATGTCGGTTTTGCTCCCGTTCGAGTGCAGGGTATCTCGGAGCATCTTTGAATCGAGCCAGGTTGACTCTCATTTCATTCTTATTTATATTTCCCCCACTTTACTAGGCAATCAACAATTCAACTACAATTGCAGGAGACACAAATGTCAGACAATTCACTCGATGCCCTCGGAATGGTTG
>Ga0182017_10001087_pt1 | contig 21283 bp, 17 predicted proteins | sample 712E3DmetaG_FD_120492 | JGI IMG/M metagenome (GOLD analysis project Ga0182017, IMG submission 120492) | Permafrost microbial communities from Stordalen Mire, Sweden - 712E3D metaG | ecosystem: Environmental > Terrestrial > Soil > Wetlands > Permafrost | place: Sweden: Stordalen | collected... | reverse complement strand
CTAGCTTCTTGAATGGAGGCTTCTTTATTTTCTGCCCGAACAAGTTGTGTCCCACAAGTTTCGCAATTTCCATTTACAATGTATAATCCATTTTTGCATGATGAGCATTCATAAAAATCGACTTCGGGGACAATTCCTTCAAGGGTAGCTTTCCATGTGGTTTTTGAAATATCCAACTCAACCATGTTCGTACTTTCACCGCAAAAAAGCACTGTTCCGCATTATGGATTAAAGCAGGAAGGCGGGAGCGGAAAACCCCGCCTTATCGGTGATCGGCCTATCCTGATTTTTTTACAGGGACAGTTCGCCCCAAAACCCCAAAAGCGAAACGAGCTCATTTAACCATTTTGAAGGGGTTTTCAAGGTCTGTCTTGAAAAGTTTCGGGTAAAATGCCCGATAGGTTAAATATATGTTTATATTATCAAAATGACAAGCACAGAATCATATTCACAAATCCAAATGCCATCCCCCACGCGTAAGCTGATTTTTTTTCCAGAAGGCCAATTATTACCGATTTTTAAAATTCCGGTGTACGGGGCGTGTGATTCGATAGTAATGGTATGGGCGGGTGTGTGGTACCTATATAAGCCCCCCCCATTTAAAGGGATAAATGGGGGTACGGGGAGGAGTGCTATGAAACTATTATATTATTTTCCTATTTAAAATATCCTTGTCAAAGTGAAAGCCTGCATTGTTGGGAACATAGCATAGCCACTTTGCTGCAAAGTCATTACATTATTTGAAATAGAAATCATCCAATTCGCTGTTTCTCCTATCATTCCAGGGCCATACATATAAACGCAATGCGCAATATTGCTTGAAAATGTCTGTATTTTTCCATAATATGAATCGCTACCGATATTTGCAGTATAGGAAAAAGCATAAGCGACTTGTTCAGTAACAATAGTGAGGGTTATATTTTTTCCATTAACAGTGCCACTCCACGAACCAACCAAATCAGATGAAATTGTATTTGTCCCAAAAGTTTTTACCGTATCATAGACTGTAGTGGTATCATGCACTCGCAAAGTGTCATGCAGCCGCAAGGTATCACGGACACGAAGCGTGTCGTGAACCTTTGTCGTGTCATGCAGCCGCAGAGTATCCCGTACGTGTAGCGTGTCGTGAACCTTTGTCGTGTCATGCAGCCGCAGGGTATCTCGGACACGAAGCGTGTCGTGAACCTTTGTCGTGTCATGCAACCGCAGGGTATCATGCACGTGTAGTGTATCGTGAACCTTTGTTGTATCGTGCAGCCGCAGGGTATCATGAATACGAAGCGTGTCATGAACCTTGGTCGTATCGTGAAAACGAAGTGTGTCTTTGTAAACAAAAGTCGAATCATGAACTCGTAAAGTATCGTGTACTTGAACTTTCAAGGTATCATGGATATATAATGTGTTCGTTATTTTTAAAGTATCATGCACTCGCACAATCAAGGTGTCGTGTACTTTCACTATGTTTGTTACTTTCAATGTATCATGAACCGATAGAGTATCGCGTCTTTCAACAAAAACCGTATTAGGATCCAGTAAACAACTGGTATTAAACAGGGGTATTGCGCTAAGAAGCACAAACAAGATTATTTTTCTCATTTGTAATTTCTCCTAAAATTGAATATTTGACGTCAAATAGTATGAAAAAAGCCTTAACAGCAAAGATAAAGTAAATGTTCCTGCAATCCAACTTTTATCTTCGGATATTCGATTGGTATAATATTGCTTTGCATCGGGTAATGTCGCTGATTTCAACAGACTCTTATGGGAAAAATACTGATATAAAGCAATACCGCATAGCGCATCACTTGATATTCCAACGGCAAATAATTCCGATCCGCGTAAAGGTTGTTTAGCAAAGATATCGCCTAACCCCGAAAAAAGAAAATTAAAATACCTTGCTCGATCAATACCAGCTTTCCAGGTCAAATATTCATTGGAAAATGAAATAAACGTATCTGAAAGCGTCAATGATTGCCCTGGTATCAATAAAATGTCATGTTTTATGTCGTTGTACATTTTATTGTGAAGATAAATAGAATGCTCCCCTGATGTCAGGGGAAGATCGACGGTAGGTGTCGTTGCAATGCTATCATCGCCAATTTTGATTAATGCTTGCACCGGGACCGTCGAAATTGAAAGGTACGATTCAAGCGCTTCCCATTTCAAAATTATTTGCGAAGTATCACCACCAGCAAGATCGACTTTAAACATAATTGCTTTATTACCGGGGCTGCTTGCATTCAGTGAATGCTTGCCGGCCGTAGCAGTTATCAATCCATTATTATCCGGGCTGGCGGGTTTTTCGTCCAATAAAATTGAAGTTGCCCGGTCAATTCCTACAAATTTGATAAAACTTAGCAGCACAAGATTATAGACTCTTTTTGTCAAAGCATTCGGCGCTATGGCCACGGTGTCGATTACAGCGATATGACCGGGTTTAAAAACCCTTATTTGGTATTTTCCGGCAGGAATAGAATCTTTTTTCATTGGCGTTTCTGTCAACTTCCGGCCATCCATTACAACAGCCGCGTTGGGTGGAACGCTTTGCACCATAATCGATCCAAAGCCCATTTTAAGCACAACAAGGCTTTTAACCAAGTCATTTTTTTTAACATCAACGCTTATTTGTCCAATCGAATCTGGCGTACTCACGATAATTGTATGCACCCCGGAGGAAATGTTATTGAAAGTTGCCGGGGTAACCTGCGACGTGGCTTTTCCATCTATGCTGATTTTTCCGGATATCGGCGTTGATTCAACATAGAGCGAACCTTTTTCCATCGATTCCTCAATAGCATTCTTGGTTGTTTCAACAAAACGTTTTGTGAAAGGAGGAAGTTCTGTAGAGAGGAATTGAGGATATTCATTATTGGTTTCAAATCCGTCCGAAGATAAAATCAATCCTGTCCGTACATCGATAACCCTAAGCGAAAGGGCTATGAGGCCTTCAGTTCTTGATAGCTTCCCAGCAAGAAGGTATCGTACCCCAAGTAGCTGCCCGGCCTCAATAATGCATGATGTTGAATTGCACGTTCCCGTTTGCTGGAACCCTTGCTCACGAAGAATTTCCTGCATCACATTTCGTTCCATCACTTTGAAAGAAGAGTTTTGCAGAAGAACATTTCTGATTTTATCAGATGCTATGGAACATTGGCTGTAATCAGCGCCAACACCTTCCAGATCAATAATGGCAATATTGAAATCACTGCCGGAAGAATCCGCATTAAACGGAAAGACCAAAATTGCCAAAATGAAGGTCAACAAGTATTTCATCGGCTATTTCTTTTTTCCCTTCCCGAACCCCATTTTCTTTTCATCATCCGGGGAATAGTGTTTTTTGGGAAGCACCTCGGGTGGTTGCAAAAAGCTTTTCAGCGCCGCAAATGCCACTTGAATTTGCCGATCATGAACATCAAGGCGCTGCTCTATGTGCTGAATCACTTTTTGCAGGTCTTTGTTTTCAGAAATGACTTTTCGCAACTTTACGAAAGCCCGCATGATTTGAATATTGACCATGACTGCGGCCTCAGAATTTAAAACGCTGGATAGCATCGCAACACCGTTTTCAGTGAATGCATAAGGGTTCACTGAAGAATGTTTTAGTTTTGTAAACCGGTCACAAATTGTGACCAGTTCGTCCTTTTCCGCTTTTTCAAGCTGAAACATGAAATCTTCAGGGAAGCGTTTATCATTGCGCTTTACCGCTTGGTTCAGCGCTTTTGTTGGTACGCCATATAAAGCGGCAAGGTCATGGTCGATCATTACCTTTTTTCCCCGCAACAGGAAAATCCTGTTCTCGATAATTTCTTGCGGAACTATATCGGACATATTTTACCTTCCCATGATATCACAAATTGTGACATCATGTTTTAAGATTCCATATCGGCATTTTAAAGAAAATAGATTTCGTAACTCATGATGTAAAGATTCCGGTAAATGAAGATCAAACATAATTTTATTATTTTCAGACCTTTTACCTTGCCCTGCGGGCAAACGATTTCGCGTCTCGAAAACAAGGTAGCCACACGGCTGAGAAAAAGCCGAAAACTTTAAGGTACGCCCTTCCCCCTTTGGGAAACCCCCACAACCTTTCTTCCGCGCAAAACATGGAGGTTACGGCCGCCCACGTCCTCCGGTCCCAAGGCCTGCCAAATCCTAAGAAGGCAGGCTTAATGCAGTCGTAGTCGTCGTGCGGCCAGTTCCAAAGGGGGGTTAAGGGCTGCGCTTGTACCACACGTCGATAAAAACATTTTCCGCAGGCGTCCGGCCTGCTCATGTTTTTCCGCCGTGTTCGGATTGCTTTTTCCCGGCCGTGCGGAACATTGATAGCACCCACGCCCAACCCGGCAAGCATGGCAAGGGGCGTACCCGTCGCGGCCCTCAAGGGCCTACCCTCCCGATCGCTTCGCTTTTATTATGGCTCACCGTGGCGGGTGTAGGATGCACGCCGGTTCGGGTTTCTGTAGGTTGGCGCTTCATTCGGGACAAGGCCCCCGGACTCCGCTTGATAAGGATTGCTTATTATGGCCGCAGCAGTCGCACCTCACCGCACTGCCTGAACGTGTGTCGTGTCCCGTGTCGTGCTTCGCCGCACTGGCACTGCACGCGCTCAGGCCGTGGGCTTGGCAGGCATACTCGCGGCACCGTGTCAGATGCTTTGTGCAGCGGCAGAACCCCGCCCACCCGGATTATGATTTTTGTATTGTGGAACCCGCTGCCCCGAAGGGGGCGCCAAGTCTTCAAGGGTTATTTGTTTTTTCGGGGTTTACTTTTAAAATTTGTGTGTGGTGACGTTCATGGTTTTTTTTTTTTGAAGTGTACCCCAAAGTGTACCCTTTTAGGTGTACAGTGTACCCTTTTTGATAGTATTCGGTAGTATTTCTTGGGTAGTAATATTATGCCGGGACAATAAAAAAAGCCCCAAAAACCGCTTATTCTAAAGGATTTTGAGGCTTATTAGTGGCGGGTCGGACGAGGGTCGAACTCGTGACCTCTGGCTTGACAGGCCAGCGTTCTAACCGACTGAACTACCGACCCACTAAAACTTTTTTATTAAAAATATTTCGAAAAAAACCAGTAACCGTATTATATGGGCGTTGTAGGGATCGAACCTACGACATCCTGCTTGTAAGGCAGGTACTCTATACCAGCTGAGCTAAACGCCCTTAGAAAATGTGTTTGAATTATCTACGCAACCAGCCCTTACGGGATAATTTAAACTTACAGTTTCTTACCTGCCCTTTGGCAGGCTGAAAAATACTATTTCTTCTTCTCTTCTTTCCCCTTGGCAATGATGGCAAAGGGAATAAGAATGAGATATACTGCAACCAGGACGATCGGGGCAAGGTTCAGCGAGAGCGGGTTTGTCACCGGCCCCTGGCCAAGCAGGATATATCCCGCAATTAAAAGCAAAACGCTCAACCCAAGAAGTTTATAATTCAGGGAACTGAACATAAAAACCCTTCTTTAACATGGATAAGGTGCTTAAAATTACTTTTCCCGATGAATCCTTGTCAATATCAAAGTTTCAAAGACGAAATTATTTCATCTTTTTTCTTCTGGTCAGTCGCGTCACCCAGCGCCTTGAGGCGGTCCTTCGTCAGCCTAAGCATGTCGTTAAAGAGGCCCGCCAGGTTCTGCATTTCATCGCCCTTGCGAAGATACACGCCTTCGGTGTAATTTCCCTCAATCAAGCTGTGGCAAACCTTTTCGAAGCGGTAGAGCGGACCGGCGAGCTTGTGGGAAAAGAAAATGGTGAGCAGCGCTATCTGCACGATAATGAGGAAAATGCCGATACCGAACACCCATAACATCGACCCCAGCACGGCCTTCTTGTATTTCTGGTCCGTGGAAAAATCCCGGATGTAATTCCGAATCCCTTTGACCAGTTCCGCGTACTGGGCGGTCGTGGGCTGCTGCTCGTCCTGGAACTGGGTGGTCGTCCTGCTTTCAATTTCCTCCTTGATTATCTTGGTGGTCGTCGTAATGATGCTCTGGGAGGCGATATAGAGGGTGAAAAGAAAAAACACGAGCATCACCAGCATGGGCAGTAAAAAGGTGAGCATGTAGCGTCCCTGCATTTTACGATTGATGAAAAAGTGCTTTCGTACGAATCCGGAACCGGTATCTGCCACGTTCATCTCTCCTTTTTTAGAGTGTCCGCCTGAATTATGCATCGAGGAAACCAGCGCCGGGCCGGGCCCCGTTGTTCGAGCGGATAATTCAGACTGAAAGGCCCTTCTAAGCCTTGTGGGCTTTAAGGTCTCTCGTATGAAAAATCCCCTGCAGGATCGGCATGAATCCTTTGGCTATTTCGTCAAGGTCCCGCAAGGTAAGGTTACTCTGGTCAAGCTGCGCCGACATGAACTTCTCACGGATGACTTTTTTCACCAGATCGTACAGCAGCTTCTGCGAGGGTATCGCCAGGCTCCGCGAAGCCGCCTCCACGGAATCCGCAAGCATGATGATAGCATTTTCACGCGATTCCGGCAAGGGCCCCGGATAGCAGAATTGGTCTTCCTCAACCTTGACATGCGGGTCCTGTTCGCGCGCCTTTTTAAATAAATACCCGATCGAACTCGTGCCGTGGTGCTGCATGATGGCGTCGCGGATGACCCGCGGTAACTTGTGTTTTTGCGCGAGGTCCACGCCTTCCTTCACATGCGCGGATATTATCATGGCGCTTAAATTGGGACTGACCTTGTTCTGCCTGCTCTTTTCGCTCGCGGACATATTTTCAATAAAATAATTCGCCCTCTCTATTTTGCCAATATCGTGGTAATACGAAGCCACGCGCGCGAACAAAGAATTGGCGCCAATCCGCTCGGCGGCCGATTCCGCCAGGTTGCCCACGAGCACGCTGTGGTTATACGTGCCCGTCGCCTCAATGGACAGGCGTTTGAGAATGGGATGGTTCATGTCCGACAGCTCGATCAAGGTCATATTGGTGGCGATGTCGAAAAGATGTTCGATGACCATGGTCAGCACCATCGCCATGAACACCGCCGCAACGCAGTTGATAAGCGCAAGCCCCCAGTTCTGCATGAGCCCTATCAAAGAAAACCCGCGGCCCATGAACTCGAAAATGAGCGTCAATATTCCATAGATAAGGAACAAGGGCGGGAGCGCCTTTACAAAATCAAACCGGTAGCGGATGTCGCGGAAAACGAACCCGGCCACGCATCCGCTCATCAGCGCGACCAGAAACATCTGGTAATCGAACCCCGAGGCAATGCCGAAAAACACCGACACGAACAAGGACATGAGAACGCTTAACCTGACGCCGAAAAAAATGGACGTGAGGACCGAGGCGAGCGCCGTGGGAATAATGTAGCCCGCGGCCGGAATGGTGGCGTTCGTCGAGTTTTCAAACAGCCTGGCTTCGATAAAGAGGCCCAGCCTGATCACCGCCAGCTGGACGATAAGAATGAAAGCGAGGGCCATCGCTTTATTATGTTCCTTCTTCATCTCCGGACATATCGTGGCGACATAGAAGGCCGCGAGCATGAGCGACAGCAGTATCAGCAGCAGGTCGCCGACAGTATGCATCAACTCCCGCATTTTCTCGCCGCTGGCGTCCATGTCCTGCTGCGCTTTACGGAGTGAATAAAGTTTTTCAACCACGTCGGCAGTCACCACCTGATGGGACCGCACCAGTTCGGTTTCTTTAAGCACCTTCCCCGTAATGGGAAGCACTTCCTGGACCGCTTTTTCTTTTCGCAGCACAGTCTCCGAATCATTGACGACAATGGTCGGCGCAACGTACGCCCAAAGCAGTTCGCAGGCTGACGCAAGCTGGGCGGCGTCGAGCCTCGCCGAGTTTTTAAGTTTGCCCAGAATGGCCTCAACCGCGGCCTGCTTGATGGGAATATCGGCCCAGCGGACCGTCAATTCAAAGGCGTTTTTGCGAAGGGTCACGAAGTCTTTGTCATACGCAAGCTGCGGCTGGTTTTGCGGGCCCCAATCACGCGCGTCGGACTGTCCCGTGGAGACCGGAACGATGCGGGTTGCCAGGATGCCATTGTCCTCGGATATTTGTGTATTGTCAAGTACTTCGTCAATGACCCTGGGCGACTTTTTAAGCGTTCGTAGGGCCGTTTCCGAAATCCCTTTTACCACGGTCCCCTGCGCGTTTTTTTTCGTCTCGCCCGACGCCGGCGCAAGCGCCGCCCTCAGGGCAAGCAACCTGGCGCTCACCCGCTTTGACGCCTCCCGGTCGAAATCCAGCACCAGAAGCACCTTCGAAGCGGCCTCTTTGCGTTCCCTTTCAAGTTCCTGGGGTGTTTTTTCAACATCAAAAGTGAACGGGGCGATAATAGTTTCTTTGGCGATTTCACCGATCCCGGGCAAATCGAACGGCGGCGTATTCGGGGCAAACGGGAAAAAAGCCACCACGGCGAGGACGGCGCCCGTAAAAACGAGACCGGGCCGCGAAACCTTTGCAAACAGGGAATTTATCGTTTTCAGTACGCTGATCAACGTGGTATATCCAGCACCTGGCCTGGAAAAATGAGGTCTTCGGCCCGTGAATATTTCGGCTTCGTGGTGCGCTTGGTGTATCGCTGGAACTTTTTGTCGATGATCGACTGGTTCGAACGGTAGAGTATGGGCCATTTGGCGACGCTGCCGTACACAAAATCGTAGGCGGCTATCTTCGACAGGCTCTCGCGGCTGCCGGAAACTAGTTTTACCGTGTACGACGAAGCTGCCGGGGCGCTCTGCGGCTGCGCGAGAGGTTGCGCACATTTGGCCTTGACCTGTTCGAGCAAATCCTCCACGGGTTTTATTTTGTCCCGCACTCTCCAGAGGTAGGAAACGGGTTTTCTTTTAAGCGCCTCGATCCTCGCCTGCTGGACGGCCACTTCGCTTTTGCGTTTGACCAGGTCTTCGAGGGACAAACCCGAAAGCGCGTCCAATGCCTGCCGGATGGACGACAATTCAGTCTCAGCCGCGACAACGTCCGCTTCGGTGATCCCCAAAATGTCATATTTTTCTTTTTGCAGCGCCGCGATTTTCTGTGAGAGGTCGGCGAGCTGCTGCTTGAGGCTTTCTATGGCCGATTGCTGCTGTGCGATCTGTTCCTTAACGGCTTTTTCCTGCTGCTGCAGCTGCGCCAGCTCCGTTTCGTACTGTTCATACGTCATATCGGTTTTTGCCGCAAAGAGCGGCAAGGAAAAAAACAGACACACGGAAATAATGCCCGCATATTTCCCCATAATCAACCTCCTCAACGGATGCGCGTAAGGTTCGAACTGCTTTTTATTTTCCCGTTTTTTTCTTCAGATCGTCACGTTCATCTTCATTCTGCTTCAGTTCGGTCTGCTTTGATTGAAGCGTTGCCTCGAGCTGCATACGCTCCTGCTTGAGCTCGGTGAGTTTTTTCTCGGCGCTTTCCGCGGACTGTTTCGCTTCGTCCAGTTTTGTCAGCTCGTCCTGGCTTGGTTTTTTGGTGCATCCGCAGACCCCGGCCATCGCGATACAAGAACCGATTAACAGAAACCGAGCGCATTTTTTTAAGTTTGCCATGGCAAACACCCTCCCTTTAAATGATACCATATCAAATACCGCATGCTTTAAAAAAATATACAATGTCTTAATAATAGTATGTACAATTATGCGAGTCAAGAAAAAATCTTTTAAAAATATTTCTGTTGAAAAAAAAACATGTTTTGACTTAGATTAAATAATTACTTTACGCGGTTTTATTAAAGTAAACCTAAAGTTTCTTATTCACCTCGTGGGTTCCAGATATGGATACTTCCGCCGATCCGACTCCCCCAACGGGCCGGGAACCTGAAAACCCCCTCAAGGACGGCAGCGACGATTTTATGCCTTCCTTCGGCGTCCCCATGCCCGACGTCGGCCAGAAAATCGGGCCCAACAGGATACTGGAACTCATCGCCGAAGGCGGCATGGCAAACGTCTATAAAGTCTGGCATGAAGGACTGGAAATCGTACGGGCGGTCAAAATACTCAAACCGGGATTCAATGAAGAATCGAAGCAGCGGCTCCAGACCGAAGCAAAAATTTCCGCGCACCTGCACCACCCTAATATCGTTGAAATTTTCGGCGTGAATTTCTGGAACGACGTTGTCCCGTACCTGGAAATGGAATTCATCGACGGGTTTTCCCTCAAAGACCTGCTCAGGCACCACAAGCAGGTCCATTTCACTTTTGCGCTGTCGCTTGGGTATTTTATTTGCAACGCCCTGCATTATGCCCATAACCAGGTCTTTACGCTCTACGGCAAACCTTACCAGGGGGTCGTCCACCGCGACATCAAGCCGGCTAATATCCTTCTTGCGAGGAACGGCACCATCAAGCTTGCGGATTTCGGGATCGCAAAGCCCTCTGATATCAGCCTGCATACGGTCGGCCAGAAGGTCATGGGCACGTTTACCTACCTAAGCCCCGAACAGCTCAACGGAGATACTTTGGATTGCCGCTGCGATATGTATTCGCTGGGCGCGGTGATTTACGAAATAATTGCCGGCGAAAAGGCGTTTCCCCAGAAAACCATGGCCGAACTCGTGCAAAAAAAAATGCTCAACGATTACAGGCCCCTTAATTCGTTCGGCGCCGACATTCCCGGGCGCCTCTGCACGATACTTGAAAAAAGCATGGATCTCAACCGGGAAAAACGATTCGTCAACGCCTTGGAGTTCGGCGAGGAGCTCATCGGGCTCCTTAAAAAAATCACCCAGAAAACACCTGACCAGATCGTCATCGACCACATAAAGAACCCTGCCTCCGCTCCCGCTGTCAAGCTGAAGAAAACGTTCCGCGTTTCTTCCTTTGTGGTCGTGCCTGCATGTCTTGCGGCGGCCCTGTTCATAGTGGCGCTCCTGGTGTTCCCGGAATTCGGGCAAAAAATCGACACAAGGTTTTTCGCGAAAGTGCATTCTTTTATTGCTTCTTATATAGTAAAGGCGCCAGCGGAACCGGCGCGGCCGAAAGTCCTCGAAAATCCCGTTCCGGCGGCCGCGGCGCCTCAACCGGCGGAAATCGCCGCGATCGTCCGGAAACAACCGGCCGAACGCCCCGACCTTCTTAAGAAAGGTTTAAAAAAACAGCTCCAGAAGCATACTACGGAAGCCAACGGGCAGCTTGACGCAAAGGTTCCAAAGGGCCTGCCGGATTCCGCCGTTATATCGCTTCTCGATTCCTACCTGAAGCAGGGTGACATGGCGCGCGCCTATAACCTCGCGATGTCCGAATATGTCAACGACGGGTATTATTTCCTGTTGTGCGGCAAAGTATTTTTCGCGCTCCGTAAATTCGACCTCGCCATCGAGGCATTGGGCAACGCCCAGACGGTGAGGTCTACGTATAAAACCAACACCTTGCAGGAAGCCACTTATCTGTGGGCCAAATCGCTCGACGAGCTGTTCCGGATCAAGCCCAACTCCGAAAACAAGAAGGCCTGTTTCCGCGCATGGCAGCAGTTTTCAAAGGCCTTCTGCACGGGACGGAGCTACATCCGCCAGTGCAAGGACGCGGATGAAAGGCTTTCGTACTTCAAGGAGTGAAAACGGTCGATTAAGGTGGATCTTGACAACAAGGACGGGGCATGCGGTATCTCTATTTTTTTCTCGAATGTGTCTTGTTTACGTTTGTAGCGCTTTTTTTCTTCCTTGTTTTTTCCCGATACCGGTACGATTCCGTTTTCGAAAAGCGCGTCGAAAGAAGAATAAAAACGCCCCCTGCGCTGGCCGCCGTTTTTCTGGGAATAATAGGCGCGTCGGCGCTATCGGTGTGCTATGTCTGGCAGAAGCTATATCCCGGCCAGCTGCACCACATGGGCTATTTTCTGGCTTTTTTTGTCGGCTCAAGTCTGACCCTGGTTTTTTTCCGGAAATGGATCGACCATATCGACCTGGCCCTTTGCCTGCCGAGCATCGGCATCGTTTGGGCCATCCTGTTGATATTCGAAATATTCATTCTGGCGAACAAGGCCGGATGGATTTACACCGACAGCACGGTCCTCGCCATTCCGCTGGCCCCCAATGTCACCATTATCCTGGAAAACGTGATTTTCTTTTACGTGTTCTGTCCCTTTATGTCAATACTCATCTTTACGGGGCTGGCCTTCAAGCGCTCGGACGAGACCGCGTTTTTCCTGGCCAACGGCATCATCGGGATGGCCGGCGTCGTGTGGGAGTATGTCGGCATCGCCGATTTCAACCTCTGGACCGTGGCCTTCGACAGGAGCGTCCTGCCGATCAATCTTTTCGGCGCGCACACCACACTGGAAGAATTGAACTATTATCTCCCTTTTTCCTCCATATCGATTCTTGTCTATCTTATGTTGTATTACCGGAAATACCGATATAGGCGGCAACCGGTAGTCCCTGACGGAGGTGGCCATGGCCCGAAGCATTACAAAATATGACGCGATGTTTCTTTGCCTGGTCCTCATTGCGATCGTCGTCAATGGGCACGTTTCGCATTTGTCACTTTCTCTGTTTCTGATCCTCGTTCTTTTCGGCCTTTTTTTCGAGATCGTCACGAGGTCCTTCTGGACCTACTCCGAGGAATTTAAGCGGAGCATATTCGTCATCGAAAACACCGACGTGTCAGTGGCCGCGGCCTTTTCATGGGCCGGCTTGCTTATCCTCTGCATCAACGTGTCATCCGTCCTGGCCAAGGCGCTTGCCGTGCCGTGGTCGGAATTGTGGGCGTCTATTGTGGTAGTCGGGGTCTTCGGCAACGTCATCGAGACAGCGTGCGTGCATTGGGGAATGTTTACCTACGAAGAATCCTGGATAACCAGAATGTTTTTTTTTAAAAAATCCGTGTTTCTGTGGGACGTACCACTCTCGGTCAGGCTTGGCTACTTCCTAAACTTCGGGCCCCTCTGCGCCGTTATTCTGCACTGGTCGAAGTGGATCTGATGGTCGGGTGAAAAAACGATTGCCGGGCCGCCGCCCTTTATTATTTTAGATAATCCTTACGTGTGTTTTCTGGGCTCTTACTTTACCGATTAACTAACCCACAAAGTGGATATTTTCCATGGTCTCAATACATCTTCTGCCATTGCTGGCGGCGCCGCTGTTTTCGCTGTTTCTATTCGGGAATGTTTACGGACAGCGCAGAAGAAACCGGGTCAACAATGCATTTTTGGCGCTTTCGGCCGATCTGTTCGCCTTGGCATTATGTGATTTTCTATTGCGGGTGACCCCCCTGTCGTTTTTTCACCACGCCTTAATGCAGATGACCGTGAGTTTCTTTATCCTCAGCAGTGCGTTATATATCAACCTTGTCTACTCATTGGCAAAACGCGACCGCGACCTCCCGTACAAGGCGATCATTACAATAGGGATCGTCCTCGCGATTGCGCCGCTTATCAAGATATCCCCGATGTTGGACTCTTCAACCATGGTAAGCGGTCTCTATGTTCCCAAGGCCAAAGCCCTGCTTATGGCGTTTTTTATCGTGTATTCGTTACCGGTCACGCTGTACACCGTTGGATTGACTATTTACGCATACCGAAAGGAAAAAGACCGGTCCGACAAAATGCGACTCTTGATTTGGTTGTGCGGCATCATAGCGGGTTTTTTGTTCCTGACGACCGTTGATTTCATCCTGCCACGTTTGTTCAACGACCTTCGGTTTGCGTCCTATGGACCGCTCACCGTGATCATCGTCGAGATATTCGCCTGGTGGTCGGTCGTTCGCCATAATTTTCTTCTGGTGAATATACGTCAGCTCGAGGAAATCATCGGAAAGGTTTTCCAGGACTCCGGCGACGCTTTTCTCCTGCTGAACCGGCTGGACAAAATCGTGTATGTGAACAACGCCGCGGCCGGACTTTTCGGCGCCGGATCCGAGGCCGCCCGTGATTTGTCGCTTGCGGAGATTTTGCCGGGCTATGCAAAGGACACCGCCTTTTCCAACTTCGAAACGACCCTTCGCTTACCCGGCAAGGATCTCTCGGTCCTCGTTTCAAAAACAAAACTGCGCGCGGCGGACGAAACGGTCAACAGTCTCTTGACTATCCGCGATATCACCCAGGTGAAACGGGCGGAAGATGCGCGTCTTCGGATGCAAAAGCTCGAGGCCCTCGGCATTTTAGCGGGCGGCATCGCCCACGATTTCAACAACATCCTGTGCGGCATCGTATCAACGTTCAATGCCATAAAAATAGGGGCCCGTTTGGACACGGAACTCAAGGAAATCCTGATCATGGGCGAACAAACCGCGCTTAGCGCGCAAAGCTTGACGCACCAGCTCCTGACATTTTCAAACGGCGGCCGGCCGGTATTGGAAAACATCGATATCATCCATTCGCTTAAGGAGGCATGCACGTTCGCCGCGCGTGGAAACAGCATAAAATTGGAGTTCCACCTGCCTCGGCAAAGCGTATTCGTCGAAGCCGACGACGGACAAATCCGCCAGGTTTTTCAGAATATCGTGCTCAACGCCTGTCAGGCAATGAGCGAGGGCGGAGTGGTACAAGTCCAGGGCGTTGTAAAAGAAATCGCCCCGGACCAAATGCCGCCGCTTAAGGCGGGCCGCTATGTCGAAGTAAAAGTCGCCGACTCCGGTTCCGGAATAGCCCCCGAGATTTTGCCCCATATTTTCGAACCTTATTTTTCCACGAAAAAAGAAGGGAGCGGACTCGGTTTGGCTATAGCGCATTCGGTCGTGCAAAAGCACAAGGGCCATATCAGCGTGTTTTCGGAAGTCGGGTCGGGCGCCGTTTTCAGCGTGTATCTGCCCATCAGCGAAAACGGCAAGGCCGCCGTCAAGGAGGCCGCAAACCCAAATTCCGGACGGCGCAAGGGGGGCCGGGTGTTGATCATGGACGACGTCATGGTCGTTCGCTTGACGTTGTCAATGCTGTTGAAGCAATTGGGGTTTGTTGTTGACGAAAGCGAAAACGGCGAGGAGGCGTTGAAAATTTTCGAGGAAAATTTGAAGAACAACATTTCCTACCGGTTTGTGATCACCGATCTGACGGTCCCCGGCGGGATGGGCGGCAGGGAGCTTGCCCGGAAAATTTCCGAGCTGGCCCCGAGCCTTCCGGTCATCGTCACCAGCGGCTATTCCGAAGACGCGGAAATCGCCCGGTATAAAGATTTTGGTTTTGCCGCGGTCCTGCGGAAACCCTATAGCGTGCCGGAACTGGAAAAAGTGATCCGGTCGGTCGAGCAATCGGCCCCTATTCAATAAAACTCATCTTCTTCGAAATCATCCCGCCGTTGCTTTTTAATTGATATAAGTAAACTCCACGAGCTATTACTTTGCCCTTATCGTTTTTTCCATCCCATGAAACCGAATAATATCCTGCTGTTTGACGCGCATTGACCAGGGTTTGAATTAAATGCCCGTCGAGTGAATATATCCGCAAGCTGACCGGACCGTTTTCAAGGACATTATAATTGATAAGGGTTTTTTGCTTAAAGGGATTTGGATAGTTCCAACACAGCGGAGCATGTTGATTTAATGCAGATCCATGGTTTAATTTGATAGCTGAATTATTATCGGAAAAAACCGCAAGACCGCCATTATACTCACCTATCCATATATTCCCTTTGCCTTCTATGGCTATTGATGTAACGTTGTTATCCAGCAACCCGGAATTTAAAGTGTTATACACCGACCATGTTGCGCCGTTGAATTTCGCAAGCCCCCCATGCCATGTCCCAACCCATTTGTTCCCGCTGCCGTCAATATCTATTGAATTAACAGTGTTATCCGGCAAACCGGAATTAGAGGTGTTATACACCGTCCATTGGGCACCGCTAAATTTTGCCAGACCGCCAAAAGTCCCGATCCACTTGATTCCGCTGCCGTCTATGGCTATTGAATTAACAGTGTTATCCGGCAAACCGGAATTAGAGGAAGAATACACCGTCCATGTCGCATCGTTAAATTTCGCAAGACCGCCGAATGCAGTCCCAATCCATTTGTTTCCGCCGCCGTCTATGGCTATTGACGCGACATAGTCACCCGGCAAACCGGAATTAGTATCGTTATATACCGTCCATGTGGCGCCATCGAATTTCGCAAGTCCGTCACCATCAGTCCCGATCCACTTGTTTCCGCTGCCGTCTATGGCTATTGATGTGACGTAATTATCAGGCAAACCGGAATTGGTAACGTTATATACTGTCCAAGCATTGCCATCAAATTCCGAAAGACCGTTATCAGTTCCGATCCACTTGCTTCCGCTGCCATCTATTGCTATAAACGAAACTTCGTTGTCCGGTAAACCGGAATTAGTGGTGTTATACACCGCCCAAGAGACGCCGTCAAATTTCGCAAGACCACCGCTCTGGGTTCCGATCCATTTAGTTCCATTCCCATCTATGGCTATGGACCTAATATGGTTATCCGGCAACCCGGAATTAGCGGAGTTATAGAAAATTGTGAGGCTTGATGATTTATCGATCTTTACGAGGCCGCATGTGGTACCCACCCAAATATCGTTACCGTAGGCAGCCACAGCGTTTATTTGATTGCCGTTCATATACTGCGTCCATCCCGGATGCTGCGCGAATGTAACGGAAAAAATCATTAAAACAATCGGCAGAAAAGCATGCCGCACAACGCGCCCTCTAACCTTTTGATTTTTCATAAATCACCTCCTAATCATTAATATACCAAGGAAACCGGAAATAAACAACACCTAGGAAAAAAACTGTTTCCCCAGAGGAAACACTGGTTGTTGGTATTCGACGGGCCTTGTTATGCGAGCGTATCCGTGCCGGGCCTTCTAAGGGGCCGCAATGCCGCCCAAATGCATAGCGCCGACGCACCGATAAACAGCACGATCAGATAGGGTGTGAAATGAATGCGAGTCTCTTCAAAGAAAGAAGGGAGTGTTCCGATTAAGAGGGCAAGGCAGGCCATTCCAAAGGCAAAGGCGGGTTTCCCTGGAATCCAGAGGGCCAGAGCGGCGAGCGTCACGGGCATGGTCATCTGGAACAGGAATATGCCCGTTAGCGCGGCTATATGCTCCTTACCGCCGAATACGATCAAAGGAGTTGCCAGGGCCAGGGCAATGAGCACCGTTTTGATCCAACCAAATCGGTCGGCAATAATGCCGCCGAAAATTTTTCCCATGCACCCGCTTAGTCCAAGCCCCAACCAGAACAAAACAGGCCCATGCAGGGCGCTCAAGCCATTGCGATTGCCTATAAGAGCGCGGACAAAAATTGAAACAAGAAGTAATAGGATTGCGATCCCAATAAGCGGTAATTTTTCTTTTCTCTTCTCCCAGTTTCCTGAATACGTGGCCGGACGAACGACACAAAGCAACACAATTGCCGCTGCCAGCAATGCCATTAAAGTCACCATGGGAAAAATTCCCTTAAAACCCAGCCACACGCCAATGCTTAAACCGAAAGCTCCGGGCCCAACGAATATGCCGGGCAAAGCGGCCGATCCGGGCCGGGCGGAAAGAACGATGGAACCGCCTCCCAGGTGAAAAAGCGCGTTACCTGTTGCAACTATAGCCATGCCCGCTAACGCATTGTATTGGACCACAGGCAACGCCGCAAGAACCAGGACCACGCCCGTTATCAATGCCGCGCGGGAAACGCGAAGCGCATCGATGCATAGTCCGAAAATCGGCTGCGCGCCGAAAGCGATCACGTTATATGCCACCACGAGATTAAAACTCGCCGGGCCCGACAGGCCGTGCATACGGGCGCCGCAGTAAATCACCACGGCCGACGCGGCGTCGATCAGCGCGTGTACCGCGCCATAGGCCGACGCGCACGCGTAATTATTGCGTTGTATCAATTTCATGATTCTACTTTTTTTATCATATTCCCGAACCAGCTCCGCTCATTTTTCTGCGTACATTCAAATAGATACCTTAATATATTTTATTTTATTTTCTAAAGAACGTCTAAGTTTTAATGCACCTAAGCACCGTAAACGCTTTTTTATTACTCATTTAACCCCTTAACACAGGAGAGGTACATGCAGCTCATGCCGCTTTTTTGGACGCTCTTGCCAATCATTATCATACTGTGCATGCTGATCGTATTTAAAAAGGCCGCGGACATCAGCGGCATCGCCGGCTGGATCGCCATTTCGATCGTCGCTTACTTTTTTTTCAAGACGTCGCCCGAGGTCGTTCTCCGCTCCACGGCCGCGGGGCTCATCAGGTCGTTTTCGGTGTCGCTCATCGTGGCCACGTCGCTTTTGCAAATGGCGCTCATGGAAAAAACCGGCGCACTCAAACGCATCATCATATTCATTAAAACCATCGCCAGCGGTAACCGCGCGGTGCAGATCATGATGATCAACATCGGCTTCGGCACGCTCATGGTTTCCGTAGGCGCCACTCCCGTTTCCCTCCTGCCGCCCATTCTCATCGCCATGGGATATTCAACTTACGTGGCAATCGCGCTGCCCGCCATCGGTTACGATTCCCTGTGCACCTATGCGCTGCTCGGCGCGCCGATCGTGGTGTTCGTCGATATCGCCAATAATTTTTTAGGAAAAGGCCATGAGATCAGCCTGCACGAGGCCGGGAGCATCTTCTTTTATTTTCTGCCCCTTGTTTCCACGCTCATCGGTTTTTGCATGCTCTGGATCGTGGGAAAATGGGACGCCCTTAAAAAGGGCTGGGCGCCGTGCCTCATTACCGGCGCGGTCATCGGCGTGGTGTCGTATTTTACCAACCGCTTCGACAACTTCGTCGTATTGACCGGCGTGGTCTGCGGTATCGCGGTGATCCTCGTCATGGCGCTTTACCTTAAAGCAACCGGGCATAACGTGTTCGACCGTTCCATCCTCACCCAGGAAGAGCTTGAATACGAAAAACGCTATCCGCTATGGAAGGCGCTCATGCCGTGGATACTGCTGGTGGCGCTGATCCTTGCATTGAACGTGCCCAAGGACATGTTCAACTATTTATACCGGACGCTTAAACTACCGATCGTGGGACTTACCGCCGACGGCAAATCGCTCGACACACGCGCCTTATGGCAAGCGTACACCTGGATATTCGCCAGCGTCATACTCTCGCTGCCGTTTTTAAAACCGAGCGTCGCGCAAATAGGCGACACGCTCAAGACCTGGCTCAGGCGCGCCCCGCGGCCAGTGTTCGCCGCGGCGATATTTTTCGCCATCGGCGAGGTGATGAACATGGCCGGATACAATATCGCGGCGAAGCAATTTGTCGTGCCGAGCATGGTAAAGGTGCTCGCCGACTCCTCCGCCCAATTTTTCCACGGCGCCTACGGCGCCGTCGTGGCCGGCATCGGCCTGTTCGGCGGGTTTATCACGGGAAGCGAGGCCTCGACCATCGCGATGTTCGCAAAATACGCGTTGACAACGGCAAAAAACCTGCATATGCCGCTGCCGGGCCTTCTTATCATAGCGGCCGGGCTGGCATTCGGCGGCGGGCTGGCGAGCGTCATTTCGCCCGCGAAGCTCCAGAATGCCGCTGCGTCAATCGACAAGATCGGCGAGGAAAACAAGGTGATACGCATAGCCTTCGTCTTTTCGATCATCCTGACCGTTATCACGTCGTGTTTTGTCGTGCTGCTGTTGAAATTAAAAGGGGTTATGTAAGCACATTTAAAATACTCTCAACCGCGGTTTCGCTTGATATTCTTCCATGGAAGAGCGATAATATGTAAAGAGGGAGACAAAAACCATGGTACTACCGCGTCCCGTTCTAACGGCTTTCGCGCTCTTCGTTTCGTGTTTGCTTGCAAGCTGTGAAAAAAACTCCACCGGCCAAGCAACCATTATCGTGCATAACCCGCTCACAAACCCTCTCGTCGGCCCGCCCGCGGGAAATCCCGATGGAAACTGCGCGATTCCCGCGGAGGCCGGGCCCGGCGACACCACGGACCCCAATTGCATTGTCGGTTCGGGCACGCCGGAAAGCTGCACGCCGGAGGCCTTTATTGCCGCCGTTGCGCATGGCGGCAAGATCGTTTTTCACGGCGGCCCCGATCCGTTCACCATCACGCTCAACCGGACGGCGAAGGTTTTTAACGATTCAAACCCGGGCATCGTTATTGACGGAGCGGGATTGGTAACGCTAAGCGGCGGAGGCGCCACGCGTATCCTGTATATGAACACCTGCGACTCCAACCAGCACTGGACGACCTCGCATTGCCAGGACCAGGATAGTCCCCGGCTTACCGTGCAGAACCTGACGTTTATCGACGGCAATTCCAGAAACGAGACCGACTACGACGGCGGCGGCGCCATTTGGGTGCGAGGAGGCCGGTTCAAGATGGTAAACTGCCGTTTTTTCAACAACACCTGCGACAGCCTGGGGCCTGACGTCGGAGGCGCCGCCGTTAGAGTGTTCAGCCAATATCAAAATCTGCCTGTCTATGTTGTCAATTGTACCTTCGGCGGAAAGGACGGCTATGGGAATTTTGGCGCCAACGGCGGGGCCATCAGCAGTATCGGCGTGTCATGGACAATCATCAACAGCCTGTTCTCCTATAACCGCGCCATCGGAAACGGGGGAAACCCTTCACAGTCGGGAACGCCGGGCGGCGGCAGCGGGGGGGCCATTTATAACGACGGCAATACCATGACGCTTTCGCTGTGCGGATGCCTGCTGGAGTATAATCAGGTAAACGCCTTCGGCAGCGCCATTTTCTTCGTCACCAATGACCACTCGGGCAACATCCGCATCGAAAACTCCGTGATCCGCAATAACATCGGCGGATCCTGGTATGTTTTACCGGGCGTCTCGATGCTCGAAGACACGCAGCGGGACACCATCAACTCCACGATTGAATGACGGACATGTGCCACGCTCTACACTTTGTGGGTAGATACGTTAAATAAAAGACCAAGGCAACCTTGTATCCGCCTATTGCTGTACGAGTGTTCCCTAAAAATCTAATAAAAACAAAATAAACGTATTCGCTTCGTAGAAACCAGACTAAATAACTACCGCAAGAAAAGTCGTCTTATCTAATTCAATATCAATACATAAAGATAATATCTTTATGTATTAATTAATACTTTGAGGGCATTGTTATGATCCCCAAAAATTGACAAAAAAAATAAAAAATATATGGATTTTTAAAGCAAGTTTTTTTATATTACTTTAAAAAGGGGGGGGGAGTTTCTTGTTAAATCGAAAAATGGATCGGGATTTCCCCTACAAATTAGTATTTACACGCTTCACCATAAAAAAAATCTGTCCTCAACATACACAAGGGGGGTTTATGTCAAAATGGGCATATGGTCAACAAATCTTCATATGGGCGTTTGCATGCCTGGTTTTCTTCGGACCATTATCAATCGGGCAAGCGGCAACGGATGTTTATAATGGACACCGGGG